>Ga0302320_10027533_pt1 | contig 10955 bp, 10 predicted proteins | sample Bog_T0_3_FD_202130 | JGI IMG/M metagenome (GOLD analysis project Ga0302320, IMG submission 202130) | Peat permafrost microbial communities from Stordalen Mire near Abisko, Sweden - Bog_T0_3 | ecosystem: Environmental > Terrestrial > Soil > Wetlands > Peat | place: Sweden: Abisko, Stordalen Mire... | reverse complement strand
TCCATCAGTTACGTTGCTTTGGTTGCGGCGCGCGTATAGCCGGCCCCGACGCGCTGCCGAATTTTCGTTGCGCCGAGTGCGGCGACTTGTTTGAAGTCGAGTACCCGGGATGGACGCTCCGGCAGGGCACCAATCGCCCCAATCCGGGTGCTCTCAAATGGCTTTGGCGCGAGCGTCGCTGTTCCTCTGAGGCGCTCGATCAATCGGGCGTCTGGCGATTCCGAGAGCTGTTGCCGATCCTGGAGAATTACGGCAATGCGATAAGTCTGCGGGAAGGCAACACACCTCTCTATACTTTGCCCCGTGCCGCCCGCCGCTTGGGAATCGATCAATTGTTCGCCAAGCACCAGGGAATGAACCCGACGGGGTCCTTCAAAGACACCGGTATGACTGCGGCTCTAAGCGTTGCGAAAGAGCGAGGCTTTGAGTGGGTTGCTTGCGCTTCGACCGGGAACACCTCAGCGGCAATGGCGGCTTATGCGGCGCGCGCTGGATTGCGTAGCCTGGTTCTGATTCCCGAAGGGAAAATTGCGTGGGGCAAGCTCTCGCAGGCCATGGATTATGGAGCCGTCACTTGCCAGCTCAAGACTGATTTCGACGGATGCGTCAAAGTTCTGGCTGAGATCGTGCGCCACGAGCCGATCTACCTGCTGAACTCTGTGAATCCCTATCGGCTCGAAGGGCAGAAGACACCCGCGTTCGAGATCGCCGAGGCGCTCGAGTGGACAGTCCCAGATCACTTGATCGTCCCAGGAGGAAACCTTGCCAATAGCTCGGCTCTAGGCAAGGGCTTCCGCGAATTGCGGGAACTGGGGCTAGTGGCGCGGATGCCGCGCATTTCAGTGATCCAGGCCGAGGGCGCCAATCCATTGGTGCGTAGCTTTGCGTCGAGTCACGGAAGCGAGTTGGTGCCAGTTGAAGCGCACACACGCGCATCCGCGATTCGGATCGGGAATCCTGCCTCATGGCGTAAGGCTGTGCGTGTGATTCAGGATACCGATGGATGGTGCCTGGATGTTACCGAGACTGAGATTGCGATTGCGAAGGCGGAACTGGGCGCTGAGGGACTGGGCTGCGAGCCGGCGTCCGCTGTAACGCTTGCAGGTCTGAAAAAACTTCGCTCTGACGGTAAAGTGGCATCTGGAGAAACCGTCGTGCTGGTTCTCACCGGACATACTCTCAAGGATGCCGACTACACGATAGATTTTCATCGGGGAACTTTGCTTAAGGAAGAGGAAATTGCTGGCCACGAAACGGAGGTTGAGGCACTTCAGCGCAATGCTTTTGCAGTAGACGCGAGTCCGGCTGCGGTGTTGGCTGCCATGAGGGGACATGCCGGATGACGAGTATCTCGACTCCGCGCGGCGGCGGGCTGCACATGCGGTTGCCTGCGACATCGGCAAATCTCGGAGCTGGGTTTGACGCAGCCGCTGTGGCTCTCGATTTCCATTTAGAGATAGATGCCAGGGTCGCACACGAATTCTCAATTGACGCAACGGGCCGCGATGCTGCGCGCTGTGCTCGCCTCGAAGACAACCTGATCTTTGATGTGTATCGCAGGGTGCTTGCGGAAAACGGCAGACCGGAGATCCCACTGGCGTTGCAGATGGTCAATGGCATTCCTTTGGGAATGGGATGCGGTTCGTCAGCCGCCGGAAGGCTTGCTGGAATTGCAATGGCAGTGCATTTCGGTGAGTTGGGCTGGACTTCGGATCAAATCCTCGAAGAGGCAACCGCGATGGAGGGACATCCCGACAACGCGGCCGCCTGCTGGCTGGGTGGGTTCGTTGCCGCTGCCAACCAGGACAGAGCAGTTTACTGGGCGCGCGTTTCGCCGCCTTCCGAATGGCGTGCGATTATCGCGCTGCCATCTAGACCGCTCGCGACCACCAAGGCTCGCGCGGTGCTGCCGAATTCATATTCTCGACCTGATGTTGTGGCAAACCTCCAGTCGGCGAGCCTTCTCGGCTTGGCATTTGCTCAAGCGCGAGGTGACCTGTTACGGGTCGCAATGAGGGACCTGATCCACCAACCTTATCGTGCTCCAATTTGCCCCTTGCTTCCCCCATTGCTGCCCTTGGTAGGGGAGAATGGCATCCTCGGCGCGGCGCTGAGCGGGGCTGGACCAGCAGTTCTGGTGGTGGTCGATGGTGCACAGAGTATTAGATCGGCATCAACCGCTATCTTTAAGGCCGTGAGTGACCTCGAAGAACCAGAACTCCATATATGCAGCTTCGAGCTCTGTGGAGCTAATTTTGGCCTTGCGAAGATGTTTGATTCCGAGCGTCTGCCGAAGCGTCGGAAGTAGTCGTTATTCAGTTCCGAGGTGGGCAGTTGTCATAAGTGTAAATTCGCAAAAAACCTCGGTTATCTCTTTGCTAATCACCTGACAGTGATTACTTCTTGCATTACCTAAGTTTACTTGCTATTCGGCTTTGGAACCCCTACATTCGCTGCGTGGGCAGTTCTGGGGGAGGGCTGCTCTAGCGCCCGTGATCCTTACTGGGATCCGGGCGCTTTTATTTGCGTTAACCGACTTAAGATGAGCTTGCAAGGAATTGTCTCGCCGTTACAGAACTGATGCCAATTTTTGGATGCCTTTGCGAAGGTTCTCCCGTTCGCGGGAGATAACCCGGTCCCCATCCGGGTTTGCGACGTTTAGAGACCTAGTGCATCTGACTAGTAGTACAAGTTCGATTAGACTTAGATGGTAGGGCGAGGAGGATCATGGCAGGGTTGGGAGTCATGGAAGTGAGCGATTCGACATTTGACCAAGAGGTGCTGCGGAGTGAGCAGCCAGTTCTGGTAGATTTTTGGGCGGTGTGGTGCGGACCATGCAGAGCGATCGCTCCGATGGTAGATAGCGTGGCGACGGCCTATACCGGAAAACTAAAGGTCGCCAAGATGAATGTGGATGAAAATGGTGCGACGCCTTCGCGTTACGGCATCCGTGGTATTCCGACCCTCTTGTTCTTCAAGGGCGGTAAGGTTGCAGATCAAGTCGTGGGCTACGTGCCGCAGAACGTAATCGAAGAGAAGATCCAGCGGCTGCTTGCTTAATAGTCGTGTCGCGCTGATAGTTCGAATAAATGGCCCTGACCGAAGTCAGGGCCATTTCCTTTTTGGGTTTGATGCGTGCAGCAAAGGTCAACGGTATTTGCGTAAAACGCCAAGCACTCGACCTTGAATGGCTACGTCTGCGGCAGCAACGTAAATCGGTTCCATTTCAATATTCGCGGGTTGCAACCGTACCACCTGGCCTTCGGAGTAAAAGCGCTTGAGCGTGGTCTCAGCTCCGTTGACAAGGGCTACGACGATCTCACCCTGCCGAGCGATGCGCGTTCGCTCAACCAATACATAATCGCCGTTGATAATGTGCTCATCGCGCATCGAGTCACCCCGGACCTCAAGAGCAAAGACATCCCGATTGCCAACCACATCGTGCAGGGAAATACTCTCGATGTTCTCAGTGGCTTCGACCGGCAACCCGGCCGCAATCCTTCCCACCAGAGGCAGGCGCTGGTTTGAGCGCGTACGGGCACCGGGCGGCAATACATCGATTGAGCGGCTGCGGTTGTGGACGCGGTCAAGCATGCCCTTCTTCTCTAGATTCGTGATGTGCTTATGAACTGTAGCCAGACTCTTCAGGCTCATTCCTCTGGCAATTTCTTCAAAAGAAGGGGAATACCCGTTTCGGGCGACGAATGATTCCAGGAAATCCAGGATTTCCTTTTGTCTGCGAGTGACAGCCATGGGTGAATTATAGCGAATAAAAAGCGAACGTCGAGGGACTATTCCGGCTTTTTTAGCCCGGAGGAACCAAGAAGAGAAAGAACGACTACCGAACTAACAGGCGATGGCTCAAGGGAGCACGAAAGGAATAACGGACACCCGATTTCAATAGGTGTCGACTGAAAGGCATTCATGTCGGGTTGTTGGATGACTTGAACGACGGCTCGCGGGGCAGATCCGAAAGTTCCGTTTTGGAACGCTTCGCCTTTAGAGGTTTCTTCGCCTCCCCTTTCGGGATCGGTCTCATCTCTTTTCTCATATCACGCTGGAGTTCTCCATCAATGCGTCGCACTGTGGATGTAGCAGCGGGTTAGCAGGGGCTAACCTGAGTGACGACGAAGGCCGCTATCGGAGACAGCCTCTGCTGCATAGAAAGGTGAACATGAGGTTATTGGTTGCCGAGGATGACAAAGCTCTCGGATTATTCTTGCGGCGAGGTCTAGAGGCGGATGGCTATCGAGTTCGTTTGGTGTCGGACGGAGCGGCAGCGGTCGAAGCATTCCGTGAGGAACTGCCGGATCTCACGATTCTCGATTTGAACATGCCGGTTAAAGATGGCGAACAAGTTCTCTGCGATGTCCGGAGGATGGACGCTGATCTTCCTGTGCTGATATTAACCGCGCGTCAGGAACTGGACACCCGGATCCGCTGTTTGGATCGCGGTGCTGACGACCTTATGGTGAAGCCTTTCAGCCTAGGCGAACTGCGTGCCCGGGTCCGCGCGCTGCTAAGAAGAAAGAGAGCCACGGGTTTGTACTTACGTGCCGGCGATCTGGAGGTTAGCCGACTCGACCATTTAGTCACCCGATGCGGGCATGCGGTTGAGCTTACTAATAAAGAATTTGCGTTGCTCGAACATCTCTTGCTTAATCGCGGTCGCTGCGTTTCGAGGGTCGAGTTCCTTGACGCCGTATGGAAGATGGAACCCGCTCAGACAACCAACATTGTTGATGTGTATGTGAACTATCTTCGTCGCAAACTCAGCGACCCCGCTCCCGGAAAACTCATTCGTACCGTGCGCGGTCAAGGCTACTTGATTCCCACGGAAGGCGAACCCGGGCTAGGAGTTCCAATGGTACCCGCTTCGATTACAGATAATCCTCAGCCAATCCACAACCAATTTCACGCCGTATAGTTTTGCGGTTCTTGGCTTGAACTAAAGGAGAATAGACATGGGTGCTTGCACTATTCCATATGTTTCGAATGCCACGCGAATGAAACCGCGAACTGCACTGGTTGTGAGTGCCGATTGCAACCTTAGCCAACGGCTCGATCAGATTCTAACCGGTCTCCGGTGGCAAGTCCGTGCGGCGGCCGGCGGAGCCGATGCTTGGGCTCAAGCCGAGGCGGCGCTCCCAGAAGCGGTCATTGTTGATTCCTGGCTCCCTGATCTTAATTGCGTGGAGTTTCTCAAAGAATTCCAGTCCTCGTATCCCGAGGTGGCCCTGATCAGCGCCGACGGAACGTTGGCTAGCGAGTTCCCGCGGGGAACTCATCATCAGGAGTTGCTCTACGCGTTACGACGCAGCCAGGAAACCGACAGCGAAGCTTCAAACGCGGGGCCCATCTTTCCGGCACCGCGCGGTACCGCTCATGCTTGGAGCCGTTTGTCTAAAGAATGCCCCTCGGGTTGGGTTACAGATGAAACCGTGAAAGATCCTGCGGCAGTAAATGTATCAGCATCGTCCCGCGATTCCAGTTCGGATCAGAAGCAACCTTACGCCGTGGAACAAAAGCCTCTCGGTGCCGGGGGGAGGCTTCCCGAATTTGTGGGCGAAGCGCCTTGCATGCTCGAAGTCAGCAGGCGCATTCGCTTGGTCGCAAACCGAGCCACGCCGGTTTTGATTGAGGGGCCCACGGGTTCGGGTAAGGAACTGGTCGCAGAGGCGCTCCACCGACTTTCGACACGCAATCGCAAGGCATTCGTGGCCATCAACTGCGCTGCCATCCCCGAAGCGCTGCTCGAGGCTGAATTGTTTGGGCATACGCGTGGTGCTTTTACTGGAGCAGTGCAGAGTCGCATCGGGCGAATCGAGACAGCCAACGGCGGAACATTATTCCTCGATGAGATCGGCGAGATGCCTTTGTCGCTGCAGGCGAAGCTTCTTCGCTTTGTCGAGAGCGGGGAACTCCAACGGGTAGGTGACAACGAAACGGTGAAGGTCAATGTGCGCATTGTGGCGGCGACCCACCAGCCTCTGTCTCAGCACACGCGGACGGGCGTCTTTCGCTCTGACCTCTACTATCGCCTTGCAGTCTTCCTCATCCGCACTCCCGCACTGAGCGACCATCTGGAAGACCTTCCGCTCCTCGTCGCTCACTTTCTCCATCAACTGGGCAGACAGATGCCACTTAAGCAGATCGATGCGACGGCCGCTGCAAAGCTGGCTGGGCATCCCTGGCCCGGCAATGTGCGTGAGCTGGAGCATGTATTAGAGAGGGCGGCGATTCTGGCAGGCGACGAGCCAGTCCTGACTGCGCGCGAGATCGATTTTGACCTGGCCATCAACTAACTCGTGTTGGTATTGCGCAGTTGATGTTAGTAGATGTCGGCTACCTGTGTCGGGAGGACAGGCGCGAATGGAAATCGAAACCCGATTGAGCGACCAAATTGCACGGTATTTGGATCTGACCACAAGCGACGTAAAACTCACGGCGGCGAATATGGCGAATATCGACACGCCAGGCTATCGTTCGCTCGGCATGGATTTTGGGTCAGAGATGCGAGAGGCAATCAATGACCTGGATCAGGCGCGTCGCCCCCGCTCTGTGCGCGTAACGGCGGTCGATGGACTGATCGCGCGTCCGGACGGAAACGATGTCTCTATGGATCGGGAGAGCCTGAACCTGGCAGAAGCGCAATTGAAGTTCAAGACGGGCGTGGCCTTGTTGCGCGAGGAGTTCCAACGGGTGATGGATGCGATTCATGCGGACAGTAAGTAGGCTTCTGCGTGCCGCGAAATGGAGAGACGGGATGAACCTCTTTGGACTAATGCAAACTTCGGGGTCGGCTATGCAGGCTGAACGCGTTCGTGCCGAGGTAGTGGCCGCCAATATGGCAAATGCCGAGACTACACAGACTGCTTCGGGCGGACCATATCGCAGACACATGGTGGTCTTCGCCGCGGACCAGGGAAATTCGGGATTTCTCAATTCTCTCAATAGAGCTGCGGGAGATTTGACCTCGCCAAGACCGATAAATTGGCCTTCTTCAGAACCTGCGGGTTGGCAGGCACCCGGCGTTCATATCGCCGCCGTAATCGAAGACCCAGCAGCTCCGCTTAAACGGTATGATCCCGGCCACCCAGATGCTGGACCGGATGGGTACGTGTCTTATCCCAACATTAATCCGCTCACTGAGATGGTGGACTTGATGGGCGCAACCCGTGCCTATGGGCTGAACGGCTCGGCCGTACAGGCGGAGAAAGGCATGATCGCGTCTGCTTTGGAGATTGCCAAGACTTAAGGGGATGAATGCGCGAAAACTTGAAAATGCATGAACTGGAACAGGGGCAAACCTCATGAGTGGATCAGCGGTAACCTCCATCGCGTCGAGCATGAGCGGAGTCCCCGCGGGCCTGCCATCGGTAAATAGAGCCAGCGACACATCTGCGCCATTCGGCAAACTATTCAGCGATGCAGTCGGAGATGTGAATACCCTCGAGAGCCAGGCCCGCTCTGCGGTGGATGGGCTGATCACCGGTACCGGTGTAGATGTTCATCAAACAGTAATCGCAACGCAAAAGGCCGAAATGGCATTTGAACTTGCGCTTTCTGTTCGCAATAAAGCGATGCAGGCATATCAGAGTGTAATGGGAATGCAATTCTAGGCGTAGAAACGGGACGGGAAAGTCATGGCGGCTACGTTGGGACAACTGGAAAAGACCGCACCGGCGATTGGAGGCGCAGCACAGTTGAGCTCCGGCCTTGCGACTCTTTGGACCCGAGGCCGCGTGCGTTGGGCATCTATGCAGCCGGTGCAGCGCCACTGGTCTCTCGTAAGTGCATCTCTGCTGGCTCTGTTGATTGGGGGCCTCTTCTGGTACGGATTTCGCACCGACTGGCGGATTCTCTACGCTGGCCTCGACCCCGAGGACGCGCGGCAGACAGGGCTGACGCTGACCCAGGCGCAGATTCCGTTCGACGTGGCAACGAACGGTACGGCGATTCTTGTGCCGGCCCCACTCTTGGACAAAGCCAGGTTGGCAACGGCGGCCAAGGGCGGCATGAAGAGCGGACGGCTCGGCTTCGAGTTATTCGATAAGCCGAACTGGGTTGGATCGGAGTTTGATGAGCAAGTGAACTTCCAGCGAGCTTTGGAGGGAGAACTGGAGCACACCGTAGCTACATTGACTGATATCGAATCGGCGCGTGTCCATCTCGTCCTGCCGCATGAGTCCCTGTTTCGCGAAGAGGAACGACCCGCGAAAGCCTCGGTTGTATTAAAGCTTCGCCACGCCTCTCTGGCGGACGGTGAAGCAGACGCGGTTCGGAACCTCGTGGCTTCAGCCGTGGATGGTCTCAGTGCTGACCGCGTGGTATTGGTGGACGCTGCCGGACATCTTCCACTCGGTCCGAAAACGCCAGAGGTGCTGCTCCTGAGCGCCGAACAAGCTCTGGAGGAGAAGCTGATATCAACCCTCGAACCGGTGACCGGTGTGGGCAATGTTCGTGTTTCTGTGACGCTGGACTACGATCAGTCCGCGACCGAAGAGACGGATGAAACGTACGATCCGGATCAGACGACGACATTATCGATGCAGCGAACGGAGCAGACCAGCGGGTACCAGCCGATAGCGGCGGGGGTTCCTGGAACGACCTCGAATGCACCGAATTCGGCTGCGCTCCCCGTTTATCCCAAACAGATAACGCCGCCGGAATCGTCCAAATCCGAAGCTGGAACATATGGCGTTTCAAAGTCGGTGCGCCATGTTGTCCTTAATCCCGGGCGCGTCCGCCGCATGACTGCCGCTATTGTCGTAAATGACAGGGTAATGCGCACGGCGGGAAAAGGAACGACTGCACAGTGGCAGCCATGGCCAACCGACGAATTGCACAATCTGACCATGCTCGCCCAGGCGGCCGTGGGATTCGACGCGAGTCGCGGCGACGTGCTGACCGTGGAGGATCTAGCCTTCGATGAAAACCGTGTTGAACCGCAGATCCCCGCCGCAAGACGGGCGCTGATGGAAGCAGAGAACTCACCTGTTCTCGTCAAATATGCTGCTTTGCTGGTGGGGTTGCTTGTGGTACTGGCATTCGGCGTTCGGCCAGCGCTAAGACTGTCTCGGCCTGCAAATGTGGATTCATCCAAAGCGCAAGCCAAGAACGCCCCCGGAGAGCTGTCGGCTCAGAATGCGACTCATCCGGCCTTTCCAGCCCCCGAGCCGATACCGATGGACCCTGCACGTATAAGGGCGCAGGAGATTTTCGAGCAGGTGGTGGGCCATTTGAAGCGTGAGCCAACGCAAAGCTCGCGTTTATTGCAGAGTTGGATTCATTCAGATTGATGGATCGGGATGGACTGCGATGAGTAGAACATAACTTCACACAAAGAGCGCAAGCAAGTGACTTATGGCTGAACAAGGAAGCGATATCGGGGCAGAAAAGCGCCGTCAAACGACGGCGATGAGCGGTGCACGCAAGGCGGCTGTCCTTTTGGTGGCGATCGGTGAGGATGTCGCGAAGGAGATTCTCCGTGCGCTTCCCGAGGCCGATGTACAGCGACTAACGGAAGAATTAGCGGATTTGCGCGGGATAACGCCCGAAATATCGAACGAAATCCTCGAAGAGTTCTGGGAACTGCTCGAGACTCAGAACTTCATGGTTCATGGGGGGATCGATTACGCCAGCCGTCTGTTGGTGGAGACCTTTGGAAAGGACCGTGCCGAGGATTTGCTGGCGCTTGTCCGTCGTTCGCAGGAAGCCGCCCAAGGTAATCTCGCCAAGCTGCAGCGCACCGACCCTCAGCAGCTCGGGAAACTTCTTGACGCCGAACATCCGCAGACAATCGCACTCGTGCTGGCGCACCTTGACCCCAAGCGGGCATCGATGGTGCTCGACAGTTTGAGCGAAGATCACAAAGTGGTATCGATCCAACGCCTGGCAGAGATGCGCCAATTCTCACCGGAGATGGCCCAGAAGGTAGCGCACATTCTTCATCGTCGGCTGGAAAGTATGGGGGACACGGCGCGCAAAAGCTATTCAGGATTCAAGGCCGTTGCAGACCTTTTGAATCGGTTAAATGCCGAGGAGTCGAAAAAGATTCTCGAATCGATCGAAGAGGGACAGCCCGAGCTGGCCCTGAGCATTCGGAATTTGATGTTCACATTCGACGATCTGATTACCGTCCCTCCAGCCACCATTCGCGAGATTGTTGGGGGCGTCGACAAAAAGCAGCTGGCCATGGCCCTGCGCGGGGCGAACGAAGATCTGCGGGCACAGGTTTTCAAAGCGATGAGTTCAAGGGCAGTAGAAATGTTGAAGGAAGACATGGAGGTCCTGGGCCCGGTGCGCTCCCGTGAGGTGGCACAAGCGCAACAGGAGATCCTCAACCTGGCTCGACGCCTGGAAGCCGAGGGCAAGGTGGTATTGAAGCTCGAAACCGGTGAGGAAATGCTCGCTTGACCGTCGATTGGCCATTTAAAGCAGGGCTTTCCTCGGTTCGTCATAAACGGGAGGGCATCAATGAGCCGGGAAACCGAAATCGTTTTTGAAGTATTCAATTACCCGACCGGATCAGAACCGGATCCGCCGCCCCCTCTGTGGGTCGGAATGGCAGAACATAATTCGGAATCGGTCAAGGCACCGGCGAGTGAAGCAATCCCGCCGACAAACACATCTGCGCGGGGACCGGAAGAAATCGAAGCTGAGTTACAACAGAAATTCGATGCAGGACGGCAACGGGGATACGAAGAAGGACGCAAGATAGAGCAGGAATTGCAGTCCGGGATACACCTTGAAGATAAAAACCGTCACAAGGAAGAAATCGGTGCGCTGGTTCAGACGTTTGTCGTGGAGGGCGAACATTATCTGCATGAAGTTGAGCGTGAGGTGGTCGAGTTGGCTTTGGCCGTTGCTGCGCGGATTCTCCGTCGCGAATCGCAGATGGACCCTCTTCTTTTGACTGGCGCAGTACGCGTCGCTCTCGGCCAGCTTTCGGA
>Ga0302320_10027531_pt1 | contig 10955 bp, 9 predicted proteins | sample Bog_T0_3_FD_202130 | JGI IMG/M metagenome (GOLD analysis project Ga0302320, IMG submission 202130) | Peat permafrost microbial communities from Stordalen Mire near Abisko, Sweden - Bog_T0_3 | ecosystem: Environmental > Terrestrial > Soil > Wetlands > Peat | place: Sweden: Abisko, Stordalen Mire... | reverse complement strand
TTTATTTCTGAAGAACTTCCGGTGAACCGGTCAGCCCTGCAATTTTCCATCGTTAAACTTGAGCCTCCTCTTTGCGAGGTCGGCAATAATCGGCTACGGCCAAAAATTCATAAAACGACAAGAGGTGTCGCTATCATTAAAAATATCAAATCTGCCATGCCAAATTGAGCAATGCAATAAGGCCTAATTTACTATACGAATGCATCTATCTAATCATTTTGTCATTAAATACGACTCAATATGTCGTTATTATATGATTAAATTTATTTTTGTCAATAGCTAATTTTGCGTAATAATTTTGATGCGTAAGGTGCCACAAAACATCAGTCCGATTATTGCATATGCTGCCGGGCAAAAGACACCATCTGCATGTCAGCCAACCGCTCGGCGGCTGAAATATGATCTGTCTGACCTGCAACATCATTTTTGTCGGGAACAACGTCATTTGAAACAGCCAGAGCCTGAACCGACGCGTTATCACCTTCTGAAGTGCTTGCAAAAGAAACATTCGGAACCATCAATCCCTGGCCAGGTGGATTGTTTTTATATGCGCCATCCGCATAACCTGAACCGAATCCCGACGTATCAGTGGCATTGCCGCTGTTGCCAGATATTCGGTTTCCATGCAAAGTGCCCGGATTGGAAAAACCAGTTTGCCCGACATTCTCCTTGGCGATTGGATAACCACCCGAAGCTGAAGCTGCAACGAGCGGCAATTCCTGAACAGTGCCGTGGTTGTTAAAAGTTACGACGGCATTTTTTTCATCAATCCGAACTACCTCGATGCCATCCTCGCGCTGACCTTCGCCGAGAATGTAGGACTTCTCGCCAGCAGGCTGGTCGGGCTGGCTATCGGTAACTTTGAACAAGGTCTGCGCACTGCCGAAGACAGACATTATACCATTTGGCGCGATTGTTGGCAGCGGTTCAGCCGGGTTTGATGTCGTGGACGATACGGACGCGGACTTGTCGAGAGCAAACACATTGCGCATTGCAATCTGTGCGTAAGGATTATCCGGAAACCTGACGCTATTCGCAAAGACGTCAATGCCGCACGCAAACGTAATTGCCAGACAAAACGATTTTCCACCAATAAAGTAAATCACAGTTTTTTGACTTGCTTCTATTTGGTTGAAAATTGGTTAACGATCATGGACTTACCAGCGCGCTAATGTCATCGCTGTCGGTATTGATATCAGTGAACAGCCATGTGGAAAGGTAGCGTTCGGAAGACGACGGCACGATGGCGACGATGGTTTTGTCCTTGTTTTCCGGGCGTTTGGCCACCTGCAACGCCGCCCAGACCGCTGCGCCGCTGGAAACGCCGATGGGAATGCCGTCGAGCTGGTTGACCTCCTTGGAAATCGGGCCGGAATCCGCCTCGTCCACCTTGATGACTTCATCCACGATTTTCGTATTCAAGTTCACCGGAATAAATCCTGCGCCGATGCCCTGCAACTTGTGCGGCCCGGGCGTGCCGCCCGAAATGACGGGCGACTTCACCGGTTCGACGGCAACCGCCTTGAACGACGGCTTCAATTTCTTGATGACTTCCGCCACGCCGGTAATGGTGCCGCCAGTGCCGACGCCGGCGACGATGAAGTCCACATTGCCGTCGGTGTCGCGCCAGATTTCCTCGGCGGTCGTCCTGCGGTGAATTTCCGGGTTGGCCGGATTGGAAAACTGCTGGGGAATGAAGCTGTTGGGAATCTGTTTGTTCAGTTCCTCGGCCTTGGCGATGGCGCCTTTCATGCCCTTCGCTCCCTCGGTGAGCACGAGTTTTGCGCCGAGAATTTTCAGCAGTTTGCGGCGCTCGGTGCTCATCGTCTCGGGCATCGTCAAGATCAGTTGCAATCCCTTCGCCGCCGCAACGAACGCGAGCGCGATGCCGGTGTTGCCGCTGGTCGGCTCGATTATGACGGTGTCCTGCTTGATCTTCCCGGATTTCAGACCGGCGTCAATCAGGGCGATGCCGATGCGGTCCTTGACGCTGGAGAGCGGGTTGAAGAATTCGAGTTTGAGCAGCACGACGGCGAGGGCACCGTGTTTTTTCGCCGTGCGATTCAGCCGCACGAGCGGTGTGTTGCCGATGGTTTCAGTGATGTCGTTGTATATGCGTGCCATAATTTTATTGGTTTGGTTGACAGTTAACTATTGCCATTCTCAGGCGGTTTTTGATGAATAAAACTCACAAATATAAATATTTAATACACGATTGATACGGTCGTTATTTTTAACTAAAAAAGCCAAATTGTTATTTTTTACTTTGAAATAAAACAAATTTTACTTTTAAAAAAACGACTAGATTTATCGTATATTACTGCAATGCTTGTTTCTGTCAACTCTCTTTTTGAAAATAATATCAAGTCGTTTCTTTGGTGTTGAACAACGGTCTTTCAAAATACTTTGCTGGTTTGGAATTTACTCATGCTGGTGCTTGCGACAAATTCAGCCCTCGATCACATCCAGTTCGATGGGGTCAACCTCGACGCGATTTTTCCGCAACCATTTTACGGCGGCAACAAGGATTTTCTGATCGCCGGTGAGTTCCAGGGCGATGATGCCAACTTTGTCGGTGACATTGGCACTGCGGATGTCGAAAATGAGGTCAAATTTTTTGCTCAATTCCCAAATCAACGGACGCTTGGCGCGTTCCGCCGCGAAAGTGAGCCAGTAGCGTTGGGATTGTTTTGCCATAATGATTTCAAGTAAGGATGGATTCAATGGGAAGGTTGGGATCGAGATTGTGATCTTTGAGCCAGGTTGGATTGAACAGCTTGGACTGGTATTTCAAACCAGAGTCGCACAGAAGCGTTACAATCGTCTGGCCTGGCCCGCGCTCCTGGGCGAAGCGCACCGCACCGGCAAGGTTGATGCCCGAAGAAAGCCCGAGGAACAATCCTTCCTCGCGCAGCAGTTGATACACGATGGTGAGCGCCGACTGATCTTCGATGCGATACGCGCGGTCAACGACTATGCCCTCCAGATTTTTCGTCACGCGCATCTGACCGATGCCTTCGGCGAAGGAATCGCCATCCTTTGTATCGGTGTTACCGTGGGTAAACCACGACCACATCGCAGCGCCGTAGGGATCGGCGCAAATGGCAGCAATGTCTAGGTTGCGCTCCTTCAGATACAGTGCCGTGCCTGCCAGCGTGCCGCCCGTGCCGACGGCGGAAACGAAGGCTTTGACTTCGCCGTTTGTCTGGCTCCAGATTTCCGGGCCAGTCGTCCGGTAATGTGCGAGCCGGTTGGCGATGTTATCGAATTGGTTTGCCCAAAACCAGCCCCGTTCTTCCGCAAGCTGCTGGGCGACGCGGTTGTAATTGCCGGGATTGCTGTAAGGTTTTTCCGGCACGGTGATGACTTCCGCGCCAAGTGTGCGGAGCAAGGTGAATTTTTCTGGCGACTGCGTTTCGTTAATAACAATGGCGGTGTGATAGCCCTTCGCGTGACCGATCACCGCGAGTCCGATGCCGGTGTTGCCCGCCGTGCCTTCAATAATCGTTGCGCCGGGTTTTAATAATCCCTTCGCCTCGGCGTCGGTGATGATGCCCAGCGCGGCGCGATCTTTCACCGAGCCGCCGGGGTTCATGAATTCCGCCTTGCCCAGAATTTCGCAGCCGGTCAGTTCCGAGAGGCGACGCAGCCGGATCAACGGCGTGTGGCCGACATGGCTTTCAATGCCGTGGTATCGTGAGACGCTCATATTTTTTATGGTCGCGACCCAGCACAAAGATGGCTAGATCGGCATTCCGGTTTGCATCCGCCGTGATTTCTTTTCCCGCTTCGGTGTCGAGCGCAATGTGGCGCTGAATCAGAAATTTTTTCTCACGGCAGAAATCTTCAAAATCCTTGATGGACAAAAACCGGATGTCTGCCGTGTCATACCATTTGTCGCGCAGCCAGCCGTAGGCGCGCGGCGCGCGGCCTTCCTCGGCGAGAATGCGGCGCAGTTTGTGGAACGCCAGATTCGGAAAACTGACAATGCCGGTCGCGCCCACGCGCAGCATCTCGGCGATCACGCCTTCCACGTCCTTTACCGCCGGCAAGGTTTGTGACAGCATGACGCAATCGAATTGCTGGTCGGAAAAGGCGTGCAAGCCCGCATTCAAGTCAGCCTGGATGACATCCAGATTTCGCTGCAACGCGCCGAGAATTTTTTGCTCGTCCAGTTCGACGCCGACCAGCCGCCCGCGTCCGTTTTGCTTGAGCCGCGCCAGCAACCGGCCGGTGCCGCAGTCGAGATCCAGCACGCTGGCGTGCGGCGGAATCAATTCCACAATACGGTCATAATCAAGCCGGCGCTTGTGAAAAATGCTGGTGGTGCCGGGCAATTCATCTTTATCAAAGCTCGGAGAATTTGGTGCCGGCGCAAGATCATTCACGAAGGCGCGAATCATTTCGCCGTATCGGTCAAAATCGTCTGGCAGCAGAAACGAGTCGTGGCCGCAGGCGCTTTGGATGTCGCAGTAGCTCACTGCGGCGTTGTTGCTGACCAGCGCGTTCACGATGTCACGCGACTGATTGGGCGGAAACAGCCAGTCGCTGGAAAAACTCTGCACCAGCCAGCGGCAGCGGGCAGGCCGAAAGCTCGCTGCCAGTTGTTCCGGCGTGCCGCCAAGGTCAAATAAATCCATCGCCAGCGACAACGCGAGGTAGCTGTTCGCGTCAAAGCGTTCCACGAACTTGGTTCCTTGATGGCCGAGATAAGTGCCGACGGAAAAAGTTTTCTCGAATTCAATCGCCTCCTCGCGCGGGTGGAGCCGGTCGCCCTCGAATTTCTGGCTCATGGCCTCCGGCGAAAGATAGGTAATGTGGCCGATCATCCGCGCCAACGCCAGACCGACGGCCGGACCGTGCGCTTGGTCATAATACTGGCCACCATGAAAAAACGGATCGCGACGAATGGCGTTTCTCCCCACCACATCAAAGGCGAGCGCCTGGCTGGTCAGTCGCGGGGAACTGGCCAGCACCACCGCGCCGCGCAGCCGGTCGGGATGCCGCGTGGCCCAAGTCAGCACTTGATGTCCGCCGACGGAACCGCCGATGACGGCGACAAGTTGGCCGATGCCAAGGTGGTCCAGCAAACGGCATTGGACTTCCACCATGTCGCCAATGGTGATGGTCGGGAAGTCCGCGCCGTAAGGTTTGCCGGTCGCCAGGTTGAGACTGCCCGGCCCGGTGGTGCCGCGACAGCCGCCGAGGAGATTCGGGCAGATGACGAAAAAACGATCCGTGTCCACCGGTTTGCCCGGCCCGACCAAAATTTCCCACCAGCCCGGTTCATCCTTGTCGTTGTGGCGGGCGACATGCGAATCGCCGCTGATGGCGTGGCAAATTAAAATGGCGTTGTCGCCGGATTTATTGAGCTGGCCGTAAGTTTCAAAAGCCACCGTGACATTGGGCAATGTGCCGCCCGATTCCAAAAGCAGCGGCTTGTCAAAGGTGACACTTTGCGCATAACGCAACGGTTGCGCGGTGCGAATCGTATCGCTGCTTTCAAAAATATCCTTGGCCATTGAAATTGTTTTCCGAAATCAGACTGCGCCGCACCGGCGGGTTTTCACCTCGCCGGTGCGCGGAGTTCGGAACTTATTTCTGCGAGGCTTGCAACGCCTGCTCTATGTCGGCCTTGATGTCGGCCACATCTTCGAGGCCGATGGACAACCGGACGTAATCGGCAGTCACGCCGGTTTCTTCCTGTTCGGCGGGCGTCAACTGCTGATGCGTCGTCGAGGCCGGATGAATGACCAGCGATTTGGCATCGCCGATGTTCGCCAGATGCGAGAGCAGCTTGGCCGAATTAATGAATTTCTTGCCGGCTTCCAAACCGCCCTTGATGCCGAAGCCGACGATGCCGCCGAAACCGCCCTTCAAATATTTCGCGGCGATTTTGTGATTCGGATCGTCCGGCAAACCGGGGTAAGTCACCCAGCTCACGAGCGGATGGCCCTTGAGGAATTTGGCAATCTCCAGCGCGTTGGCGGAATGTTGCTTTTGCCGCAGCGGCAGAGTTTCTAGGCCGAGGATGAACTGGTGCGCGTTGAACGGACTCAACGCTGCACCGATATCGCGCAGCAGCGTGACGCGGATTTTCAGGATGAACGCGACGTTGCCGAGGCCGGGCACGTTGCTCAATGCGTCCCAGTATTTTAAGCCATGATAGCTCGGATCAGGCTCGGTGAATTCCGGGAACTTGCCATTGTTCCATTGGAATTTTCCGGCGTCGACAATCACGCCGCCGATGCTCGTGCCGTGACCACCGATGTATTTCGTGGCGGATGTCGCGAGGATGTCCGCGCCGAAATCAATCGGCTTCACCAAGCCGATGCCGACGGTATTGTCCACGACGAGTGGAATGCCGTTTTCATGCGCGATTTTGGAAATGACTTCAAAGTCCGGCACGTCCAGCTTGGGATTGCCGACCGTCTCGACATAAATGGCGCGCGTCTTCGGCGTGATGGCTCTGCGAAACGCTTCCGGGTCGCGCGAGTTCACAAACTTCACCGTGCGGCCCAGCTTCGGAAACGTGTAATGAAACAATTGATAAGTGCCGCCGTAAAGATTGTTGCCCGCGACAATTTCATCACCGAGCCGCGTAATCGCCAGCAGCGAATAAGTGATGGCCGACTGGCCGGACGCCACGCCGAGTGCGCCGGAGCCTCCTTCGATAGCCGCGACGCGCTGCTCGAAAACGTCGGTCGTCGGATTCATCAGGCGCGTGTAGATGTTGCCGAATTCTTTCAGCGCGAAAAGATTCGCCGCGTGATCCGTGCTTTTGAAAACGTAGGATGTCGTTTGGTAGATCGGCACCGCGCGCGAAAGCGTGGTGGCGTCGGGAGTCTGGCCGGCGTGCAACGCCAGCGTGGATAGTTTGTGTTGGCTCATAATTTTATTTGGCGTTGGGCTGGGGGCGGAGCGGCGGCGCAAAACGGTGCGCGCGGAGGAACCACGTCGCCGCAAAAACGGACGCCGATGCCTCCTCCAGCCTGAATCGCATTGTCTTTTAGAATTCCCACTTGGTTGTGACGCCCCAGACACCGTTGGCCTGGTTGTTCAGCACCGTGCCGAAATGTCCGTAGCCGACCGCCAGCGTCAGGTGTTTGTTGACGACGTAGGCGGCGTCAATCGTCCACCAGTCTCCCGCCTTGCCGATCAGGCTCGGAGCCGCGTTGTAATTATAGCCGGTGGCCTCCTGCTTGTATTCCGCCGCCAGCGCAAGGTTGCTGGTGACGAACACAACGGCGTTGCCTTCAAACAGGAAGTTGTAACTGCTCGTGAAGCCGAGCAGCCCGTTCCAGACGCCCTCGGTCGCGCGACCGCCGAGTTCCAGCAGCACCGGACGCGGCAACTGCGTGAACAGCTTTGATGCGTAGAGCGTGAAGTCCACGCCGTCGTTTTTGGTGACGCCAATGGCATTCAAAGTGCCAACAAGCTGGCTGTTGATGGCATCGTAGGAGTCATTGTATTTGTAGTGCGCACCAACAGTCACCGCCGGAATCCACTTCTGGTCAAACTCGCCTTCCTTCAGGATTTGGAACCGCGCGTTGAAGTTGTGAAGTTCAACGGAAGACTCGTTCAAGTTCAAGCCGGTCGCCTGTTTGACCGCCAGCGGCAGGTTGCCCAGGTTTAAGTTGTTGTAGCCATAGCCCAGTTCGAGGCGGCTCAACGGAGATTCCGTCACGGTCAGGGCTTCAAGGTCTTTCCCGTGGCCGAGGCTGACATAGGCAAAGCCGACAGCGGGCCGGCCAACCGGTTCTCCGTTGCGAGGCGGATTGACGATGTAAGCCGACAGCGTGGAGAAAATGCCGCCGTTGCCTTCGATTTGGTGCAGCGGCAGCGGTGCTCCCTTGTCGTCAGATTTGGCGTCAACCGTCTGCGCGGGTGGCGTGTTGGTGGAGGTTTCATCCGCTCTCACGCTCCAGCCCGCCGCAACCAAAAATGCGGCAAGCCAGACGGTGGAACGGTTACGATTCTGTTTATTATGTTTTTCACGGACGTTATTACTGTTTTTCATGTTTGCTTTAATTTTATCGCTAGCAAACCGCCGGTCGTCCGGTGAGCTTGGTGCAGTTTTTATTTTGTCGTTTGGCCTCCAGTGATCTGGTGGGTGTTAAATTTGTGTCATTTCATAATTGATTCAGGCAGCGCATTCGCCGCGCTTCGCCTCGACTTTGAATTGCCGGCTCGCGCCCAGGTCGCGATATAATGCCGGTTCGGCTTCCGGTTCATCCACGCGCGTCAGCGGTTCCAACCGGTGGCGCAACCGCGCCAGCCCGACGCGGTTCACGAAGGCCGCGAAATTTTCCCCGGACGCGCGTTCGGTTTGATAAAGCTCCAGCGTCTGCTCCACCGCTTCCGCCACCCGCAACGCGGGGATTTCCGTGACACGCGCGCCAAATGCCTCCGCCGAACTCGCGCCGCCGAGCAGCAAAACGTAATGCGGCACGGGCCGTCCGTGGATTTGACGGGAGACGCCATAAAGCCCGATGTCCGCCGCGTGATGATGGCTGCACGAATTCGGGCAGCCGGAAACGCGGATGCGCAAACCGCGCAGCAGCGAATCGCGCGCAAGATTTTTCTCGATGGTCGCCACGATTTTTTCGGCGGCGGGCTTCGGATTGGTGATGGCGGAAAGGCACGCGACCGCGCCCACGCAGCGCGTGACATCCAGCAACTGTTCCGCGCAGTATCCGGCCAAGTCCGCCGGACTTAAAAATTCGTGGAGCGCGGGCAGCGCCGATTCCGGCACCCAGCGCAACACCAGGTTCTGGTCAATCGAGGTGCGGATGCCACCGGCAAACTGGCGGGCGGCTTCGGCCACCCGCAGCAATTGCGCCGGCTGCAAATCGCCCAGCGGACAACGCACAAACACCGCAGCAAAACCCGGTTGCCGCTGCGGACGGACATTTGACTGCCGCCAGGCTTCGTAGGCCGCCGGACGGTTTGAAATTGCAGCGGTCGCGTTCGCTGGTCCTCGTTCTTCAGCCACCGGGGGCAAAATCACTGACGGCGCATTTTGGGACAGCAACAGCGTCCGTTCCGCAGTAATTTCGCTTCGCAAATGTTCAATGCCCCAATCAGCCAGCAGCCATTTCAACCGGGCGTGTGCGCGGTTGTTGCGATCGCCGTGCCGGTCAAATATCCGGAGAACTGCCTCCAGCGTGACGAACAGGCGGCCCACCGGAATGAATTCCTCGAACACCTGCGCCGTTTTGGGCGAAGCGCCCAGCCCGCCGCCGATGACGATGCGAAATCCTTTTTGCCCGTCCTTGATTGACGCGAGCACACCGATGTCGGCCACGAGCGTGCGGACGTGATCGTGCGCGCAGCCTTCAAACGCAATTTTGATTTTGCGCGGCATCCTCTGAAAATCCGGGTGTTCCCGAAAATGCCGGTCTGCCGCCAGCGCGAACGGCGTCACGTCGAAAATTTCGCCGGAAGCTACGCCGGCCAGCGGGCAGCAAACCACCCCGCGCACGACGTTTCCGCCGGTGCACGCGGTTGTCAGCCCCACCTCCTCAAGCCGCCGCAAAAAATCAACCACGCGCGCGGCGGGAACGCCGGCGATCTCGATGCCCTGCCGCGTGGTCAAATGCGCGCCTTCTTCCCATCCCGCCGCTGCGGTCAACGCGGCGACGGTTTCCAACTGGTCGGCGGTCAGGATGCCGGCCGGAACGCGGATGCGGACGACATAGCGACCCGGTTGCCCGCGCAAGCTGTAAATGCCGTGGCGCACGCGGATGCTCTTGGTCTCGTCAGTCAGGCCGGATTCAGATTCGGTCCGCAAACTCTGCTCCAGTTGTTGGAAGGAATTGTTCACGTCACAGATTGGGCGCGTAGGCGATGAATTTCCGGTATTCGGTCAAAATGCTCTGCAACGCTGCGACGAACGCAGCTTCCTTCAGATATTCCGGCGGGGATGCAGGCGTTTCCAAAATGATTTCAAACGGACGAGGACGGACTTTTGGCGGCGCGCTCAAAATGCCGTCGTAGCAATCGCGAATGATTCCATTGCGAGCGGCAAATCCGTCAATGATGGGACGGCCATCTCGCGGCAATAAAGTTTCGGCAGCGCGCAGGGCAGGCTTGATCAAATGCTTCGTCAATGTCGCGCCAATGGCAATGCCGTAAAAACCGTCGCTTGTATCGTCGGTGTGCAGCGAAATGATTCCCTGAAACGAGCGTGATTGCAGTTCGGCCTGGAGCAGGCGGACTTCGGGATCGCCGGAATTTTTCCAAAATTCACGGTTCAAATCTTTTCCCGAGCGCGAAAATCGCGTGGCATCCTCAAACCCTGTTGGATTGCAAAGCGGATAAATTGACAGGGAGTAGCCGCTGGCAATTGAGGGCCTGGACTCAAGCAGTTTGATGAATTGAACAAGCGCATGAACGCCTTCAGGTTCATCACCGTGTATGCCAGCGAAAATCCCGACATGAATGGGCGCATCGCCGCCGCTTGGCCCGAGGAACAAATATCGCGGCAAATCGTAACGTTCGCCCGCTGCTTCAAATTGCGCCTCGTGGTTTGCAACAAGACTGGTTGACGACGCGGTGATTTTTTCAAGCGGCGCAAGCAAATCCGCAATAGATCGGCGATTGGCACGCGACGTTTGTGCCGCCAGCTTTGTTTGAGAATCGGCGATGGTCATAAAATTAATGTTGGTAGATTTGGTCGAAAATACCGCCGTCGGCAAAATGCACCTGCTGCGCCTTCTGCCAGCCGCCCGCGATTTCATCCACCGTGAACAATTCCAAGGGTTTGAAGCGTGTGGAATACCTCGCAAGAATGGTTTGATTTTTCGGACGGAAGAAATGCTGTGCTGCCAATTCCTGGCCGGCGTCGCTATAAAGAAATTCGAGATAAGCGCGCGACACGGCCTCGGTGTGATGCCGCTCCACGTTGTGATCCACCCAAGCCACCGGATTTTCTGCAAGTATGCTTATGCGCG
>Ga0302320_10027530_pt1 | contig 10956 bp, 6 predicted proteins | sample Bog_T0_3_FD_202130 | JGI IMG/M metagenome (GOLD analysis project Ga0302320, IMG submission 202130) | Peat permafrost microbial communities from Stordalen Mire near Abisko, Sweden - Bog_T0_3 | ecosystem: Environmental > Terrestrial > Soil > Wetlands > Peat | place: Sweden: Abisko, Stordalen Mire... | reverse complement strand
CGTGGTAACGTTGGTCGTAGCGAGGTTCGGCGATGTATCGGGGAATGATCCCAGACCCGACTCGTCTGTAAGGGTAATGCCGGGTGAATTCAACAGCCAGTTGCCCGAAGAGTCCTGCACCTGGACGGCGAGCAAGGCGTCGGATGTACCGTCGTCCGTGATGGTATCCCTATCGGTAGTCAATTTGAGCTTCGCCGGGGTTCCGTTTACCGGCCAGGTCGGAAGCGGCACACCAAGGTATTTATTCCGGTACGCATACCAGCGCTGCAGCGGAAGCCTTGCGTGGTCGATCATCCCCATCAGGCCCGAATAATTGTAAATCCCCGAGGTTCCGAAATGGTCCGCAACACTCCCATGATCAAAAGCGCACCACAGGGAAATTCCTCCGCTGTATACCGGCAGCGCCGGGTTGTTGGTACCGTTCATGGTTATGTGGCTCCCGTCTCCCTCACCGTTCCAGCAGTAGTTGCTGCCGCTATTATCGACCCATGCAGTATCGAGGCAGCTTCCATATTCCGTGCACATCTGGGGTTTGCTGCTGTAGGTGTTGCTTCCCCCATTAAATCCCAGCACGTCGCAAGGCGGCGCCAAAGAGGAAGTTTGAGACTGTGCCCCACCGACTCCTGCAGGCCGGGTCGAATCCTCAGTATGGGCGACAGCAATCATTCGCGTGAGATTGGCAACAACCGAATCCAGAGGCGAGCAGAAAAAAACCTCATTTCCCATGCTCCACATAATGATGGAGGGATGATTACGATGGATCCGTATCATCTCTCTGGTTTCGTCGAGAAGGCTCCGTTTAAAGGACGCATTTTCAGCGTATCCCCCATTTGTATAACCCCAGAAAACGGACTCCGACCACAAGCAGACGCCAAGTTTGTCGCAGGCGTCGGCAAACGCCGGCGCGTGCGGATAATGGGAACCGCGAATGAAATTCATGCCGCAATCATGGATAAGCTTAACATCACGGTAGCATCCGGTGTTTGTCGAAGCATAGGCCCATCCGGCGTGATCCTGGTGCACGTTGGCCCCCTGCAGCCAGAGTCGCTGGCCGTTCAATACAAAGCCGTTGGTTGTTGTCCATTGGATTGTCCTGATACCGAGCGGGGTCTGGAAATTGTCTACCGCAGTCGCGCCGGAATACACCTCGGTATATACGGTGTACATATAGGGCGACGACGGACTCCAAAGCCGTACGTTTGAAATTGTCCCGCTCGTTTGCACGAACGTATCGGTCGTGCCGGCGGCGACATTTTGCGTGGACTGGAATGAGGTTACTTCGTTCCCTGCCGAATCGACGACAACATTATTAACCGTGCAGCTTGCCGCCGCAATGCCGTCATTCCGTATCTCGGTCTTCATCTTTATCGTGGCCGAGGCGGGAGAGGTGGTGACCTGCGGCGTGGACGCAAACGTGCCGTACCACGTCACATGCAGCGGGCTTGTTTTTACCAGATACACGTTCCGATATATTCCGCCGATAAAGATGAATTCGCCGGTCGTGGGAGCAATGGTATCGACCAGGGTTCCATCTACCCGTACCGCAAGTACGTTGTCATTCGCATGAACCGCGGAGGTGATGTCGAGCGAAAAGCCGGTAAACCCTCCTTTATGCATCCCGATGTACGTTCCGTTCACGTACACGCTCGATAAATTGTACACGCCCTCGAACTCGATGAAATACCGCAATTTCGCATTGATTTCCGCCTGCGACAGGGTAAAATGTTTCCGATACCACCCGACATATGGAGCGACGGGCGCGTTCGCGCGCCAGTATGGTATGTCGAATGAGTGCGGCAGGTTCACGGAACGCATCCCGGTTTCCGAATAATTAACAGCCGACGCTCCGGAGATATCCTGTTTGATAAACTTCCAGCCCGGGTTAATGGCTTGAACCCATCGCAGCGCAAGCGGCGTATAGGCATTAACGGCAACGGCCAGTCCAAGCAGTGCAATAGGGGCGCGGAAAAATAGTCTGCTGAAAATAGTGCGCATAAATCTCCTCTCATTCGAGCTGCAGAATGCAGTCAGATCGGCTGCTGCCACACGGGCAGCCGCCTGCAGGGACGTAAGACGGAATATCGCTAGCAATATACTTTCGGGGGAATCGGGCATCAATCGGAAAACAGGGATGAGCAGGCGCAGCCTTTAAGGTGTTCGCTATGGCTGTTCAACGAAAACTTCGGATGCTTCGCCCTGAAAATTTCGCATCAGCAGAGAGAGGGCTTCGCAGGGGCTTTCAGGCAGCCCGTCCCGCAGCAAAACATGATTTAGATAAAACTTTCATCGCCCAGATTCGAAACTGCGTGGCACGGACGGAATTTACCCGGTAGCCGACGGAGATTATCGCATCGAGATTATAAAATTGAGTTTCATATGATTTCCCATCTTCGGCAGTATTCCGGAATTTCCGGATAACTGATTCCTGGGAAAGTTCTTGGGCTTTAAAAACATTTTGCAGGTGTTCGCTGACCGTCCGGATATCTACATCAAACAGCTCAGCCATTTTTATCTGGGTCAGCCAGATGGTCTCGCCGTGGAATACGACCTCGACTTTGATCGCTCCGTCGTCCGTTTTATAGAGCAGGAAATTGGATTCCTGGGTTTGTAGGCTCTTTTTAATATTTTTCTTTGCCAAGAGTATCTCTCATAGTTTTTACTCCTGGTTTCACCCTATGATTGTCGCCCGCATTCTTACCGGTAATTTTTCCCGGTGTCCGCGTAAATGTTACCGTAAATCAATATTCGTACGCATCGAGTTCTGGTTTAAGCGGGGTATGCACGTTAATTGGTTCGCGCAAGCGGCTTGTGCCAAACCGGACAATATCGTATCTTTATTACTGGAAGCTCGGCCAAGGGGTGGCTCCGATTTCTATGGTGGCCCCAAAAGCGTTGCTTCCTTTTTTTATCCTACCCTGACCTTTGCTGTCTGACGCAGCCGGCGCTCAATATCCCGCATCAGTTCGTTCTTTTCACTGTCGATTTTTTCCTGGGCTTCGAAAAGGCTTTTTCAGCGGTCGGTTCGCTTACATTCAAGTGTTTCAGTTCAATTTTGAGCCGGTCCCGCAGATTTTCGGTAACGGTGATTTTACCTTCGCATCCGGAACAATCAAAAATAATCTCCCGCGAAGCAAGGCGGCAGATTTTTTGCCGTTGCGAGCAAGTGCTCCATCAGCGGACCCGGATTGTTGCATCGAGATCGGCATGGAGCCGGGAGGTCTTTTAAAATAATAAAAATAGGGAACTATGGCTCACCCCGGTCGAAGAGACAGAGCGCGCTTCGTCTCTGCAAAATCCTTGCGATAACCTCTGAGAGATCAAAAGCACCTGGATCAAAGATCCAGGCCACGTGGTTAGAAAAGTGGAAAGTGGAAGGTCACCTGCTGCAGCTTGGGCCAGCGGTAGCGCTGGAAGGATATGTCATTCTTAGCAAGCACTATATGGATGGCGGCGACCGCCTGAACGGTCCGCCGCTGCAACTCTTCGCGACCCGGATGCCCCCCTACCCCTCTTCCTGCATAGGGCAAGGCGTCCGGCGAAGCTCGATTTCAATGAGCTTCTCCAGCTCGCTTATGTTATGCACGACATTCGCGACGCCGTTCAGGAATACCATCGGCCCCTTTGCACACGATTCACGGCACAGGCAGCCTTTGATGCTTACCGACTCGTGCCAACCGCGCCGTGCAATCAGATCGGGCAGACCGGCTCGGATGCCGCCGTTGCCCCGGCAGTAACAGGAACTGCCGAGGCAGAGCTCAATATTAAGATGCGGTGACACGGGCATCATGCTTCTTCTGTTCCTCCAGGGTGCCGTTGATCTCTTCCATCACTTTTTCATAGGTGGCGGAGCGGAGCCACCGGTTTCCTATTGCAACACTCGGGCCGAGTTCGCAGGTTTCCATGCAGAACGTAGCTTGGACATTCACCGCGTCCTGAAGTTCGTGCTCCTCGATTCCCGCCAGGATTTTCTGCAGCAGGTTGTGGGCGCCCCGCAGGTAGCAGCTCGTCCCGACGCAGACGCGCACGCGCAGCGCGGTCGACGAACGATCCTGGTCGCCGAGTTCAATGCCGTCTTCCTCTTCCCGTTTGCGGGAGAAGTACGAGGTATGCAGCAGGCTGCGCGCTTCCTGGCTTCCGGGATGCTTGAGAAGCCGGGCATAGCAATCGGTGACAAACGGGTTGTCCTGCGCCTTGTGGACCGGCAGCACGGAATCGATCTGCCGCAGTCCGGCCGATCGCTGCATCCGTGTCTCTTTCTTTTGCGGGACCGGCTGGCCCGCGCCTCCGATGCAGCCGCCGGGGCAGGCCATGATCTCGACGAAATCGTAACGGCAGGTCTTTTTGCGTATGGTATCGAGCACCAGGTCGGCATTCTTCAGCCCCTGGACAACCGCGATCGAGACCGTGTGCTCGCCCAGGGTGACCGATGCCTCACGGATGCCGCTGTTGCCATCCACTTCGGTAAAGGCGACGGCCGGCGTCGGTACCTTCAGCTCTGCCGCAAGGTAACGGACCACCGCTTCGGAGACGCCGCCCGATGTGCCGAAAATCAATCCGGCCCCGGTTGCAAATCCAAGGGGAAGATCGAAGGAGGCGGGTTCCAGCTCTTCGAGTTGTATCCCGGCTTCGCGGATCATTCCGGCCAGTTCCTGGGTCGTCAGGACGACATCGACATCCCTCACGCCGTCTTTCGAGAACTCGGGTCGCGAGGCTTCGAATTTTTTCGCGGTGCAGGGCATTATGGAAATCACGGCAAGTTTTTTTCCCGGTGGGAGGGTCGGACCGAGTTGCACCCGCGCCAGCGATCCGAACATCTGCTGCGGAGAGCGGCAGCTCGAGAGGTGGTCGTGCAGGTCGCTGTCAAAATACTCCGCCTTCTTGACCCATGCGGGGCAGCAGGAGCTCAGGAGCGGGAAGTTATGTCCCCCGCGCGTGACGATCGGCAGCAGCTCGTGCGCTTCCTCCACGACGGTAAGGTCCGCGGCAAAGCCGGTATCGAAAACCTGGTTGAACCCGAGCCGCTTCATTGCCGCGATGATTCTTCCGGTCACCACTTCGCCGGGCTCGAGACCGAACACCTCCCCGAGCGCCACGCGGACTGCAGGGGCGATCTGGGCAACGACGGTGACGGACGGGTCGCGCAGGAGTTTCCATACCGGGGCGGTATCGTCGGCAGGCGTAATGGCACCGGTCGGGCACACGGTGGCGCAACCGCCGCAATTGACACATTCAACATTGCCGAGGCCCTTTTCAAAGGGCGGGCTGACCGTGGAATGCGATCCCCGTCCGCAGAACCCGATTGCCCCGATTCCCTGGACTTCCTCGCAGTAGCGGACGCAGTCGCCGCAGAGAATGCATTTGCTGGGGTCGCGCACCAGTGACGGCGAGGTCGTGTCGCGCTGCCCCTTGACGGCGATGTTCCGGTACCGTATCTCCCTGACCCCGAGCCGTGCGGCAAGAGCCCGCAGTTTGCAGGTTTCGTTCTTCGGACACGAAGGACAGTCTGAATCATGGTTGGCGAGGAGCATTTCAAGATTGACGCGGCGGATCTCCCGGATCTCGTCGGTGGTCGTGTGCACGACCATGCCGTCTTCGGGAATCGCCGCACACGATGCGACCAGGCCGCGGCCTTCCACATCGACCATGCAGAGGCGGCAGGCCCCATAGATCGAAAGCTCACTGTGATAGCAGAATGTCGGGATATCGATATGCGCCTTGCGGATTACTTCGAGCAGGTTGCGTTCGCCGTTGAGGGCGACCCGCATCCCGTCGACCGTTATCTGAGCGGTAGCAGTCATGGTCTCTCTCCTTATGCTATAGCGTGAAGTTTGCAGACCGCGACACAGGCGCGGCAGTTGATGCAGCGATCGGCATCGATGCTGTGGGGTTGACGGCGTTCCCCGGTGATCGCCCCCACCGGACAGCTCTTGACACAAAGGGCGCAACCGATGCACTGGTCGGCCTTGATTGCCGGGCGGCTGAGCGCCTGGCACTCGCCTGCAGGACACCGTTTGTCGACAATATGGGCCCGGTACTCGTCGGCAAAGTGCCGCAGGGTCGAAATGACCGGGCTGGGCGCGCTCTTGCCGAGGCCGCAGAGCGATGCTTTTGCAACGACCCGCGCCGTGATCTGCAGCAGTTCGAGCGTTCCGGCATTGCCGTTCCCCTCAACGATATCGTCGAGCAGGGCCAGCATCTGCCGCGTTCCCTCGCGGCAGGTGATGCATTTCCCGCACGACTCGTTCTGCGCGAACTGCATGAAGTAGCGCGCAATGCGCACCATGCAGGTCGTATGGTTCATGACCACCAGGCCGCCGGAACCGATCATCGCGCCGATGCTCCTGAGCGAATCGAAATCGAGCGGCAGGTCGAGATGTTCCCGTGTCAGGCACGCACCCGAGGGTCCGCCTATCTGCACGGCCTTGAAACCGTCCGGATCGATCTTTCCGTCTGCGCCGGTTACGCCGCCGCCGATGTCGTAAATGATGGTGCGGAGCGTCGTGCCGAACGGCACTTCGATGAGTCCGGTATTGACCACATGTCCGGTCAGGGCAAAGGTCTTGGTTCCCGGGGAGGCGGGCGTACCCACCTTTCGCAGCGTTCCGGGTCCGCCCCTGACAATGAGCGGCACGGTGCTGAAGGTTTCAACATTATTAATGACCGTGGGACATCCCATGAGCCCCTTCTGGGCCGGAAACGGCGGTTTCGGGTCGGGCATGCCGCGCCGTCCCTCGATCGAGGCGATAAGCGCGGTCTCCTCGCCGCAGACGAAGGCTCCGGCCCCTTCCATGATGATGATGTCGAAAGAAAACTCGCTGCCGAAGACGGCGTCGCCGAGAAGCCCCTGACTGCGGGCATCCTCCACCGCCTTGCGCATGTGTTTGACCGCCAGTGGATACTCCATGCGGACGTAAACATAGCCCTGGTTTGCACCGACCGCCTTTGCGGCGATCATCATTCCCTCGACCACGCTGTGCGGATTTCCCTCCATCACCGACCGGTCCATGAACGCCCCCGGGTCCCCTTCGTCGCCGTTACAGATGATGTATTTAATGTTCCCGGCGGCAATGCGGGTGAGTTCCCATTTCTTGCCGGTTGGAAAGCCGCCGCCGCCGCGCCCGCGCAGCCCGGATTCGAGAATGAGACGGCAGATCTCTTCGGGAGCCATGGCCTCGATCGCATGTCGTGCCGCCTGGTAACCGCCCGCTGCCAGGTATTCTTCGATGCACTCCGGGTCAATCGATCCGCAGGGCGCGAGCACCGAACGTGCCTGGCGCGTATAGAAAGGTATTTCACCGACCCCGCGGCAGATGACACCCGACGCAGGATCCTTGAAGAGGAGCCGTTCGATGCGCTCGCCCTTGATTATAGTCCGCAGGACGATCTCATCGCAGTCTTCGGGCTTGACGCTGGTGTAGAGAATGCCGTCGGGCTCAATGGTGACGAGCGGTCCCATCTGGCAGAATCCCTGGCAGCCGCTTCGTGAAAGGTAGAGCGGCGTGGCGGTTACATCGTCTTCGTAGCGGAGTTCGACGGAAACCGGGGTTCCATGCAGCCGGCAGGCCGCTTCCATGGCTTCCATTACCTTGAGCGAGCCATTGGCGATGCAGCCGGTTCCGGCGCACAGGATGACGCGCTTTTTGACGGAGTCGAGAACGGACCGGTAGTGGCCCTGCCGATCGGTCGCGACGGGGCAGGCGGTATCATTAATCATGACGGACCTCGCTTTTCTTAATGGAATCGATGATGGTACAGGCATGGGCCGGCGACAGTTGTCCGTGCACCGTTTCGTTGACGACCATGACCGGCGCAATGCCGCAGGCACCCAGGCAGGATACTGTTTCTAGAGTAAAGAGCATGTCCGAGGTGGTGTCCTCGCCGCTGTTGAGCTTCAGGTGGGAGCGCAGCGTCTCTGCTATCGCGCCGCTTCCCTTGACGTGGCAGGCGGTGCCGTCACAGACCCGTATGACATGCTTTCCTTTCGGCTTGAGGGCGAAATGCCGGTAGAATGTTGCCGCCCCGTAGACCCGGGAGGCCGGGATGCGCAGGGTGGAGGCGATGAAGGACATGATCGTCGGCGGAAGATACCGGTAGACCTCCTGGACCTGCTGGAGGATGGGTATCAGCTGCCGGCGGTCGTTCCGGTGTTTCTTCAGGATTTCACAAACGGCGGTGAACTGGCGCGTCTGTTTATGTACTGCCGTTGCCGTGTTCATTTGCTGGCTCCTTACGGTTGAGCGATTCGGTTAATTTTTTTTTCAGGATGGAAAGGCCTGCGAACAGATTGACGTTTTCTACGACGACCCGGTCGGGGAACTGCAGGGTTGCCGGCATGAAGTTCCATACCGCCGCAACGCCGGATTCGGTAATGAGCTTCACCGATTCTTCCGCAGCCGACGGCGGGAGTGTCAGGATTACGATGGCCACGTGCATGCGACGAACCAGGTCGACGAACTTGGTTACCGAAAGCACTTCGATGCCGAAGATCGAGGTGCCCACCTTGCGGCTGTCCTGGTCGAACGCCGCCAGAAGATCGACACCGGCCCGATCGAACTGCCGATAGCCGATGAGTACCCGCGCCAGGTTGCCCGCACCCAGAATGAATGCGGATGGACGGCTGTTCCACTGGAAATAGGTTTCGATGGCCGCGATCGTCTCTTCGAGCGGATGCCCCTTCTTCGGGAACCCCTTGGCGCCGACAACATCGAGGTCCTGCCTTACCAAGGTATGATGGATGCCGAGGGCGGTGGCCATGCGGGCCGCCGAGACAAATTCGTGTTTTCCCGGCCTGATTTCGAGAAGGTACTGGAGATAGAGCGGCAATCTTCTCAGTGCGGCGGTTGAAATGGAATCGTTGAACATAAGTTTTCGGCAGTTGTTAATAGTTCAAAGCTTATCGATAATTATTTATCGATAAGAATATACCAAAAGGCCGGAAGCGTGTCAATACTTTTTTGTGGAGGCCGGTTTAAGATGAGCGGAGGGTCTTATCCAGGATCGTGCCGGTGAAGGCAAACGCCCGGTTTCACAGGTACCGAAGCTTGGTCTCTTTCTGGTGGCGTCGTTCGAGAGAGGTAACGATCTGACTGATTATCGTTCGGCGGAGACCCATTTCAGCGGGAATCGAAGGGTCCTGCCAGGCCGCGTTAATGCGGGTTCCGATAAGAAAATGAACGATATCGCTTTCGAGCATCCGTTCAAGGATCGACTTGGCAGGCGAGGGCTTTATGTCGTCGAGATCCTTCGGCGATTCGAGCAGTTTGGCCAGGGCGTGCAGCGTAATGATGCCCTCGGTCACCAGGTCGATGCCGTCGATGGATGATTGCGGGGGGAGTACCGGATTCAAATCGCTCAGGTTGATGGTGATGGATCTGCCAAGTTCGCGCGCCACTATTTTGGAGGTTGTCCCGCCGCAGATGATCTTCCTGCCGGCAAAGCTATCGACAGCCTTCACATAGGCAACATCGTTTTGCGGCAGCACAGGCGGGCCCGAGGCGATGAGCAGCTCGCGGGGCTTACGGTAGTGAATGACGGCGCAGGTCATGTCGTCGCCGGCGCTGCCGGCGTCGATCGAATAGGCTTCCTGGACGATTCTGCGGGCCAGGGTCCGGGCAGGGCAGTCGGCGGTTGCGGTTACGATCCCGGCGGCGAACCTTGCCGGCTCGGATACACCCCAGCCCATGGGATACATGGTGGAACCGATTCCCGCCTGCGTCACCCCATCGGTAAAGAACACGATCCGGTCGTTGAAGGAGAGGGGGAATTTGCTGTAACTGAGTTGATACTCTCGCTCAGCGTTGCGTCCCGAAATCGACGAACTCTCGATTGCGACCGGCACGCCGTTGCGTATCAGGATCGGCGCCGGGCTGTCGTAGTTGATGAGGCGCACATCACCGAGGGCATCGATGTCGATGATGCAGAAGGTGGCGTAGCTGATTTTCCTCACGCTGCAGACGGGCAGCGTCTCCATGATGATTTCAGCGGTCTTCTGCAGGTCGCGAAACCCGGCGGTAAACCGCAGCGCCATGGTTGCCGTGAGCGCGGACAGAACATTGGCCTTTATGCCGCTGCCCAGGCCGTCGGAGAGCACGGCAATGGACCGTTTCTCTTCGCGCAGGCGCCTGAAGACGAAGGTATCGCCGCAGATGCGCTGCTTCCGCTTATGCCGCTGGAAAGCCTTTATGTCAAGTGCAAACGCCGGCAGGCCCGGTTCATCAGACATCGTCGTCTCCGGGCTGCAACGGTTTGAAGCTTTCGATGATCGTCGAAAGCAGCATTTCGGTCTCCGAGGCGTTCTCCCCGAGAAGATAGGCGATCTTCTGAACCGTGGTCAGATTGTTGCGGATGACGTTCTGGACGCGGTCGATGACCTCCTCCCGCTGCAATTCCGGGGCCGTAACATCGTTGAATACCCCTCCGGCGATCGTGCCGGGCTCAATGGAAAAAATGCTGCAATGGATTACCCTTGTTCCGAGGTGCAGGTCCCGGTCGAGGATATCGTCGTCGGCTTCGATGATGTGGCGGAACAGGTTCGAAACCGGCAGGATTTTTTCGAGCACCGCTCCTCCCATGCCGGGGCGCTGCTTATAAATAGTAACGGCATCCTTGCCTGCCAGTGCCGCGAAGCGGGCATTGCATTCGATGATGCGAAGGTTTTTATCGACAATCACCACTCCGGAGGGCATGGTCATAATCAGTTTGTTTGCCTTCTTGGTGGCCAGCTTCCTCAGATACGACACGCACATGGCGGTCTCGGCTTTTCCGCTGAGCACCGCCTGGGCAAAATCGCGGCAGTTGCCGTAGCCGCACCCGCCGCAATTCAGCTCGTCGCCGCGCGACAGCTTTCCGGTTTTCGCAAGAACGGAGCCGATCTCTTCCTCGGAAAAGATCGGTGCGGACAGCTCCCGGGAGTGATAGGCGGCAGGGATATCGATGGACACCGGACGCGGAATCTCG
>Ga0302320_10027526_pt1 | contig 10957 bp, 13 predicted proteins | sample Bog_T0_3_FD_202130 | JGI IMG/M metagenome (GOLD analysis project Ga0302320, IMG submission 202130) | Peat permafrost microbial communities from Stordalen Mire near Abisko, Sweden - Bog_T0_3 | ecosystem: Environmental > Terrestrial > Soil > Wetlands > Peat | place: Sweden: Abisko, Stordalen Mire... | reverse complement strand
GCCTCCAGCAGTTTCAATATCCTGCGCAGCACACGCGGCAATGGGAACCTCCCCACCACATCGAGAAGCCCCGGATCGACCTTGATTCCACGGCTTGAGAAGCAACCCGGATCGAGGTAATAACTTATCGACCCGACGGTTAGGTCGACTCCTTCCGCCATCAGGGCTCGGGACAGATATGCCGTGTAATAGGGTACGGTCGCCCACAGGTCCATCATGAAAACGCGATACCGTCGGTTGGTCACTTTGTCTTTCCTCGCGCAGCAACAGAGAATCTGACCCAACGTTCTCTGTCCTTCGCTGCTGCCGCGAACGCATCTTCATAGACGCGGAGATAATCAGCCGTCATCCGTTCAGCGGAGAACTCATTTTCCACAAACTGTCGCGCCGCGGAACCAAGCTGCTCTCGTTTTGCGGGATCTCGCAGCAGCTCTTTGATCGCGGCGGCTACCCGCAGGACGGTTGGCGAAAGATCGATTCCCGTGACAGAACCCGCGCGTCTCGCCAGGATGAAGGTCCGTTCGCCGGAGCCGCACCCCGCATCCAGCTGACCTAATGGGATGGACCCGCCTCGTTTCGGCGAGTTGATATGCTCGCGACGAGGAGGAAGAACCATGGTGCAGGCAATAACGATTGGGCTGGACATTGCGAAGCAGGTTTTCCAGGTGCATGGTGCCGACAGGGTTGGCAACGCCGTTCTGCGGTGTAAGCTGAAGCGAAGTGAGGTAGCGCGGTTCTTCTACGAGCAGCCGCCGTGCCTGGTGGGGATCGAAGCCAGCGGCAGCGCACACTATTGGGCGCGGGTGATTTCAGGCTTTGGACATACGGTTAGGCTGATGGCTCCGCAGTTCGTCAAGCCGTATGTGAAATCGCAAAAGAACGACGCCAACGATGCCGAGGCGATTGCGGAGGCCGTGACCCGGCCGAACATGCGATATGTTCCACAGAAGACCGTTGAACAGCAAGACTTGCAGTGCCTTCATCGTGTCCGCAGCCGGCTGGTCGCCTGCCGTACGCAACTCATCAACCAGATCCGCGGACTGTTGGCCGAGTACGGGATCGTGCTGCCGCAACACCCTGGGCAGGTTCGCCGAGGATTGCCGTCCGTGCTGGAGGATGCGGAGAACCAGTTGACCAGTGCAGGCCGGGAGCTGTTCCAGAGCCTTTACGAGGAGTTGACCGAGCTGGACGAAAAGATCGCCGCAGCCGATGAGCGGATTCAGGTCGCATTCCAGAGCACGCCGAACTGCCAGCGGATCGCTGCGGTCGAGGGGGTAGGGCCTCTGATTGCGACAGCGGTTGTCGCCGCCATCGGCAACGGACACGCATTTGAGAACGGGCGGCAGTTCTCCGCCTGGCTGGGACTTGTCCCAAGGCAGAACTCCAGCGGCGGCAAGAGCCGGCTTCTGGGAATCAGCAAGCGCGGCGACCCCTATCTGAGAACGCTGTTGATTCACGGAGCAAGGTCCGTCGTGTATCGAGCCAAGGCCAAAACCGATAAGCGAAGCCTCTGGATCGCCGACAAGCAGCAGCGGCTCGGCACCACAAAAGCTTGCGTCGCCGTTGCCAACAAGAATGCCCGCGTCATCTGGTCGCTGATCGCGCGCGAACAAGAGTATCGACGCACGGCGTAGACCAGAACAGGCAACTGCCGTACCTCAACACAGCCGCTAGAGGCACCAGGAGCTTCCATGAGTTTTCCGAGGCATGAGCGATCTATCGTCCGGTGGGATCCTGTCTGTGCGGAACGGATAAAGTTCCGCACAGACCCTCACCGTCTCGATGAGTCGCAGCTGGCTATTCCTTGGCGAGTTGCTCTCCAGCAGAGCTCGCCTCCGCTTCACCAGCTGACATCATCTTCATTCCGTCGGCTGGAACTGTAAACAGATTTCCCAACGAGATGCTCGAGCCGCCAACGATGGCGCAACTGGTGAGACCAGCTTCTTCAGAACCTGACGGCGGCAGGGCCATTCAAGGCCGATGACCTGATGAGGAGAAGAAGCGCAGATTCCATTATGGCCAGAGCAGAACGCCCTTCTGCTCAACAACAGGCCGGATATATGTGCGCGTCTCTTTCCTGTTGCTTCACCAAAGAAAGCTCTTGCATACGAGGCGGGTCCATCCCATTAGGTCAAAGGTGCGTAGGCCATCGCCGCAGTAGGAATAAAGGCCGCGCGAGCTGGTCCTTCGCGGCCCTGAGATTGCGTCCCATCGTGTCGAGTTTCAAGACCGTCCGAATGAATCCGGTGAATGTCTCCCCGACTTCTATATAAGAAGACTGGGTGAGGATTGCACGCTGATTGATGTGCGTCAGAATCACCCGGGATTTAGGACCGAATGGGAGTCCGACAAGCTCCATCTCCGCACCTTCCGCTGGATGATCCGTCGTCGCCTCGTGGCGTTGGTTATGCTCACGCAATAGATCGGAAGGTTTCGAATTTCTTCGTTGCGCAGCCGACGAGTCGGCCAATAATCCAACTGCTTGTCGAATCAAGACCGATCATTCGCTTGAATTGGCCGGCCAGCCGGCAAGGGAATAGCGATTTGAACTGCTCGAACAAGGCGGCTCACGCGTTCACGATATAAAACCCAAAATGCACCACTATAAGCGGCGACCCCCAAGGAAACCAGCAGCATTAGACGAAAAAGCGGTGGTAAGGAAAGCGGCAGCGCCAAGCGTCCCCCCAAGACCAGAACAGCCATAATTAAAGATGCATTTACGGCGGGAATAACAGCAGTGAGGTAGTCGTGCAACCGAAGGTCGATCTGACGAAACGTCTTCCAATACAGCGGTGCGGTAACGATTGGGTACATAATGATCCAGGCTGTCGCAATTCCATTCGTTCCCCATCGGCTGCCCACAAGAAAAGAGATTGGCATAACTATGGCTGATACGGCGGTTGTCCACATGACAAACTCAGTGTTCCCTATGGCAGTTAGGATTTTCGGCAATACAGTATTCAGAGACCTGAAAGCGACGAAAATACCCAGTAGGCGCAGCGGACCGATCACGCCAACCCACTTCGTGCCAAGCAGTACCGACACCAGGAGATCAGCCAGGACTGCAAGACCAATACTCGCAGGTAAGACTATGCACGAGAGGCTTTCGGTTATTCGCAAGAAATAGCGGCGTAACTCAGATTTGTCTTTCTGGACAGTCGCGAACAAAGCTGGAGTGACGCCGGTTATCAAATTTCCGATCTTTTCAATCGGGGTTGACGATATGTTCCATGCCACTGTGTAGTCGCCTAGAGCCTGCGTACCCAAGAATCGGCCAGCGACGAGAAAATCGCCATTCGAATACAGATACCAAAAGAGGCCGGCGGAAAGCACTTCTCTGCTGAAACGAATTTCACGCCGTAAACCGGCAAAATGTGGGATAGCGAACGAATGTCTGCGCGCAAGCACCGTCAGAAGGGTGGAAACACAAACTCCAACAATGAAACTGTATGCCAGGCTCCAATATCCAAGGCCATACCAAGCTAGTGCAATTACCGATATCATCTGAAAGAACTGTCGCAATGTGTCAATTAACGCCAACAGCTTAAAGCGCAGATTCTTCTTCAGGAGAGCAGAAGGAATCACCTGAAATGCATTAATAATAAACGTGGAGCTGGAAACAATTACGACCATAGCCAGGCGCGGCTCTTTAAAGAAATGCGCCAGCGGGACTGCGATGGCGCAGGAAAAAGAAAAAAGGCATATTCCTTGGATTACTGCAAGTGAATTAAGCTCCGCAATCTGACGTTTCGAGAGATCGCGGAGCGTCAATACAGCATCTGCAATGCCAAACTGGTCAAATATTCCCGCGAAGCAAAGATATACTGTGGCCATCCCGAATAAGCCGTAACTAGAAGGCGACAAAAGGCGGGCGACGATGATCGTCGAGATCCACGAACAAATTTGTGTGAACCACTTTGCCGAGGCGCTCCAGGCAATCGCTCGGGCTATTGATTTATCTCGTGCATTGCGAGAGTCTAAAGCGTCCATTGTCAGCCTTGGGCCATAGGCACGCGATTTGTGTCAGCTACTTGGGGAAAATTCTTAAGAAATATGCCTGCGAGAGGGGAATCTCGCCTATTCTTCGCTTTATACATTTTCGCTATTTGCGGCCTACAACTCGCCTGACAAGACCGGCCAACGGAGTGCAAGCAGACAACGCTGAGATAAGGTACGGTAGTCGCCAGTCTGAAAAGGAAACGAACCGTTGGAGAAGGGCCTGAGCACCGCGCCAGTCACCCCAATACCCCAGCATCACTGCCCCCTTGCAGGCACGCAAAGCCAGGAAAGCTCGCAGCAGAGGACGGAGTTCCTCTGGGCAGCATGAGAAGAACTCCCCCTGGATTCGTTAAGAATGGTTCCAAAGTGCGAGGACGGGTATAATTGGCGCTCAAATCCGAGGCTTCACGATGGAAACATATCAGCGGCCTCATTTGAAAATATACGCATTCATGCAACAGAATCTGTAAAGACAACGCGGCATCTTCGCCGTACGTGCATCGATAGTGGTCGAAGAAGCCGCCGTGCTTACGTACGACTGAGGTCCGTATAACGGTGGAACAGGGTGACATATAGCTGCTCATGTACTGCAGCGCCAGCACGTTTGATGGCTCAGGCAATGTTTGGAGGCCATCCTGAAGACCGCGCCGTCGCCACATGGCTTCTGACGAAATTCTGCGAGGATACTCAATGTATCCAGAGGTTAGACTAGCCACGCTTGGACCAAGCTCATCCAACCGTCGGACGCTGATTTCCAAGTATTCCGGCATCCACTCGTCGTCAGCGTCTAGGAACGCAACGTAGTGCCCCTTTGCCTCGGCGATTCCTCGGTTGCGGGCCGCGCCCGGACCTCTGTTTGATTGCACAATGACGCGAATGCGCTCGTCCGGATATGCTCTAGCCAACTCGCCGCTATTATCTGTGGAACCATCATCTACAACGATGACTTCAAAATCGACAAATGTCTGCGCGACGATGGAGTCCAGTGCGCGGATTACATACTTGCCCTTGTTGTAGAGCGGCACTACCACAGAAACGTGCATAAAGTCTGCTTAAGAACCTCCTTCGGCTAATACCTGCTTGTAAAGTCGCAACATAGAGGAATAGTAAACCTCGGGGTTGTACTCTTTGGCGGTCTGAATGGCGGCCCGGCCAAGCGCGTGCCGAAGTTCACTGTCTTCCAGCAGTCGAATCATGCGGTCGGCCATAGCATCTGGGCTACACTTCGCGACCAACAGCGCGTTCTCCCCATCGCGTGCGATCTCGGGAATCCCGCCGACGGCCGTTGCGACGGAGGGTAGACCAGCGGCCATAGCTTCCAAAAGAACATTGGGCGATCCCTCGCTGTGCGAAGGGACGACCATCAAACTGGCCATGGAGTAAAAAACACGGAGATCACTCTGCTGTCCGACAAGCGTAACCGCTTCCCGGAGGTGAAGCTTCTGAATGAGATGTTCCAGAGCTGAGCGTTCGGGTCCATCTCCGGCAAGTAGCACATGAAACCGTCCGGCTCCGACAGCCTGCCGGACGCGTGCGGTGGCTTCGATTAGGTCGAGGTGCCCCTTTTCTCGCGAGAGCCTGCCAACCGCAAGTACGACTGCTATGCCTGGAGACAGGCCGAGGGAGCAGCGAACCTTCTCAATTTCTTCCGGCGGGCTGGCAGCAAAAGGGCGCACGGCATTATGCCGCACGGTGATTCTGTGAGCCGACACTCCAATCGATTCGAGTTTGTGCGCAAAGTCTCGGCACACAGTTACGACGTGATCCGCTGCAGGTAGCGACCAGCGGTCGAGCTGGTTATAGAAACGCATCTTCAGGTCCGGCCAAGTGTATCCATGCACAAAGGCTATCCAACGGCGCCCGCGATGCAATCCCGCCAACCGCGTCAGAAAGTGCGACTTACAATTGTGCGTCTGGATAATATCAGGTCGGTGGGCAGCAACCATCCTTCGCAGTTGCGAAAGAACCGAGGGATCGAAGACGAAACGTTCACCGATCACCTCGACCGGCAAGTCGACGTGTCTTACTCCAGAAACGAACGGATTGGAGATTTGCCGGTCGCCCCGCTGGAATGTAGCAATCGTCAGTTCCAGACGCGGACATCCCGGTTTGGGATGTGTTGCACGGATGCCAAACTCAAGCAGATTCTTGGCAGGACCAGTGATCGAAGATGCCTCCATGAGGGCCAGTACGCGAATCGTATGGCCGTCCGAGCGTGTTGGTTGGGTGCGAGACGACGGCCCAGGTGCGCTTTCCAAAACGCAGTAAGATTTTGAGATAACATCGCTGTAATAATTGCCCATGGCTGAGTTTCCTATAGGTTTTACGAGAGTTCACATTGCCTTTCCAGTGTACTGTTGCTTCGTAGCGATAAGGATTCACACCCTACATCCCTTTTCGCTTGAAGGATACGAGCCGGATTGCCAACCGCCACCACGTTCGAAGGCACTGGATGGGGGACGACTGCTCCCGCGCCGATAGTTGTACCAGAACCGATATCTGCCATGATAATAGCCGAGGCCCCTATCCAGCAGTCTTCGCCGACGCTCACTGAGGAGAACAGATCTTCTTGCGCTCCCGTTATACGCCCGTGCTCATCCCGCGCATGTTGCCGACTACCACTTAGAATCTGGACATGACTCGCAATCTGACTACGCTTCCCGATATCGCACTTGCCGAGAACACAGTAAGCACCTATGTAAACGTCGCGAGCTACCCTGCTCGCGCTCTGTGCAAAAAACGTGCCGAATGAAATGCGTATCGACAGACAAGATTCGCGCAGCGTCATAAAGTAGTAGGCCGCCCGCAGGTAGTCCCCTGGCATACCTGGCACAAGTGCAACCGTCTGCGCACCTAACTGGAACACGGGTGCGATTCGCCCGAAAATGCTTAGAGCCGCCAGCGGAAACATGCACACTAGGGCAATCACGTTAACAAGAGACTTGAGTGCTCCTTTAACTGTCATAGAGGCATCTCCAAAAACGAGAATTTATCCGCTCGCAACTGTCCCACTAATCTCTCTATTTTAGCGTCGCTATAACAAGCACACATAGCTAAGATTCCAAATGGCTTTAGGACAAAGCTCATATACCCGTCCAGTGGGTAGGCCGGCATTGGATGCAAAGCTCAGCCGAGCAACATCGTTTTATTCATCGAACCGTCTTCCCTCGGAAACTAGTACCGTGCCCGTGTGATTGAGTAATGCAGCTTCCGGCGGGCATGTTTGCGCGTGAACTTCCAGTCGATGGTGGTGCGGTCGCGGTTGATGCGGCGCTCCCAAGCATGAACTTCGCCGCACAGTGCAGGCAGGTCACCGATTCTGCGTTGTCCCAGACACTGGCGGCTGAGCAGGCTCACTTCGATCTCGGCCTGGTTCAGCCAACTGCCGTGCTTGGGTGTGTAATGCACCGTGAAGCGGTTCCACAGCAAGCCTCCCAGCTTTTCGCCATACCGCTTCACCAGCGACTTGCGACCGTGCGTATTCAGGTTATCCATAACCAAGTGGATGGTCCGTGCCTCAGGATAGCGGGCGACGATCCCCACCAGGTAATCGGCAAACTCCGCCGCCGAGCGCGTGGCTGTAGGCTTGGGAAAATGCCGCCCAGCTTTCGGCTCCACGCCGCAGAAGACGTTGGCCGTGCCGCAGCGCTTGTACTCGTAGTCGCGCCGTGCTATCTGGCCGGGACGGGCGGCCTTTGGCGGGCGAATGTCCCGGTGCAGCACTACCGGCTTTTCGTCGATGCAAACCACCGGCTCCTTCTCCGAGAGCGGCTTTTCATAGAGAGCCAGAACGTCTTCCATGCGCCGGATGTACTCCTCATTCAATTCCGCCACACACCACATTTTTTTCCCGCCACGGCTTCAGGTCGTGGTTCTGAAGAAGGATGCGCACCGTCTCCGGCCCCACGTGTTCGACCAGCTTGCGCTTCACCGCCTCCTGGGCGATCAACCGCACTGACCAACGCGCCCGGCCTGCCGGTGGCGGGCCGCAGACCATGGCGATAATGCGCTGGCCCTGCTCAGTGTCCAACAGCGGTTTCTGGCCCGGGCGAGGCGCATCGTAGATGGCCTCTTCCAATCCGCCCTCCTGGTAGCGCTTGCCGATCTCCCATGCCGCCTTGGCGGAAATGCCCACTCCGGCTCCGGCCTCCACCGTCGTTCGGCCTTCGTCGATCTGCCGCAGCACCAATGCCCGAATCACCGCCCGCACCGGCTGTACCCCGCCGCTCAACAACTGCTCGACCTGTTTCCGTTCCTGCCGCGAAAGCTCGATCTGCAACCTCTTACGCTTGTCCATGCTTCCGCTATACCGCTCGCTGCTGTCCTACAAAAGTGCCAAGCTTGATTACGAATCTACGAAGTCAAGGTACTAGGCCGCGAATCTCACGCGCGGGATTGCCGGCAACAAGCGTGTTCGGCCCGACATTGCGCGTGACCACGGTGTGCGCCGCAATTACACTACCCTCACCCACCGTTACCCCGGGGCAGATAGTGGCCCCGGTGCCAATCCAGACGTTGTCCCCGATGGTAATCGGCCGAACTTTGTCGTTCGGTGTGGGCATGTTCGCTAGCCGTTGTTCAGGATCCGTCGGGTGTCCTGACATGTCGAACAAGTAAACCCCGCCAGCAATCTTGCAGTCCTCACCGATCGTGATGCCTTTGCCCACGGTGAACTGGGAATTGTGTCCTATAAAGCTGCGACTGCCAATTGTGAGGGTTGGATTATTGCTGTACCGTGGAGAAAAAAAGAAACTGCATTTTCCGTCGATTGTTACATTGTCGCCGATGATTAGCTCTCCCTCGCCCTGTACCCAGTGCAAAAACGCTCCAGTATGCAAGTTGCTCCCCGAGCGAGTGCAGTATGCCCTAAAGAACGGCTCGCAAATCAACACGCGAACTGCGAAGTAATAGACCGACCGCAGAAGCAGGAATAGTTGCAATAAAGGACGCGTGATTACTCTCGGTGCTGGCACGCTAAAATTCACGAGCCTACGGCGCAGCGCCCTCCCTACGCGTGCCGGTAGATCGTCTGAGGTCGCTACGTATCGATAAAGATTCACACCCTACATCTCCTTTCGCGTTCACGCCGTCCCCTTCTGAACAGGAGATCTTTATATATGCTCGCCAAGCGTGCAGCGGCTCTGTCGATGGTCAAATGCTCATGTGCGAAAAGGGTGGCCGCATGTGCCAGCGTCTGGCGCTTGAGACGGTCGTTCGCTAGAGAACAGAGCACCTCAGCAAGCTCTTGGGCATTGCCTGACTCAAATAGGACTCCATTTTGGCCGTGGTGAATTAATTCTGGAATTCCCCCGATTCGCGACGCCACGGGACAGCAACCGCAGGCCATGGACTCGAGCAGCGCATTCGGAAAAGCCTCCGAGCGGGATGGCAACACAAAAAGATCGATTGCCCTCATCCAGTTCGCCGGAGTCCGGGTAGCATTCTCAAAAAAACATGCTTCGTCAATCCCCAAGTCTCTCGTCCTGCCTGCCAGGGCCGGCTTCATCGGTCCATCACCAACGATTAGGAGGCGTGCCCGAGGATCAATTCGTCGGACTTGAGCAAAAGCGTCAACAAGGGTCATAAGACCCTTTTCTTCCCTCAAGACAGCAACCGTTCCGATAACAACACTAGCATCTGTCAGCATCTCCGGACGAGTGCGGTCTTCCGGATGAAATTCCTCTTCTTCAAACCCGTTATGGCACACTCGGATTCGCTGGGCAGGGACGCGCCAATTTGAAATCAGATAGTCAGCAACCGCTTGGCAATTGACAAACAGACCGGTCGCAAGCCTGTCAGTCAGGGCTAACAACAACCGGGTGTTAAAAGAAAAGAGCTCACGGTAACATAATTGGCTGGAAAGGAAGATAGGTACATCGAGAATGCGTGTCAGCAGTGCCCCGAACAAGTTTGTCGCATTATCGAACGTATGCAAGACCTGAATTCGATGTTCTCGAATGTAGGTCTTCAACATTTTGGCATTCACTAAGACATCTCGGGATTTAAATGACCTTATCGGTACTTCGATGACTGGCACGCCGGCACTTTCGATCTCGCACCATCTGATACCGCCAGGGCGAAAACAAGCTACATGCGGCTGAATTCCGTAACGCGACAAATGGCGTGCGTACTTACTAACATCCCGTTCTATCCCACCCCAGCCGAGTTCACGTGCCATCAATAACACCGGGACGTTCAAAGAACTTGTGCCGACCTCTTCAACCGTTGTCATAGAATTCACACGTTGCCTCGCATCGTGGCGAGACCGGTAGTCGTGAAGCGCCCGAAAAAGTTTCGGTGCCAAAGCTCAAATACCAAGAGCTGCCAAATTATCGCGGAATGATCTCGCCGGCCGCGGCTGTGTTCTTGTAATATCTGCTCGACGGCCTTCTTGCGGAAATATCCTCGTTGCAGCGTCATCGGCTCTAAGAGCAAAGACGTAATCTCATCCTTTAATTCGCCCCGCATCCAATGCATCAAGGGAAGCGAGAACCCTTGCTTGGGCCTGTACAGAACCTTCTTAGGGATTCCGAGCCTTTCGGCGAGTTTCAACAAGAGGTACTTGCGTGTGTGCCCGCGCAACTTCGTTTTAAGGGGGAAGCTCACGGCCAATTCGACAAAAAGATGGTCCAATAGTGGAGCTCGCATTTCCAGAGAGGCCGCCATGCTGGCTCGATCGACTTTCGTCAGAATGTCTGCCGTCAAGTAGGTCTTGATATCGGTGTACTGCATTCGGCTTAGCAGATCGCTAGCCGGCGCGTTGTCGAAATAATGCTCCGCAACTGCCCGTGGGTGCGATTCGGCGATCGCATAGAGAAAGTCGTCCGACAGCAGCCCCTCTCCTTCCGTCCGAAATGAAATCAGTGACGTACCATCAATGTAGCGGTCACGCGTCTTCAGTCCAAAGTTTCGCACCAGTTTTCTGTCGCCGATGTGTCTAGGAAGCAGCGGACGAATG
>Ga0302320_10027524_pt1 | contig 10957 bp, 8 predicted proteins | sample Bog_T0_3_FD_202130 | JGI IMG/M metagenome (GOLD analysis project Ga0302320, IMG submission 202130) | Peat permafrost microbial communities from Stordalen Mire near Abisko, Sweden - Bog_T0_3 | ecosystem: Environmental > Terrestrial > Soil > Wetlands > Peat | place: Sweden: Abisko, Stordalen Mire... | reverse complement strand
AACCGCTGCGATAATTCAAACCGCCAATTCCAGGCTTCATCCGGTGATGACACTAGAATAGACCGCCCGGCCGGCCTTTAGCATGCTCCCAACCGTAATAGCCTCCGTACTAACGATGGTTAACTGACAGCGGGCCCGCCCGCTATGCGATGATGCTGATTTCACCCCGGAGTTTAGGCTATGAAACCATTTTTCCTCGGCGCGGCTGCCGTCGTGTCCTTCGGCCTGCAGATGGCGGGTGGCGAGTTGCGGCGAGACGTGATGTCCATCGGCTACGCCAAAGAAAAAGGGCTGGTAGCCGCTGCCTATCGGGGCGGCCAGGTCGTAGTCTGGGACTTCGAATCGGGGCGCGTGAAGAATGTGTACAACGCATCCGCCCCCAGAAACACCCTAAACCTGCCCATCGCGCGCTTTAGCGCCGGCGGCCGCCGCCTCGCCTTCACGCAGGAGGGCGATGCCGGCCTGATCTCGTACGACCTGAGTACCGGCGCTTCCACTGTCCTGGTGCCGCGCCGCCTATTGGTTGAGGGCATTACCGCGTTTAACTGGGCCGAACAGATGGATTCGATGCTGGTGGCCATCGGCCGCGACATCTTCCTGGTCAACGCCCAAGGGCACACGCAGTGGCAGCGCCGCCTCGAAACCCGCGCCATCATCACCGATGTGGTATGGCATCCATCCGACAAATACTATACGGTGGCCACCGACGATGGCGCTATATCGAACTGGGAAACCAGCAGCGGCCGCCTGATCGCCTCTTCCAAATTCGAGACCGGTTCCCGTTCCGCCACCGTGAGAGTGGGATGGATCGGCGAAGACGTGCTGGTGGCGACTGTAGGCGGAGCCAGCCTCTCTGTGCTCGACCCCGAAACCCTGAAGCCCAAGAAGACCACGGCCTGCAATTGTCTCGATTTCGCGTGGAGCGCCAACGGCAAGGAAGTCTTCGCTTGGACTGCGCCGAACATCGCCATCTTCAGCGAGGCCGGTCAGCGCACGCGCGAAATCCGCACGCCATTCGATGGTCCAAGCCCCGTCGCATGGGCCGGCGACGGCCGTTTGCTCACCGCTTTCGCCGATTCCACAGTGGTCCTGCGAGACATCCGCACGGGCAAAATCTTGCGCACGTTTGCGCCCTAGCGCGTATCGACAAAATCTTACAATTTTCCTCTTGACTAAAGGCGAAGAAACAACGAAACTATCGAAGGAGGGAATTTATGATAAGTGAAGCTCTATTGCCCGAATTCGATCAAGAAATGGCCAACACCCGCAAGGTGTTGGAACGCTGCCCGGAAGAACACTACGGGTGGAAGCCGCACGCCAAGTCATTCAGCATGGGGGCACTGGCCACGCACGTCGCCGACAACCCCTCATGGGGCGTGGAGGTGATTACTAAGGATTCGTTTGACGTCGCTCCGGTGGGCGCTCCGCCCTATAAACAGGATACGGCGACGTCGCGCCAGGAATTGCTGGCCAAATTCGATAAGAACGCGGCGGCCATGCGCGCCGCTTTGGAGGGCGCGAGCGACCAGGATCTTATGAAAGAGTGGTCTTTGCTCATGGGCGGAAAAATCCTCTTCGCCATGCCGCGCATCGGCTTTTTGCGCAGCTTCGTGATGAACCACACCATCCATCATCGCGCGCAATTGACCGTGTATTTGCGCCTGAACGACGTGCCCGTGCCGGGGCTTTACGGGCCGTCGGCCGACGAACAGTCTTAGTCCCTCGCCACGCGGAATGAATCGAGTGTGAGCCGAAGCCCGTCTTCGAGCGGCACACGCGGCTCCCAACCCAGCAAGCGGCGCGCCTTGGAGATGTCCGGGCGCCGCCGCTTCGGGTCGTCTTCCGGCAGCGGACGATACACGATGGGCGACGCGCTTCCCGCCAGAAAGCGGATTCGCTCCGCAAACTCGCCGATCGTCATCTCGTCGGGATTGCCCAAATTCACGGGATAGCGTTCTTCCGATAGCATCAGCCGGTACAGGCCATCCACCAGGTCGGCGACATAACAGAAGCTGCGCGTTTGCGATCCGTCCCCAAAGATCGTCATCGGCTCGCCGCGCAGAGCCTGATCGATAAACGCGGGCACCACGCGGCCGTCGTCCAGTTTCATGCGCGGCCCGTAGGTATTGAAGATTCGCGCAATATTTGTGCGCAGTCCGTAGGTCCGATGGTAGGCCACCGTGAGCGCCTCGGCGAAGCGCTTGCTTTCGTCATAGCAGGAGCGCGGACCAACCGGGTTCACATTGCCCCAGTAGGTTTCGCGCTGCGGATGTTCGAGCGGATCGCCGTAGCATTCCGAAGTGGAGGTGAGCAGGAATCGCGCGGCCTTGGCGCGCGCCAGTTCCAGCATATTGCGCGTGCCGGCGCTGCCCACTTCCAGCGTGGCGATAGAGTGCCGCAAATAATCCTTGGGACTGGCCGGCGACGCCATGTTCAGCACCACGTCCAACGGGCCATCCACCATCAGTGGTTGGGTAATATCGTGGCGCACCAACGTGAATTCCGGTCGGCCGCCCAGGTGCGCCACATTCCGTTCCGAGCCGGTTAGGAAATTGTCGACCGCCACCACCGCGTGGCCCTCCGCCAAAAGGCGGTCGCACATGTGCGAGCCGATGAACCCGGCAGCGCCGGCGACCAAAATATGCAAACCCGATTCTCCTCAATGAAATTGCGGACCTCGCGGACCGCTGTGCTACATTCAAAGGTTACCGCATGGTCCACCCTTCCTGGCTGGAAATCGCGCTGCTGGCGATCCTGTTATGCATCTCCGGAACGCTCTTCTGGCTTCGTTTCCGCAAGCCCGTGCATGCTATCCGGCATTCGCGCGACAACTCCGATTTCAAGCTCTACCCCCTTGCGCCGCGCATCCGGCAATTCGTTTGGGAGGTGATGCTGCAAGGCAAAGTGATCCGCGAGCGCCCCTTGCCGGGCATCGCTCACGCCTTTGTATTCTGGGGCTTCTGTGCCTTCGCGCTGATCACGTTGAACCACTTGGCCGCCGGCTTTGGCTTCCCGTTCCTCAACCGCGAAAACACATTCGGCAAAGCCTATTTCGCTTTCGTGGCTGTGTTCGCCGTGGCCGTGGCTATCTCCATTGCCGGCCTTGGAATACGCCGCTTCGTGACGCGCCCGAAATGGTTGGGCAAAGTGGCTCCGGAATCCGGCATTATCGCGCTAATGATTTTCGTCCTGATGGCCACTTACCTGGCCGGGATAGCAATGGATGAAACCAGCACCGCGGCGCGCGCCAACTGGTGGCTGCATACGCTCACTCTGCTTGCTTTCTTGCCTTTGATCCCGCATACCAAACACCTGCACCTGCTCATCAGCCCCGCTACGGTGTTCTTGCGGCGCGATGGATTCAGCAAGATCCCGCCGCTGGTAGGCGACGAAGATTTCGGCCTCGACACGGGTAAAGACATCACCAAGCTCGATGCGCTACAAGCTTTCTCGTGCGTGGAATGCGGGCGCTGCACCGAACACTGTCCGGCCTATAACACGGGAAAGACGCTCAACCCGAAAGAGATCGTGCTGGGGCTGCGCCGCTACCTGAATGAGGAAGGCCCGGGCAATGAGGAGCCGCTGCTGGGCAAACACATTTCGATGGAAGCGGCCTTCCAATGCACCACCTGTGGCGCTTGCGAGTTCCAATGCCCCGTGGGCATCCAGCATCTACCCATGATTATTGGATTGCGCCGCGGCGCGGTGAACACCGGCAAGTGGGAGGACGATTACGGCGGCAAGATGTTTCTGGCCATGGAGCGCACCGGCAACTCCCTGGGCTTCGCCTCGAGCGAGCGTCTGAAATTCATCGAGAAGAACGAACTGCCGATCTACGATGGCACGCAGGAGTATTGCCTGTGGCTGGGCTGCATGGGGTCGTACGATCCACAAGGCCGCGAGATCGTGCTGTCGCTTGTGCAGGTTTTGCGCCACCTGGGCGTAACCTTCGGCGTGCTGCGCAAGGAGAAGTGTACCGGCGATCCGGTGCGCCGCTTGGGTAACGATCTGCTCTTCCAGCAAATGGCGGAGGCCAACATCGAGCAACTGAAGACGGCCAAGGCTACTAAGCTGCTATCCATCTGTCCGCATTGCGTGCGCACCATTGGCGAAGACTGGAAGGAATTCGGGGAGGCATTTCAGATCGAGCACCACAGCGAACTGCTGGCGAGAATGCAAGAGAAGCTGCCGCGGCGCGGGGAAGATCGCGAAAGTGTGGTGTTCCACGATCCGTGTTACCTGGGGCGCTACCGCAACATTTACGAGCAACCGCGCGAAGTGATTGCGCGCTCCGGTGAGGTGATCGATCCACCGCGCACGCGCGAGCGGTCGTTCTGTTGCGGCGCCGGCGGCGGACAGATGTTCCTGGGCGAGGAGAAGGGCAAGCGCGTGAACATTGAACGCGCCACCGAACTGGCAGCCACCGGAGCGGCGGTAGTGGGCACCGCTTGCCCCTTCTGCCAGACCATGTTCCGCGATGCGCTGGGGACTCTGAGCCAGACGCCGCCCAAACTGCTGGACATCGCGCAAATTGCAGCGGCTTCCATCCGCTCCACGGCCAGCTCCGGAATGGTATAATTTTCACTGGCGCGCGTTACGGCTTGCATAGCGGACGGGCGCTGCCAAGCCGCAGGTCGACCTCAGCGGGCGCGTAGCTCAATTGGCAGAGCAAGTGACTCTTAATCACTAGGTTGTGGGTTCGATTCCCTCCGCGCTCACCACTAGAATCAATAGTTTATAGGCTAGTTTATCTTGAAGTCGGACTGGATGACAGCCGGATTGACAGCAACCGGAGTGAGAATCGCATCCATCTCGACGGCGGCTTCTCTCAGCATCTCGTCCACGAAATAACCACTTCTTCAAGCCACCAAGCGAAGTGCTGTTTGACGGTCTGCTTCTCCATCACCACCGGTAGGCCCTTTTGGATGTCGGCCAGCGCCGCAGTTACTTTGTCTTAGGCCTCCCGACGCATTTGACCATAGAAGACCTTACGGGCGCGGTGTCCCCCTTTGGACCCAAGGGTGATTCATGCCACCCAGCGGCCATCCTTCCGCTGATCGATCGAACCTTCGTTCTGGCCACGTTTTGCCTTCTCTTGTTCCTATGTGCTGATTTGCTTCCGCCCTCGGTGACGACGGCTCTGCGCTGTGTTTCGACAGGTTGGCGAACAGTGCGCATCCGGCCGCCGGCGGTCTCGGCGAGGGACAACGGGCGTCGGCCGAACGGGCCGTCGGGCGTCAAGCTGCGTGAATCGCGCCAGAGTGCGGCGCTCGCGATGGGCGCGTCCAGTTGCGGTCCGTCCGCGCTTACCTTCTCAAGGAAGCCTTTCAGCAGCTAGGCGCTACGCGTCTGCACCGCGTTCAGCGATGCGGACTTGAAGGGTATGGATGCCGACAGCATGGTAAGCCGGGCAAGGTAGAGGCGATAGAACATAAATGCCATACCCATCACCGGCAGGATTAACAGGGCCGGCTTCCATCCGAACTGGCGGCCGGAGGCAGCCATCAGGCCGGCCACCCCGCCTCCCAGCACGTAATAGGGAAAGGCGAACAGGTAGCATTGCTGCCAGACGCCGCGGAACGATTCGCGCCTTACCAGCGACAGAACGCCCGAGACTAACAGCGAGTTGGCCGCGAAATACAGGCAGGTGGCCACGGCCAATACGATGGAAACCGATTCCGCGTGGAACTGCGTGCGCACGAGCCGGGCCCCGCCGTACGCGAGCACCAGGGCGATGGCCACTCCCGAAACGCTGAAGAGCACTTGCACTGGCGCCGGGCGGCTCTTGGCCCGCCACAGACACTGCACCGCGACTCCGGCGCAAGCGATCAGCATTGTTTCCGGAAGCGTAAGTTCCGAAATGCCCAATAACACGAACACGAAGCCGATGGACATCGTTCCCGTGAGCCCCGGCAGCCGCAGTTTCAAAGTGGCGGCTATCGACGCCAACAGGAAGTAAGCACAGAAGCGAACCAGATCGTGAGGCCATGGCGGATTCAGGAAGGCATAAGCCATCGCTCCCAATCCGGCCGCGCTCACCGCGGAGATGTAGAACTTTGCATTGGTTGGCACAAGTCACCTCGGGTTGATGCGAAGTACGGTTGTGGTATCGTCCGCCTTCTACTGGTCGCCATCGTCCGCAGACATGGGCTGGAGCAGCGACGCAGGCAAGGTTGCCGTTCCCCAAACGATATTCGTCGCGTTTAGCCAGGCAGCCCCAGTTCCAGCCCACAGAATCGAGTATGCATTCAACGCTTGCCCGGTGAGTACGCTGGTTCCCCACACGATGTTAGTGCCCCACACGATGTTGGTGCCCCACACGATGTTGGTTCCCCACACGATGTTGGTGCCCCACACGATGTTCTCGGCGAACATCAACGTCACCTGGCCGTTTGAATTCATGACCGCCAGCGGCGAGATCGCCGGCACGCCGATGGTATCGGAACTGGCGAGCGCGGCCGTGACGTTTACCTGGCCGGCGCCGATGGTAAAGATATCCGAGATGTTGTTGTAATTGAAATTGTGAACCCTGTCCATCGCGCTGCTGTAGAGCGAGAAGGTCTTGGTGGCAGTCTTCATCAGGCGGGCTTTCACTTGATCGGGGTTCAGCGACGGGTATTTCTGGATGAGGAGCGCGGCGGCGCCGCTGACTACCGGCGTGGCCATGCTGGTTCCGCTCAAACAGAAGTACTCAGTGGAATTGCCGGAGGGGCTGCCCGATTCGTAATAGGAATTCGCGGTGAGAGTGGAAGAATATGTATTGGCGAGAGTATTGTTGGGAGCCATCAAGGAGACTACGCCGTTGCCGGGAGCCACCAGGTCGGGCTTGGCGATGTGATCGATAGCGGTCGGCCCATCCGAGCTATAGCTGGCAATGGTGTCGCCGGCGACGTTGGTCGAACCATGAGTGCTGGTTGCGCCAACCGTGATTACATAAGGATCGTTCCCCGGCGAAGTGATGGTCCCGTAGAGAGGCAGGCTGCCCAGGACGTTACGTCCGGCGTTGCCCGCCGCCACCACTACCACGATGCCGTCGCTCCAGGCGGCTTCCGCGGCCTGGCAGAGAGGATCGAGCTTATAGCTTTCGAAGACCGTTTGACCGATCGATAGATTGATCACGCGGATGTTGTAGGTGCTCTTCAGGCTGATCGCCTCATCGATGGCCGCAACCACGTTGCTGTCGGACCCGGAGCCGTTCTGATCCAACACTTGCAGGTTGATCAGGTTCACGTTGGGCGCCATGCCGTTGAAAGTGCGGGTAAAGCCGGGCCCAGTGGAATCCTTGCCATTCGACCCGATGATACCGGCGACGTGCGTGCCATGGCCGTAGAGGTCGGTGCCGGTCAGACCGGTTACGAAACTTTGGCTGTAGACGATGCGCGAGCCGCTGCCGGTGGAGGTCCCGAGGTCGTCGTGCGCGTAGATGCCACTGTCGATGACCGCCACGCCGACGCCGGTGCCGTTCCAGCCGGATTGCCAGGCGGCATTGGCGCCCACGGTCTGAGTGGTGACATCGAGCGTGCCCGCCACAGCGCGATTGGGCGACATATAAGTGATCAGCGGATTGAGTTCGAGCGCGCGGATCTGGGCCGGCGACAGGAGCAGGTGGACCGCCTTGACGTGCTTGAAGCGCCGGACGATCTGGTTCGTGGCAAAGGTTGCGAGGTCGGCAGACGTCGGAACGCGGCTGAACTGCGCGATGACTTCGATGTTACCGTTGCCGCCGAGCATCTGCTGCAGGTCGCTGGAGATCTTGGAGCCAGCCATGGCCAGGCCGCAGGCCACGAACAGGGCGAGGGCCGCAAGGCGCAGGCTCTGGCCAAAGAGCGAGGCGGCCGAAGGCCGGCTTGCGTCGCCCCAAACGGCATGGTCCGGGGCAGGTTCCTTTTGGCAACTGGTGAGGCCTTGATTTACCGAAGTCAACATGTTTTGTTCTCTTCCGATGGCGCTATTTGAATTTTGATCGAGCTTGATTGGCGTATCCACGGCTTTGTTAAAGCATCGCGGGGGCCATGGGTGGAGTTACGGCTAAGTCATTGTAATATCGAGAAGGTTGATGGAATTGGAGGAGGATTGGCGGTGAGAAGTGACATGGCTGTCACCCGTGGGGTGACAGGGTTGGCGCGCAAGCCTGGCGTGACCCTGGCGCGCACGGAACCAACGCTTCCGCTCGACGATGCCGCTTTTGCCAAGCCGGAAAAATAGAACCTATGACCAAGTTCACGCGCAGAATCCGCACGCCCGGACCAGTTTCGCGGCGGCGTTCAGCAGTTCCCATTGCGTCGCGGCGGGCAACGCCATGCCCAGTTGTTGCTCCAGCCTTTCCAGCCGGTGAAAGGGCACTCCTCCAGCGCCAGGGGTGTCAAAAAGGGACGTTGGTGGCACACCAAGGGACCTTTTCTGCACACGCGGATCACGCCGCGGTCCGAGACTTTCAGACGACGCTGGGGATGGGCAGAAGCGCAGTAAGGTCGGGATGTCGTATCCGATGGGCCACAGGATCACCGCAAGGTGGACCCTCCCACGCCATCAACATGAATAGGAACTGAGCCTTAGTAGGCGGCACTGGCGCGAACATCGGCGAGCGGCTTCGAAAGGTCCGCGAGTAGCTCTGGGCCGACAACCGAGATAGGTGTTGACCCGTAGCACAAGAGCCTGTCATGGAAGTCGCGCAACGACGCGCCGGCGCCCGCCCTAGCCCGGTACTCCGACAACAATGCTTCGATCTCCGCGCGGCCCGCGGTGTACGCAATCACGTAACCTGGTCCAAGGGCGATCCCGGCGACGGCCGCTTTCGCCTGCGCCGGCGAGAAGCCCGTCTCGTGCGCGAAGAACTCAGTCGCTTGCTCCACGCTCCAAGCTCCGCTGGCCAGTTCCGGATCGACGATGGCGCGGGCGCCGCGCACGCGTTCCCACTGCGCAATGTAGTACCGCGCATCGAGATCGTCGCCGTAGAGACCGAGTTGCGCGAACAACTCCTCGCCGTAGAACGCCCAGCCTTCACTGAATTCACCGCTGCTTTGTATTTTGCGGACGAAGTCCGGGTGGCGGCGGGCGATCGACAGTTGCAGAAAGTGGCCCGGCATGGCTTCGTGCGCGGCCGTCGAAAGGATGCGATCGCGGTCGAAGTCCTGATTGGCATCCAGATTCTTCGCCGCCTCAGCAAGTGATGCCGGAGGCGTTATGAAATAGAAGCCGGTGGTGCCTTTGCTGAACAACAGCGGCGAAAACATCGAAGCGCCCGGCGACACCGGCTGCAGAAATTTCGGTGTCTCGACGATGGCCATCTCACCGAGCCAGACCGGCACATCCACGACGCGATGCTGCGAGACGAATTCCCGGAGTTGAGCGATGCGCGCGCGATAGTAATCGATGAGCGCGGCGCCCCCCGGAGCGAGGCCGCCGCCCGTCTCCGGCCCGATCGGCGTGCCCCGCTCGGCGGCGAGCTCTTCCAGCCAGCATTGTACGGCCCACCCGTGCGCGAGCTCGTCGCGCGCCATGCGCTCAATGTCAACGGAGTTGAAGGGCAGCAGTTGCTCGTCGCGGAGCATCGCGTCGTAAGCGGCCCGCCCTATCGCGTAGTTCTCGGGCCACGATGCCGCATGCGTGTCGATGTACTTCTTCGTCTGTTCTATCGCGGCGAGCGTGGCGTCACGCGCCAGGCCGAAAGCCGCGAAGCGATCGGCGGGCAATTGTTCCTTGGCGGCGTCCGTCAATGGGCCGCCGAGGAAACTCGGCGCCCCAGCAAGCTGTTCGGCGCCGGTAACGCCGTAGAGGCGGCCTGGGTGGGTGACGAGCGCGTTGCCTGCCGCGATATACGCCGGCGCGCCGGCGAGCCGGTCAATGATTTTCTGCCACGCAGCATCGACGTCGGCCTTGGTTGCGCCCGCGGTGCCCGCGATCGGCAGATGGAGAAACTGCGTGTACACCGCGCTGACGATTGCCATTGATGGCGCTGAAGGATCCTTTTCATAAGTCTTGTAGACGAGGTACTGTCGCTCATAGCCGGCGAGTTGTGCACGGAGCAGTTTGGCGTCGTCCACGTCCTTGAGAGACGCGCCGTCAAGCGGTATTGCCGCGAGCTCCTTTTGCCAGCCGCGGATCATCGCGATATCGCGGGCATTCTCGCCCTCGGACGGGGTGTCGAGCCGGCCGTCCTCGTCGCTAAGGCCAAGGAACGTCGCGGCGAGCGGGTGCGATTTTGCCCAGCCGAAAGTAATCGATTGCGCAAGGGTTTGGAGCCGCTCAGTCGCCGGCGGCGGTGCGGCTGCCGCGGGAAGCGCGCACGACGCGAGCAACACAAGCAGGAGCAAGCCTGGCGCGGAGCCGGAACGTTGGAACACTAGAGACAACAACCACGCCGTTACAGAGGGTCTCAATTGCATGTTCAAGAGGCTATCAAACGGGAAGCCCTTTGTAAAGAAGCGATCCCTGGCTCGACCGTCTCACGCCGGCGATGCCTTCGTGGAAGGGACACGGTCACCGGCGCGGGCGGCGTATCCCGCGCGGCCTACGGGCCGCACGCCTTCAGCGCCAGCGCTCGGGCACAGTCATCGCGGCGAGCGGCGGGATGGCCGGCGGCGCATCGTGGAAGGGCATGGCCCGGCAGGCGCCGGCGGCGTGTTCACCGGTCGTGCGCCTCGCGGCGCATGAAGGCGCTTCCATCCGCTGGCCGGCGGTCGTGACTACGGACGGGAGTCGCGCAGTGCTTGCTCACGGAATCCAAAGCGTAGTTCCTTGTGCCCTAGTTTGAAGGACTCGCGAAGGTGCTTGATGTCCCGGTCAAAGCAATGGCGATTTTGGAGCAGCTCCTTCATCCGCTTGTTATCGACCCAGATGCATTCATGCTCGTTGTCTCTCTTGAGCGCGTCGTAGAAGTTCTGATAAATCCATTTCCACGCCCGGTCCCTGTCAGCATGGCCGATACGGTTTTCTTCTTCCCAGAATTCCGGGGGAT
>Ga0302320_10027523_pt1 | contig 10958 bp, 8 predicted proteins | sample Bog_T0_3_FD_202130 | JGI IMG/M metagenome (GOLD analysis project Ga0302320, IMG submission 202130) | Peat permafrost microbial communities from Stordalen Mire near Abisko, Sweden - Bog_T0_3 | ecosystem: Environmental > Terrestrial > Soil > Wetlands > Peat | place: Sweden: Abisko, Stordalen Mire... | reverse complement strand
TCGCAGGAGACTGGCATTGAGAAAGGCGAATATACTCGCGTTGTCTCAGTGAATGCACGGGAAAACACGCTGACGGTTCTGCGCACGAACGGAGAACAGGCGACCTACGATCCGCGCCGCCAGATGGGAATCTCGGTATACCGCGAGCAGGAGAAGGCATTCTCCGTCGGCGACCGCATCCAGTTCACCGCGCCCAGCCGGGAATTGAAGATAGCGAACCGTGAACTTGGAATAGTGGAGGGCATCGCGCAGGATGGCACGATGCGATTGAAGCTGGACAACGAGCGCAGCATGAGCCTCGATCCGCAACGACACCCTCATCTGGATCACGGTTACGCCGTGACCAGCTACTCCAGCCAGGGGCAGACCGCGGACCGTGTCCTCATCCATGTCGATACGGAGCTTGGCGCGAAGGACCTGCTCAATAACCGAATGGCCTATGTATCGGTTTCACGCGGCCAGTGGGACGCGCAGATATTCACCAACGACCGAGAAAAGCTGTCGCAGGCTTTGGGCCATGACGTTTCGCACCAGAGCGCCCACACGCCTGACCGAAACCCACCGGAGCATGAGCTTGCCGAGAATCCCAAGCAGGAACAGAGTCAGGGTATTGATATAGGGATGAGCCTCTGAAGGCTCCGACGACGGATGCGATTATCCGTTGCATGAAGCCCAAGGCTGAGACCTCGACTGGAGATTGCGGCATCAGCATTCGGTTTCATCGCTTCTGACCACTGAATATGCGGCGAAGATGCGGCCATTGCTGCGATGATTTATCGTTATCAGTATGAACAGCAGGAACCGACATCCCGTATGGACATGGCTGCTCTGTGGGTTGCTGTTCTTGCTTTACCTTCGGAAGAAGGGACTACGGACCCCGGCTCCTCGTGCCCAAGGGACCTGTAGCAGACAAAATTGGCTGAAATTTGCACAGTTTGCCTGCACAGTTCCTACACAGCAGAAAATTGACATGCTATGTGCAATTAAAACAATGTGATGCAAAAGTTTTATCACCCGCTCAGGATGACAGATTTATTTTGATTCGAACTTTCGGGACGCCTAGCAATGAACGATTTTTGGTGAGTTGATTCCCTTGGTGGCATTGCGCGAATCGACGACTAGCTGCGACTCGGCTACGATGGCCTTGTAGTCGTAGGCCGAGTGATCGGTAACGATAATCACGGCGTCGTATTGGCCGAGATTGTCGAGTGGTGTGTTGGTCATGTTGAGGTCGTAATGACGGCCATGGCCGACCTTGGGGAAATAGGGATCGTTATAAGCGACGACGGCTCCTTTTTCGCGCAACAACTCAATGATGGTCAGAGACGGGGACTCGCGCAGATCGTCGATGTCGCGCTTATAGGCGAGGCCAAGGACCAGCACCTTCGAACCGTTGATCGACTTGCGCTGGCGGTTGAGACCGTCGGCAAGCTGATCGATAACGAAGTAGGGCATGGCGATGTTGATCTCGCCAGCGAGTTCGATGAAGCGGGTGCGGAAATCGAATTGCTTGGCCTTCCACGAAAGATAAAAAGGATCGATGGGGATGCAGTGGCCGCCGAGACCGGGACCAGGATAAAAGGCCTGGAAGCCGAAGGGCTTGGTCTTGGCCGCGTCGATGACCTCGTGAATGTCGATGCCCATGCGCATGGTGAGTTGCTTGAGTTCATTGACGAGAGCGATGTTGACGCAGCGATAGATGTTTTCGAGCAGCTTGGTCATTTCGGCGACCGACGGGCTGCTGACGGGAACGACGCGACGGAAGATGGCGCCGTACATGGCCGAGGCGAGTTCGGTAGCAGCCGGACCGCAACCGCCGACGACCTTGGGAATGTCGTGACGGGAGACGGTGTCGTTGCCGGGATCTTCGCGCTCTGGCGAGAAGGCGACGTGGACGCCGGGCTGGTCGATGGCGCGCGCGACTTTGAGGCCGAGGGGGTTGCCGGCTTCAAGCAGCGGAACAACGACTTCTTCCGTAGTGCCGGGATAAGTCGTGCTCTCAAGAACGATCAATTGACCTTCTTGAAGCCAGGGCGCAATCGATCGGACGGTGCCGGTGACATAACTGAGGTCGGGTTCGTGATGTTCATTGAGCGGAGTGGGCACGCAGATAATCACGGCGTCCATGCGCGTGATTTCGGAGTAATCGGAAGTCGCGTGGAAGCCGGATTTTTGCGCGGCTTGAATCTCTGCGGGCAGAATGCGCACGATGTACGAACCGCCGGAGTTGAGCGCGGCGACCTTGGCCGGTTCGATGTCGAAGCCGGTGACTTTGAAGCGTTCAGCGCTGAAAAGCAAAGCGAGAGGGAGGCCGACGTAGCCCATTCCGACGATGCCGATGCGGGCTTCGCGGGATTCGATGGAATTTTTAAGGCCGGCGAGGCGGCTCTCTGATGCGGAAATCATATCTCGATTGTAGAACCAGAGGGCGACAAGCGCGGAGGGCTGGCCAAGTTCAAAAATCTGAAAAGAAAACACCCGTTTCGTCCCGCACTGACCGTTCGATGGGCGGTGTATTCTTCTTGTTGTGAACTGCGGGAGTGGCTGGCCGCAGATGGGGGATTTTTTGGCACGATATCTTGTGACTGGGGCGGCGGGATTTATTGGCCGCTCAATTGCTGCGGCCTTGCTTGAGCGCGGCGACAGCGTACGCGGCGTCGATAGCTTTATTACCGGAAAACGGTCGAACCTGGTTGGCCTGGAGGCGATGGAATTCGTCGAAGGCGACTTGGCCGATCCGGCCGTCTGCGCGCGGGTTACGGCGGGCGTGGAGATCATTTTTCACGAGGCGGCGCTAGCTTCGGTGCCGCGTTCGGTGGACGATCCGGTTTCGACAAATGTGAATTGCGTGGTGGCAACGCTGAACCTGCTGGTAGCGGCGAAAGATACCGGTGTGCGGCGGGTGATTTATGCCGGATCGTCTTCGGCGTATGGCGAGACGCCGACGCTGCCCAAGCGGGAAGAGATGCTGCCGGCGCCGATCTCTCCGTATGCCGTGGCGAAGCTGGCCTGTGAACACTATATGACGGCCTTTGCGCGGGTTTACGGGCTGGAAACGGTCGTGTTGCGCTACTTCAATGTCTTTGGGCCGCATCAGGATCCGACCTCGCAATATTCCGGCGTACTGGCGAAGTTTTGCTTGCGGATGCTGTCGGGCGTGCAGCCGACGATCTTTGGCGATGGTGAACAGAGCCGGGATTTCACGTATATCGACAACGTCGTTCATGCCAACCTGCTAGCGGCGGCAGCTCCTGCCGGAAAAGTCTCGGGACAGACGATGAATACGGCGACGGGCTGCCGGACTACGCTGAATGAGACGTTTAAAATCTTGCAAGATCTGACGGGATACGAGGGGCCAGTGGCGTATGCCGAGCCGCGAGTCGGCGACATTCGCGATTCGCTGGCCGACATTGGACGAGCGGGCGAACTGCTGGGCTATCAGCCGATCGTCGATTTTCGCGAGGGGTTACGGCGTACCGTTGAATGGTACAAGGCCGGCGGCGGAACGGACTGAAACAGCGGTTTTTCGGGCGGAACGAGAAGCAGTGACGGGAACTATTGACGGATCGATTTCAAATCAAGCACACTGACGAGGATTTCCTCCGCAGCGGTTTTTCGCTTTGAATCCCAGGATTCCCCTGCGGGCGGGATTTTGGGACGGAGGTTCCCTACCCTTGCCGGATGCAAATTCCACGCCGTATGACGCGCACCGCGAGCCTGATCGGCCGGTGGGTTCTTTTCAGTCGCCAGGCGGCTCTTCTCCATCTTTGTGGCAGGTGCTGACGCGCCGGCGGCGGCTGGTGGGCGCAGTCGTGGGCGGAATGCTGCTGGCCTGCCTGCTCTATTGCCTGATTGCGCCAAACCAATATGAAGCCACGGCGAGCGTGGCGCTGAGGACGACGCCGGCCTCGTCGTTCAGCCTGGAAGCGCCGGAACTGCTAGGCTCAGCATCGATCTTGTCGGCCCCGGTGCAGCAGGAGACGCTGGCCAACGTCTTTCGCAGCGATCAACTGGCTTGGAAGGTCATCAGCGAGCTAAAGCTATATCAGGCGCCCGCGTTCATGGGCAGATTTCAGAGCAAGTTTCCAGATTTCCGGCCGGATGCGCCGGATAGCGCGGCCCAGGCGTACCTGCTGCGGCGATTTTCTCAGCGGCTGCGGGTACAGACTTTGCCGCGGACGCTGCTGATTCAGATTCGCTTCCGTTCAAAAGACGCCGCGCTGTCGGCAAATGTGGTAAACGCGCTGATTCGCGCCTATGGCGACGAAGACAGCGAGGCGCGCATGACGGCCACGCGACAGGCTTCGGATTGGTTGGAGGGCCAACTGAAAGATTTGAAAGCGCGCGCCGATGCCGACGACCAGCGGATAGCGGCCTTTCAACGCCAACACGGATTGCTGACGACGCCCGAGACGCTGGCCAATGGACGTCCCGGTGAAAGCCAACACACATCGAGCTTGCTGGAACTCGATGAACTGGGGCATCAGTTGGTGGACGCTTCGACGGACCGGATTTTGCGTGAGGCGCAATATCGCGCGGCGCAACAAGGCGACCCGGAGTTGGTGATTGCCTCAGATCCACAACTGCAGGCCGAGAGCGGCAACTTTGCGACGGCGCTGCTCGAACAGATTCACACACGGCGCAGTGAACTGGAACAGGAACAGGCGCAACTGAACATCGAGCATGGACCGAACTTTCCGCGCGCGGTGGAAATTCGCAAGCAGTTGCAAGACTTGGACCGGCAGAAGAAGATCGAAGACGCACACTTGCTCGATCGATTCAAGAGCGCATGGCAGACGGCAGGCGACCGCGAGCAGATGCTGCGCAAAAATCTCGCCGAACTGACCGGCGAGGGCATGAAAGCCAACGAGGCAGCGACCCAGCTTGCGGCGATGCGCGAAGAGACCAATGCCAGCCATGAACTGTATGTAAAGGTACTGGAGAAACGCGAAGAAGCTGGACTGACGGCGGGTTCGCAGGGATCGAATATCTCGGTCGTCGACGCGGCGCGCCCGCCGGACCGGGCCGTTGCGCCGGACTTGCCGCTATATATGGCGATTACTCTTTTTGTCAGCCTTTGGCTGGCGGTGGGAGGCGCTTTGTTGATGGAGTCGATTCGTCCGTCCTCTCTGGGCATGTTGGTGGCTGTGTTTGTTTTGGCCGCGGCGACGAGTTACAGTCAGGCTCCGACGCCGAGCACTTCGGGTTTGCCGACAGGAGTCGTGCGGATTCCGCAGCAGCAACAGACGACAAATGCACCGAACCCGAAAGACGCGCCGGTGACCTGGGATACGGCTGGCCAGAGCGGCGCGGCAACGGCGGGAGCGCAGGCCGGGACGCCGATGCCCGCGCCGATTGCGGCCGGAGATTTCGTCGACATCAGCGAAGTGCATACGCCGGAATTTCATTCGACGGTGCGAGTTTCAGCATCAGGAACCGTGATGTTGCCGATGATTCACGAGATCGCTATCGGTGGAATGGACGAGCAGGCGGCGGCGCGCGCCATTGAGGCGGCACTGGTGGCGCAGGGAATGTTGCGGCATCCACTGGTCTCGGTGCTTGTGACTTCATATGCCGGGCAGGACGTCAGCGTGCTGGGCGAGGTCGTGCATCCAGGGGTCTATCCATACACGCTGCATCACCGGCTGCTCGATCTGCTGTCGGCTGCATCGGGGCTTGCACCGAGCGCCGGTCGGTTGGTAAATATCTTTCATCGCGACGATGCGAAGACGCCGCACCCGGTCGTGCTCGACCCCAGCGGAACCGATACGGCTGTCGAACACAATCCGGAACTTGCGCCGGGCGACACGGTGCAGGTCAGCCGCGCGGGACTGGTGTATGTGGTCGGCGATGTGCAGCGGCCGGGCGGATTTCCCGTCGATCCGGCGCAGGGGCTGACCGTCGTGCAGGCGATTTCACTGGCCTGGGGACCGACGCAGAATGCCGCGATTGGAAAGGCCCTTTTGATTCGCGAACAAAAGGGCGGGCGCACGCTGACGACTCTCAACCTCAAGAAAATGTTGCACGGGCAGGAGCCGGATCAGCCGGTACGGGACCGCGACATTTTGTATGTGCCGGATTCGGCGGCCAAGAACCTCTGGAACCGCACAATGGAGTCGGCGATCCAGTCAGCGATTGGTGTCACGATTTACGCGGGGCTGGTTTATTCGCAGCGGTTCTGATTGGTCCGTTAACTTTTCATAACCTATGTGGCGGGAGCGCCGGTTGGCTAAATCAACTTTGACGGAGCAATGGGGACGCGGGATGTTTCTCGTCTCCACGCTGCTGGTCGCGGTGACGGGCGGGACGGCGCTTACCCTGTTGCAAGAACATGCGGGGAGCAAGCGGGCGCTACTCGCGGCAGGCTATGGGCTGGTTGTTCTCGGCGTCTTCTGGGTCAGAAGTCTTGGGCAACGGCTGATCGATGCAGGATGGCCGCGGTGGGCGTTCTGGCCTTACTTTTTGTTTGTCTTCACGGGCTGTCTGGCGATGCACTTCCTGAAGATTGGAGATGCGCGACAGGTATTGGTTGTCTTTATCGCTTTGCAGATTCCAGCGGCGCTGTGGCGGCGGAAATCAGAAGGCACCGAATTCGCGGAGCGGGAGATTTTTGCTACGCTGCCTGATTCGCTCTCAGGGAAAATCAGTCGAAGGAGCGAGCCGGTCGACGGGCTGGAGTTTGCGGTGTATGCCGTACTGATTGCCGGGTTGTGGGATGTTTTAAATCTGCTGCGCGGCGATGTAAGCGGTCATAACTCGGGAGCTTTGAGGTTAGCGATTGACCTTGGCTCTGGATTCGTCGGCGTGGGATGGGTAGTAAGTGTTCGCGAAAGACTGAAGGCGTTAGGAAAACCACGATGGACACTGGATTTTTGCGTAGTTGTGCTCGCAGTTTGCTTCCCGCCGTTCGCCTTCAAAGTTATCGATTTCCGGCAGATGCTGATCTTGTTTGTGGTTTTGGAAATTCCATTATTTTTTGCACGCCGCAAAGTAGCTTCAGAGGAATTTCTTTTACGCAAAAGGGACTTTTAAGATGCGCCGCGTGACCTGGATTTTACTGCTCTTGTTCGCCTTTGCGATTCCGTGGGAATACTCCCTGGAACTCGGTGAACCGCTGGGCAATATTGCGCGCGTGATCGGATTGCTCGTGCTGGTGGCGGCAATTCCGACGGTCTTGCAGCGGCGGGGACTGCGGGCGGCGGGGCCGATGCAATGGCTTACGCTGGCGCTGCTGCTGTGGTTCTGCTGTACCTATTTTTGGACAATCGAACCAACCGTCACGCTGATCAAACTGCGCGCGTACTTTCAAGAATTCATGATCGTGTGGCTGCTGTGGGAGTTTGCTGAAAGCGCCGAAGATTTGCGCGCGCTATTGCGGGCGGCTGTCGCGGGATCGTGGGTGCTGGCGATTTTGACGCTGGCAAATTTTGCCTCGGCGCAGGCGATTGCCGAGCAGGCGCGATTTGTCGCCGAAGGGCAAGACCCGAACGATGTGGCGCGGTTTCTGGATTTGGGATTTCCGCTGGCGGCGTTGCTGGTCAATTGCGAACGGCGCCAATTGTGGCGATGGCTGGCCGGGGGCTACTTGCCCGTGGGGTTGATTGCGGTTTTATTGACGGCTTCGCGCGGAGGATTTGTTGCCGCGGTCGTGGCGCTCGTGGGCAGCGGAATATTGCTGGCCTACGGGCATCCGGGGCGCGTGAAGATTGGAGCCTTGACGCTGCCGCCGGTCATCGCGGCGTTGTGGTTCATCGTTCCGCAGGGCAGCGTGGCGCGGCTAGCGACGATTACCGAACAGTTGCAGGGCGGCGACTTGAACCAGCGGTGGAACATTTGGCAGGCGGGTTGGCAGGCATTTGTACGCGCACCGATCTGTGGTTCGGGAGCGGGCACGTTTGTCAGCGCCGCGGGAACAGCCTCGATCGATACGGCGCACAATACGGCGCTGTCGATTGCCGTCGGCGGTGGGCTTTGCGCGCTGTTTTTGGCGGCGGCAATTGTGGCGGCGGCGTGCTGGTCGATTACACAGATGCACGGGCCGCTGCGATGGGCAATGGCGACGGCGCTCGTGGTCTGGCTGATTACTTCGCTGGTGGCAACAGTCGAAGACAGCCGCACAAGCTGGTTGCTGTTAGCACTGATCGCCGTAGCGGGAAGGCTGAGCGGCGAACGCGCGAAAGAGATGGCGGAGTACTTTGCGGGGGACACGCAAGCCAGATCAGGCGTTCGTTAGGCACGAAGGATTCACCTTCTTGCCCTGTGTAACATTTAGTGTTACATTACGGCTGTGATCAAGACGTTCCAGCATCGCGTCATCAAGAGGTTTTTTGAGGACGGCTCAAAGGCCGGTATTCAGCCGAAACACGCGAACCGGCTGCGCATTCTGCTCACGACGTTGAATCTTGCATCGACGCCGCTCGATATGAACCGAAATGGCTGGGACTGGCATCGCCTGAAGGGAGAACTCAAAGGGCACTGGTCGGTACGCGTAGATGGCAATTGGCGGCTGACTTTTACGTTTGAGGGCGAAGATGCGATTCTTGTGGACTATCAGGATTACCACTAAGAGGGAGCAATGACCATGACGATGATGCACAATCCGGCCAGCCCAGGAGAGTTGCTGAGGGAGTTCCTCGCCGACACGACCGCGACACAACTCGCCGAGCATGTCGGTGTGGCGCGCGCAACGATTTCGCGGATTCTGAACGGCCGCACGGCGATTACGATGGACCTCAGTATCCGTTTGGGCCAGGCCCTGGCGCTTTCGCCGGATTTCTTTTCAAAGGCTCAGTTGCAGTATGACCTATGGATTGAATTACAGAAGAGACGACGGAAGATCAAGCCGTTGGCCGCTTGACAACCTGCGGTGGGGCCAGGTGCCTCTGGCGCGCCTAACTAACGGAGTCAGCTCACAGTAGTTATATGTGAGAATTGTTATATTGTCTGGTCCGTCTGGAGCGTCACCTGAACTCCATCCTGTAGACTTGCGGATTAAGCTCCGCAACTATGTTTGCAGTCGCTCAAATCACGAAGGTTTTTCGGGGCCAGAGCGTCAACCGGCGCATCTTTCGGGCGGCGGCAGCGGTGGCGGCGGCCGGGGTTGTAGTCAAGATTGTCGCGACGCTGAAGGAATTTACCGTTGCCGGGGTTTATGGGCGAACGGACGCGATGGACGCGTTTCTGGCGGCATTTCTGATTCCCAATCTACTGATCAATCTAATTTCTGAATCGATGAATCAGGCGCTCGTGCCGACGCTGGTACGTGTCCGTGAACACGAAGGACAGGAACGGGCGCAGGAACTGCTGTCGAGTTCGATGCTGTGGGTTTGCACACTGCTGACGGCGGCTTCGGTACTGATGGGGCTGGCGGCGCGCGGGTTCTTTCCGCTGATTGCTTCGCACTTTGCGCCGGAGAAACTGGAGCTATCGCTGCGGCTGTTTTATGCGCTTCTGCCCGTCGTGCTGATTACCGGCATTGCGACGAATTGCACGGCCGTGCTGAATACATTTGACCGCTTTGCTCTGCCGGCGCTGGCTCCAGTGGCGACGCCCGTAGCGATCATTGCGGGAACGCTTTTGTTCAGCGGGCGGCTGGGCATCTGGGCGATGGTGTATGCGACGCTGGCCGGCGCGCTGGTTCACGCGGGCACAGTGGCGTGGATGATGGACGCGCACGGGTATCGCTTTCGGCTGCGCTGGCACGGAGCAACGGAGGCGACACGCGAAGTGGCGCGGCAATATGGGCCAGTGCTACTGAGCGGCGTGGTGGCTTCGGGCGGGTTGTTGGTGGATCAATCGATGGCGGCGATGTTGCCGGCGGGAAGCGTTTCGGCGCTGGCTTATGCGAACCGCTTTGTCAGCGTCGTCGTAACGCTCTTGGCGGGCGCTGTTTCATCAGCCGTGGTTCCGCATTTTTCGCGAATGATTGCGCATGAGGATTGGGCGGGCTGCCGGCACACGCTACGGACCTGGGTGCGGCTGACTGCGCTGGTTTCGACGCCGATTGCGCTGGCGCTGATTGCGGGGTCGCATCTAATGATTCGAGTGGCGTTTCAGCATGGCGTTTTTGGGCCGCGCGATACGGCGCTGGTTACGCCGGTGCTGGCCGCGTATGCCGTGCAGATTCCGTTTTTTGTTTCGAGCCGAGTCTTTTATCGGTTTCTGGTTGCCATGCGGCGCACGGATTTGATTTTCTATTGCGGTGCGCTGAATCTGGCTTTGGATGTAGTGTTGAACCTGGTGCTGATGCGCTGGTTTGGCGTGGCCGGCATCGCGCTGGCGACTTCGCTGTGGACAGTAAGCACTTTCTTTTTCCTCTGGTATTGGACGTGGCGCCTGTTGTCGGCGAAGAGGTCGATAATGGACGAGGGGGCAGCAAAATGATTCCGAGGCCGGCTCGATATTTGCTGCGCTTTGACGATTTTTGCCCAACAATGGATTGGGCGAAGTGGGAGCGATTTGCGGGACTGATCGAAGAGTTTGGACTCAAGCCGATTTTAGCGGTGATTCCAGATAATGAGGACGGCGTACTGAATTGTTTGCCGCCGGATGGGGAGTTTTGGGAGCGGATACGGGCGTTGGACCAGGCGGGAGCGACGATTGCGCTGCATGGATTCCGGCACATTTGCGTTAGCCAGGGCAGGAGCCTGGTGCCACTGCATCCGTGGAGCGAGTTTGCTGGGATGACGGAGGAAAGGCAGCGGCGATGGATTCGCGAGGGCTTGGAGATATTGCGCGGCGAGAGACTGAACCCAACGATGTTTATCGCGCCGCGGCATGGCTTCGACCACGCGACTCTGCGGGCGCTGAAGGCTGAAGGGATTTCCCTGCTTTCGGACGGGCTTGCGCGGATTCCCTTCAAGCGGGGCGGGGTGACATGGATTCCGCAGCAGCTTTGGGGGCCGGTCGAAAAAGAGCGGGGCGTTTGGACGATTTGCATTCACAGCAACACGGCGCCG
>Ga0302320_10027522_pt1 | contig 10958 bp, 9 predicted proteins | sample Bog_T0_3_FD_202130 | JGI IMG/M metagenome (GOLD analysis project Ga0302320, IMG submission 202130) | Peat permafrost microbial communities from Stordalen Mire near Abisko, Sweden - Bog_T0_3 | ecosystem: Environmental > Terrestrial > Soil > Wetlands > Peat | place: Sweden: Abisko, Stordalen Mire... | reverse complement strand
CGGGGGCCCGGGTTGGCGGTGCGGCCGCGCCATCCCCCTGGCACCCCCGGGGCCCCCCCCCGACCCTGGGCTTTGGAGTTACACGCCTTCGGCGTGGGTGTCGGACGACCGAAGACGTGAAAGTCGTTGCCTGCCATACCCTTACGCCTTAATCATGTGCGATTAGACCGTGCGTCTTCTCTCCCCGCCCATCGTTCCCCCGCTGAAAAGTTCAGCGCCGACCGTGTCTATTGCAAATTGTCTGCGGGGGCGGATAATAGAATAGATTCGGGCAAGTACCAGGGAGAACGGCCATGAAGCGAGTCTTCGTTATCGGCGGCGCGTGGAGTTTGGTGCTGGTTATCGGCAGCATTTGCCTGGCGGTAGACCCGAAAAAGCAAACGAATCAGCCTGCGGCGTCTCCGGCGCCGGCCGCTAGCGGCGGTTTGCGTTATCTTCCGCCCAGCAACAACAGCGGCCTGATCGACACGACGCGCCGCGCAGCCGACGCCCGCCGCGCCGCGCAGGCGGCGGCGGCCCGAGCGGCTGCCGCACAAAATGCTGCGGCAGGCCAGGCGGCCCGCTCCACGAGCACCACGCCCAGCAGTCGCTCGTCGCAATACAATTCCAATTATCCGTATTCAGGCTACGGATATTCGTCCTACGGCTATAATTCGCCCTATGGCTATCCCTATTCGCCCTACGGTACGACGCCTTACATGATGGCGTACGACCCGTACACCGGCGCGACGTATTTCATTCCCTACCAAGGCGGCTACTCGCCCTACTCCAACTATTCGCCCTACGCGAATCGCTACGCCTACTACTCGAACCCGAATCTTGGCTATGGCTATCCCGGCGCCGTCTTCGTGAATCCGGGCCAGCTTTATGGACTCGGGCCGATCCAGCAACTGATGGGCGTTTACGGTTGGTTCAATCCGTAGCCGACAGCATGCTAGCATGCATCCGCAATACGGTTGGGTTCCGGGCCGAACACCGCGAACGATCTGTTTTGCGGTAAACTCCTCAAGCGGACTAGCCGATTAAATAATCTAGGTAGAGATTGCCGGTTGCGCAAATCTTTCCGGCGCACCGTACCCCTTTAACCTAGATGAGCCAGGCCATGTCCAGTCCATCCATTGATCAGGTTCGCGGCAGCAAGGCCCCTTCGGTCACGGAATTGGTTGCGGAAACCCGCATCGACCTGGCCCACGCGGTCATTGGGAACCTCTTATCCGAGGAAGGGGCGGGCAACGAACCGGCCCGCCTCGACTCCGGCATCGATCTGGCGATTCTCGATCGCGACGAGCCCGTGGCGGCATCGCCCGATCCTGAGTCGATCAACCGGCAAGTCGAGGCCCAGGCCATGCAGCTTGGCGAGCACCTTCGCAGCCGGCAGCAGGAACTCGATCATCGCGAGGCGGAACTCAACGCCAGGGCGGCGCAACTCGATCGCGATGCCTGCGCGGCGCGGCTCTGGCTCGAAGAGCGCGAGGCTGTCATCGAGGAGGCCGAATCGGAACCCGAATCGGTCGTTCTCCAGGATGAAGCCGTCTGCCGCAAGGCCGAGGAGTTGGCCCTGCGGGAGCAGCATCTCGAGGCGTTGGATTCCGAATTGGCAACGCAGCGCGAAGCGCTGCAGAAATTCCACGAGCAGTTGACCGCCCAACGGCAGCTTCTCGACGAAGAGGCGCAGTCGCAGCGCGAGCGTCTGGCCGCCGAGCAGGTCCGCCAGGCCGCCGACATCCAGCGGCAGCGCAGCGAGGTCGAACAGCGCAGCGAGCAGGCCGATCAGGCCAGGGCCGCCCTGGAACAACTCCGCGAGGAACTTGGTTGCATGCACCGCGAGACGTTGGAGATCCGCCTGGCGACCGAGGAACTTTGGGCCGAACTGGCCGGTTCGGCCCCGCCGGCCGCCCTGACCCGTTCGCTGGGCCGCATTCGCAGCCGGCTGGCCGACCATTACCGCATGGCGAACGCCGATCTGCAACAGAAGAAGGAAGAGATCGAGGGGCTTCGCGATCAATTGTCCGACCAGTACGAAAAACTCGTCCGGCAGAAGCGCAGTTTCGACACCTGGGCGAGCGAGTGCCGCGACGAGGTCGAGCATCAAGCGGCGCGCCTCCAGGCCCGCAGCGACGAACTCGATCGCCGCGAGACCGAGATGGGCGAGCACGCCCGATCGCTGCAAGCGGAAAAACTCCAGTTGCAACAGGAAATCCGCCGCCTGCGCGCCAAACTGCTGGGGCAGGCGCAGATGGAATTGCCGGCCGTCTGACAGAGGCTACGACGGCATCAGCTCAATGGGCAACAGGTCGATCTTGGCCGCGAGAATGAAATCGTTCTCGGTCAGTCCGCCCACCGCATGGGTCCAGATCTCGATCCAGACATGCCGAAAACCGGTGAGATGGATTTCCGGATGATGGCCTTCGTCGTCGGCGACCTGGGCCACCCGGTTGATGAAATCAATGCCCGCTTTGAAGTTCTTGACGTGCCACTCTTTTTCCAGTCGCAGGCCATCCTGGTTGATCCGCCAATCGGTGAGCGAGTGCAGGTTTTCCAACGCCTCGTGGGGCAAAAGCCGCTCGATCCCGCCTTCGCAGGGACGGCACTTCTTCGACTGGAACGACTCGACAGTTTCCATAATCATGGCATTCCCCCTAACGAATGTTCCTAACGACATTTCAATTCTTCGCACGGCGGGCGAAATGGTCAATACGCCGCCTGCGAAACGGCCGCGGTGGGCAGCATTTTTTCCATCAACTCCACCAGTACCCCGATGTCCAACGCCGTGCGGACGCAATAACTGCCGTGCCCATCGTCCCAGCGGTGGATGATGTCGGGAATCTGCGTGGCCGACATGAAAATGATCGGCACGTTGGCCAGATCGCGGTCCGAGCGGACGCGGCGACTGATTTCCGTCCCGCTGGTGCCCGGCACGTTGATGGCAATCAGAAGCAGGTCCGGCCGCCGGACCCGCACGGCCGCGGCCGCCGCTTCGATGCTCGTGTAGCCGCGGCAGGAAAATCCCTCAACCGTTAGTGCCGCCGCGGTTTTGTCAACGAAGCGTTGCTCGTGGTCGACGAGCACTATTTGTGGCGTGCCAACCTCAACAAAGGGCGAGTAATGTTTGATCAAGCGTCTGCCTCCCTTGTTCTCTTCGACGGTTGCACGAGGGGGAATCAGCAAAGATTAGCCATTTTCCGTACATTCGCCACAAGGAAGGGATTGCGCAATCCGTACAATCGAACTCCGCGGAACGGTCCAGTCTCGTTATGACGCGTGAGCCTTGTTACGACGCTCTGCGTCGTAACGCACGGAATGGCCGCTCTGCGGCCCTGTAAGGACTTGGTCCCGAATAACTTCCGCTGTAGAAGTTATTTCCGACCAAATACTAAGTGGGACTTGGTTATGGCGCACGGGCACCATGTACCCATGATTCCGGTCCGCGGATTCTCATCAGAATTCCGGCTGAAGCCGGTACTAGTGTAGTGTCTCGCAATTGAGGTGCTTTATGATCGCGACCAATGTTGCCGAAGTATTGCGACTATTTCGCAAAATCGCCGCAAATTCGCGGTTGAACATAAAGTCCCTTTAGCCTGAGACACTACACTAGCAGCGCGTTTTGCAGTTTCGTTGGCGGGGCCACTGGGGGCTACGATACTTGGGTTTCCCACACGCTCCCAAGCGTACTTTTTTTGGAGACGCCGGCTCTTTCATGGTATCTTTTTCATGCCCCACGTGCGCTGCACTCCTGCGCGCAGTTGACCGCGCGGCAGGACCGGGGGACAGCGAAGGGGCCGAAAAAAGCTGCCGGGAGGAAAATGAAAGGGAATGGCGCATGAGCCGATGTTCTGGCTCCCCTCGCCCCGGTACTCCGGGGAGAGGGGCTGGGGGTGAGGGGCCAATATCCAGTCCCTTGTGTTTACCGAGTTAATTTAACCACAAAGACCACTAAGGTCACAAAGAAATTACTTTGTGTCCCTTGCGCCCTTTGTGATTTCCATTTTTCCCCCCGCCCCCAAACGGGATTTCGCGCGCGGAAAACCGTATTGTCGCATACCCCCAAAAAAGTTTTTAGAAAATAGTTCTTAACACACGATATCGGCACAAGACAGTGGTACACAATAGGTTGCGCGCGGCCGATCGGCTGAAGAACCGTTCGCGCTGAAAATATCAGGCGAATTTTCGGGTCGCTCGGCGCATATAGTATATAGGGGGACAGCGCGCGCGACAGGTGTCCGTGCGGCGTGAGGCGTGGGGCATGGGGTGAGAGTTGAGCGATGAGGTCGTTTGCCCCGAAGCCAACAGCGACAGAGGGAGGGATTTCAAATTTGAGATCTGAGATTGTGTGCCGCGGAGAGAACTGGGACGAAAGCCGTGTAACGCCCCACGCGACTTGCGCGCCAACCTTACCCAAGTTAACAGGAACGAACGGAACGAACGCGTTTGCGCAAGTTGATGGCTGTCAACGACTTCTGGCGACCGGCGAGATCTGCACCAGTGGCGCAGAAACCGCGAGGCGGTGCATAAGTCGGCTGGTGCGGAACGCCGGAGAAGGCCCCACGAGTCGAGAGTTGAGTACGGAGTGCCCAGTACCGGTCCTGAGCGATCCTGCTTGACAACGGTGGGGGGCGTGTACACCGCGCGGATGATAAGATGCCATCCACAAGAAAGGATGCCGACGCTGGATGAAAGAAGGCGGAAATCAGTGTGCGGAGGTCAGAAGCCGGAAGCCCTCACTCAGGCCCTCTCCCTTCTTGCCGCGTGCGGCAAGCGGGAGAGGGGACTATTTCGTAGGAGCGTGGTGAGTACGGGAAGGCTACCGTCGCCAGTTCGGCGGATCGGGCGCCACTTGCTCAGTGCCCGGCGCGCTGGCCGCGGGATCATTCACGGGCGGCAGACGGCTGGCGCCGCCGGCATCGGAAGGAGGCGGCGGTGGGAGAGGCAGGTTCGGGTCGCGCGAGGCAGTCAACGGCACCGCGTTGGCCGGCGGCGCCGCGAGAGACGGGATCTGATATTGCGGCTGGTACTGCGGCGGCTGATTCTGCGGCATTTGATATTGCGGCGGAACCGGGTACTGGGCCTGTGCGGGCAAGGTCCCTGCCATGGGGTACTGCGGCGGCAGCGGTGCGACCGCGGCGGGGCTGTAGTCACGCTGGTTCGGCGGCCCTGGTGCGACCATCGGCGCCGCCGGCCTCTGCTGCGGCATCATGCCCACCGGCGCGCCGGCGACCGGCTCATGCGAAAGCCGCTCGACCCATTGCCGGGCAGGGGCCATGTTCGGGTTCATTTGCAGGGCGATCGCGAACTCCTGCAAGGCGCCTGGCTTCAGGCCGCGCTTGTTCAGCAGGAAGCCGAGGTTGTAGTGCGCCACGGGCTCGTCGTAGACCGCGCGGAGTTGCCGGAATGCCTCTTGGGGCCGCCCCGCCTCGACCAGCAAGGCCGCCAGGTTATTGCGGTAGCGCGGTTCGTTGGGCCGCAGGTCCACCGCATGTTGGGCGGCCTCGATCGCTTCGGGCAGCATGCCGCGGCGAATGAAGTGGATGGCCAGATTGTTATACACGGCCGGCTGCTTGGCATGCTTTTCTTCGGCCTGCTGGTAGAACTTCAGGGCTTCGTCCGGCTGGTTCATCTGGTCCTTGAGCATGGCATAGCCCAGCAGGACGCGGATGTCATTGGGCTCAACCTTTACCGCCTGGCGATATTGGTCTTCGGCCTCCGCGTACTTGCCCGTTTCCGTATAGAGTTGGGCTACGGCGACGTAGAGTTCGACACCGGGCGTCTTCTTGTTCTTCAGGGCGATGGAATCGTCTTCGGCCTGGCCGGCATCGCTGGGCGGCGGAGCGGGTTTCGACGACCCGCCGAAAAGCCCGCCCAAGAACGATCCGCCGGAGGAATTCGTTTGCGCATGCGCATCCGTCGCCGTCAGCCCGAGCACGGCGCAAACAAGGGCCAGGGACACGATCGCCCTTCGCTTTGGCTTGATGTTTTCCAAGACGCTCCTCCGTGGCTGGAAAACCACTTCATCAACTCTATCGGCCTAAAACCATGCGAATCTCCACCCGGATCGACAGTTTGGGTTGAATGCACCGGCAACAACGATGATCCTAGTGCCCGCTGCTCCCACCACCACCGCCACCGCCGCTGCTGCCCAAAAGTTTCGGTTCCATCGTTGCACCGGCCGCTTTGCGGCTCAAGATGTCAATCCGGTCGGCGGGCCATCCATCGTCGGAACGGGTCGATTCCAGCACCGGAATGTTCGCGCCGTAGGGTGACTGGGCGACGAAACGCTGCACCGTCTGCATGCGAACGACCGTTTCCTGGGGCGTGTTGGCCCTGTGAACGTAAACCTGTCGATGCGGTTCGGAGACCTCGTTCATGATCCACTGCACGCGCATCCGGCCAGGCTCGGTCAACTCCGTGCCACCTGGCGCAAAATGGAATTCGGAGAGCAGATTCTGCCGCTCCCAGCCTGCGGTGATCTGCACGGCGAGAACCTGCCGTTGCAATTGCCGGTCAGTGTATATGAACGGTTCCGGCCAGCAATTTCGCCGCTTGGTATCGCGGGCAACGCTGGAAAGGAACTCCCCCAGATCGCCCGCGGAAAGCGGCGCTGCAAATTGCAAAGCCACAACGGCAATAGCTAGCCGGACAAACAACCGACAGCCCATGACCAATCCTCCATGAAAGGCATACTTATCCTTCCCAAATATTTTATCGGTCGAGACCGTCAGATCGGTGCCATCGGTTTTCTCTGGCCAACCGGAATTGCCCAAACACCCCAGAGTAAAGATTGCGGCCTAGGAAACTGCCCGGATCAGGCGTCTAAAACGGCAAAAGAGCTAATCCTTGGGCGGCGACTTCGCGGAGGTCGATTTGATAACACCTGGCTTGTCGGCGGCTTTTTTCGGAAGCTTTTCGGTCGTTTGCGATGGTTTCGACTCGGCCGCGTCCGTCGACTCCCTTTCGATCCGCGAGGCGCGTTCTTCCTGGTTTTCGAGCCAATGACGGCCGGCGGAACCGCGCGGCGCGCCGGGAATATGACCATGTGGCCGATGATCGCCCCGATGCGGCGGTTCGCCCGCCTTCGACTGCCGCGTCAGGTGAAGTTCATACATTTCGCGGAGTTTCCTGTTCATATCATCGCCTGGAAGGCTCATCAGTCCGTCGCGCTGCTCATCGTTCAGCGTGGTCTCAAAGAACTCGGCAAGGCGCTCGTCAAGTTCGGCCGAGGCCGTATCGCGCAGCCAGTCAGCAATGATTTGGACCTGCTCAACCGCCGGCCGGGCCTCCAAGCGGGCGCGGATTTCCGGGGAAAGGCTTGCCCGCAGACTGGCCATCTCTTCTTTGGAAACCTGCGGAATCAAATCCGGATTGCCCGATTTCCAGCGATGGTAGAGCCACTCTCTCGCGACGCGATGCTGGACCTGGGGTGGCAGTTTGGCCAGACCGCCGGCCGTTTCGCCTTCCCCAACCGCGTTGCCGCGGGGCATTCCCGGCTGCGGCTTGCCCACCCCGTTGCGCGGTCCCTGGACCATGGTTTCGATAACGTGGGCTTCGTGTTCCGTGGTGTAATGATCCATCCAGCGGGCCACGGCTTGCCGGTTCTTGTCGTCCAGCCGGATTTCGTTGCCGGTTATCTTCCGTTTGGCAAGCTGGATCTTGATCTCGTCAACGCGTTTTTTGGGCTTCAACCGCTGCAAGTGTCCCCGAAACCAAGGCGGTTGGTCCTCAAACCACTTGCAATAGCGGTTCATGACCGCGAGGAGCTTGTCACGATCGGGGGAGTTGTCGATCGCGGCATGCAAGTCGCGAATTCGCTTCTGTTCCTCGATCGGGAGAGCATGGAACTGCTGCTCGTTGCGCAACAGGTCCTCTCGCTGGTCCGGGGTCATGGCTTCCACGCGGTGGCGCCGCTGGGCGATGGTTTCCACCGCGCCCAGGCCGGCCCCGAGGATGGCGGCCAAGGCCAGGAGCAGCAGGGCGGAGCGGGCGGACGCGGGCAGGCGGGACGGCGGAGATACGGACGCGGCGACAATTCCGCCCCCGCTTCCCTTCCGCACTGTGTCTCTGCATCTTGCTTGTTCAGCGTCCATCGTCGGCGTCCTTGGTGAACAGATTGTGATCGTTCAAGGTGCGGAGGAAATCAATGCTGTCGATCTCGCGGTACTGGTCGTAGTTCTCCAGGATAGGCAGGTCTTGTAGCAATTGGGCGTTCGGATCGGGGACGAGACTGGCCACGAGGAAGAAGCCCGCGGCGCAGGCGGCGGCCACGCCAGCCAAGGTCCACGACCGTGCCCTCCATCGCCGCCGAGGGGTTTCCGCCTTGATCTTGGCGGCATCGTCGCCGGCGGCCAGCGCGACCATTTCCAGGGTCGTGCGGGTGAAATCATCGCTGGCGGGCGGGGTTTCCAATTCGTCCAACAAGTGCCAGGTGCGGTCGAATTCCTCCAAGATCCGCCGTGCCTGGGGGTCGATGGCGGCGCGCTCCTCGACCTTCCGGCTCTGCTTCACATCGAGTTCGCCGTCGAGATAGGCCACCAACTCCTCGCGGAGCGGGGCATCGTCGTTGTGCGGATTTTGCGGTATAGGTTCCATCATGTTTCGCTCGCAGCGGAAAAACCGCCGCTATGCACGGCACTATCGGAGAGCTCCTTATTTGCCAGCGGCAGGCTCCCATCCTCGAAATACGGTTCCAGCATCTGCCGCAGGTTTTCCCGCGCCCGCGACAAAAGCGACTTCACGGCTTGTGTCGACAGTTCCATCGCATGGGCGATGTCGGCGTAGCTCATGCCTTCGAACTTGTTCAGCAGCACCGCCATCCGCTGGCGTTCGCTGAGCGAATCCATGGCCATGCGAACGATATCGCGGAGTTCCGCTTTGTCAATCTGCCGGGCCGGCATCGCGCTGCTGGTGGCCTGCGCCAGCCGGTCCATCGGCCGAATCCCCAACGGCCCGCTCTCGCTGCCCGTGAGCGTCGTCTCGGGACGGCGCGAACGGTCTCGCAGCGCGTTGATCGCCACGTTGTTGGCGATAGTAAACAGCCAAGTGATGAATTTCGCACCCGGCACGTACTGCTGACGAGAGCGGTATACGCGGAGGAACACCTCTTGGGCAAGGTCTTCCGCCCACTCCCGGCGACCGACGAGATGCTCCAGCACGCGGACCAGTCGCACCTGGTAGCGCACCACGAGTTCCTCAAAGGCCGTGGCGCTGCCGTCGCGCACCTCAAGCATGAGTCGCACGTCGGGATCCAAAGCATAGCGTCGAGCAGACGACTCGCTGACGGTCACAATCCTACCTGTCCAGGGTGATTGACGTAACGTACGCGTCGGGCGATGCGAATATCTGCTTCTAGTCTAAACCAAGCTCCCGTTTCCGGCTAGCGATGCCTACTTACTTATCAACCCTGAAACCGAGTAAAAGTTTCTCGAAATGTGGTTTTTTGGGGTAAAAAGCAACGAGGAATCGCTCAGGATTGTTCAGGATCGGCTCAGGATGACTCAGGAATCGCTCGGGAATGTCTACATCGTATAGGTGGTAACACGCCCGTCCCCTCTCCCTCCGGGAGAGGGCCGGGGCGAGGGCTTCCTGCCGGCGAATCAATAAGTGTCGGGTTTTCCAGCGTACTCATCACGCTCCGCCGTGATGAAAAGCCATCACGGCGGAGCGCGATGAGTACAGCAATTGATTCGCCGGCCCTTCCGGCTTCTGACCTCCGCGTACTGATTTCCGCCTTCTTTTGTCCAGCGTCTGCATCCTCTCTTGTGGGTGGCATCTTATCATCCGCGCGGTGGACACAACCCCCACCGTTGTCAATCAGGATCGCTTAGGACCGGTTCTGACTTTGTTGTCATAAGCTGTTATGCGCTAACACCTTATGCATGATGGGAGCGTGTCAACGCTCTCAGCTTGGAGTGCGGTAATGAATTACCGCACTCCAAATTGCGCGAGCGCCGGTTTTCCGGCACGTTCTCTCCGTGGCCGTCTTTCCTTTCGTGTGATTCGTGTTCAGCGTTCGGAACTCCGTACTCGGTACTGCGTACTCCGTAATCATCCGTCAGTTCTCGACTTGCAGGGCCGTCCTCCAGCGCTCCGCAACCGCCGACTTATGCACCGCCTCGCGGTTTCTGCGCCACTGGTGCAGATCGCGCCGGTCGCCGGAAGTTGTTGACAGCCATCAACTTGCGCGCGGCGGTCCGCTGCGTTCGTTCCTGTCAACTTGGGTAAGGTTGGCACAGATCGATCATTCTCCGCGGCGTTTGCTCCGGCGTCATCGGCCACCGCAGGCGCCGCCCGCGCGTTGAACCCGGAGCCATCGGCGACGGCCGGTGCGCAGGCGTGGGGCGTGAGCCGTGTCATTCGTGGTTTCTCTCCTTTTGGCTGTTTTCGCGCTGTTTTCCTTGGTATTTGCTCTGGTTTCGGCCAAATGTAGGACAAATCGGCATTTGGCGGCCTGCGGTTTTCCGCGGCAAAACTCACGTTTGTCACATTTTGGCACGAAATGGCACGGTTTTCGGTTTTTTCCAATGCGGCCCCCCACGCTCCGTCGTGCCGTCCGCCAAAGTAGCAGGCACGCTCCGTCGTGCCGTCCGCCGAAGATTCGTGAGGCGTGGAGCGTGGACCGTGACAGGACGTAAAGTACCGAGTTCCAATCCCTCATCGCGCAACTCTCCGCCGGCCATTATATCATGTTTACAGACGTTGTCAACAGTTGTTGCAAGAAATGACCCATCTTGCGCCGCAAGTGCTTGCGGGCCAAGGAGTTGCGCAGCGGGCGTTTGTTGGCGCGCCGGCCGCCGCGCGGGCCGGAAGAAGTCCGAAATCACGCCACAACTGCTTGCGGCATAAGGAGTTGGAAAAAGTCAGTATGGTCGGCGCGGTGGAGAAAGAATTCCGGGCTTCGAAAAAAGTTTTCCGCGAAGCGCGAAGAGATCGTGTCTGCCTTTGGAATGCGGTGGCTTGCCGCCGCTTTT
>Ga0302320_10027521_pt1 | contig 10958 bp, 12 predicted proteins | sample Bog_T0_3_FD_202130 | JGI IMG/M metagenome (GOLD analysis project Ga0302320, IMG submission 202130) | Peat permafrost microbial communities from Stordalen Mire near Abisko, Sweden - Bog_T0_3 | ecosystem: Environmental > Terrestrial > Soil > Wetlands > Peat | place: Sweden: Abisko, Stordalen Mire... | reverse complement strand
CCATAGGGGCGCCGGCCGCCACAATCGCCACAGCTAGATTCGTGTCCATGGCCATTCCCGATTATAGTCGCCGTAAGCCTTGCACGTTTTAGAGAACGGCTGCTGCGTCCGCCGCTACGCCGTCGCCAATCAACAATTTCGGAAGGTATGATCTTCACCGGTCTCAAAAGGTGCCTCTACCAGCGCTTCGATTCCGGCACCGAACGCCGCTTCTCCATACTTCTCGAAGACGACTCCGACGTCCTCAAGTGGATCAAACCCGCCAAAAAAGAACTCGAAATCTACTACGAAAACGACAAAGTCTACGAACCCGATTTCATCATCGAAACCAAAACCGGCAAATTCCTCTGCGAACCCAAACGCGCCTCCGAAATGACCGATTCAACCGTCCTCGCCAAAGCCCGCGCCGCCGCCACCTGGTGCCAGCACGCCACCATGGCCACCAAAGACCCGTGGACATATCTCCTCGTCCCCCACGCCCAAATCACCGCCGCCATGACCTTCCGCGGCATAATCGCCGCCCACACGTTCCAATACGTTGACGAACGCCTAAATCCCCACGCCAGCGCCTCAGCATACACGAAGTGACCGGGCCTTATTTGTCAGGCGGAACAACCTCTGTTTCGCTGAGAAGAAAGCCGCCTCATCCCCTGCTAACCTTACGTTATGGAAGTGCAATTCACCCCCGAACAGGAAGCCTTCATCCGCCAAGCGATAGCGTCCGGACGCCTCCATCGCCCCGAGGAAGCCATCCAGCAAGCGCTCTCCCTGTGGGAACGGCAAGAACGGTCGCGCCTGGAGATGCTCGCCGCGCTCGATGAAGCGGAAGCCGACTTGCAAACCGGCCAGTACACAGACCACACCGACGAATCGTTGCCGCTCCTCGCCCAGCAACTCAAGGCCGAAGCACGAGCCCTCCGTGACCGCCAAGCAAGTTAGATGACCTACCGTCTGACTACGCGGGCACGCCGCGATATCCTCGGCATCTGGGTAAACATCGCTGAAAACAACCAATCCGCGGCCGACCGTTTCGTCGATTTGTTGACGCATCGCTTCGCGCTCCTCGGAAAGAATCCCTACCTCGGCCGCGCCCGTGAAGATCTGCGTCCCGGCTATCGCAGCTTTCCGGTCGGACAATACCCGCATTGCCGACCCCGGTGTCAGAATAATGCAAGTCCTGCATGGCCGTCGCGACATCGCCACGCTGTTCGAACAGTAGCTGCTCCCGCTTTATCTCCACAGATGCCGGTCACCATAGTGGTGCTGGCGGCCACAATCGCCACAGCTAGTGTAGTGTCCACAAATTGACTAGACACTGCGCCCACCGCCACGAGCAAAGGGGGACGGACTTCGAGCCTGTCGGAATGAAACCTTTTTCAACGGAGAATCAATAACTTACAGACTATGCCGCCTTTGTAAGTCGTTGATTCTACGTTCGACAAAATCTATTTCCGACAGGCTCCTTCTCTGTCCCCAAGCCACAAACTCGTCCACCGTCAGAACCCCATCTGCAAGTGGACAGAGCTGGCCGTCCCCTTTGCGGTCTACCAATACGACGGGCCCCTCTCGGTACCAGCCGCGCGATGCGAGGTCAATGTCCAGCTATTTCGTGGACACCACAGCTAGATTCGTGTCCATGGCCATTCCTGATTTTAGTCGCCGTAAGCCTTACACGTTTTAGCGAACGGGTGCTGGCTATCCTTAAAGGGCCAAGTTGGCGTCTCTACCATATCTTCAGCCCTCGTCAATAAAGGCGTCGCCAATGACAGCCGCTGTAGAATCAAGATTATGTCTGCGGATCTCGTCTCAACCCGCGTCGTAGTGAACCCGCAAGTTCGGTCAGGTCAACCCATCATCCGCGGCGCCCGAATCACCGTCTGGGACATCCTCTGCTGGCTCGGCGGCGGCCTGACAGAACCCAAAATCCTCAGCGACTACCCGGAGCCGGCGCCAGCAGACATCCAAGCCGCCTTTGCAGTTCGCCTATCAGCTCAAAGACAAAGTAACGCAGTGAAGCTGCTCTTCGACGCGAATATCTCGCGCAGAATCGGTCCGCTATTTGCAACATCCTATCCCCATCCACCGGCCAATTTGCAAGCGCCGCCGTAATAGCCCGTAATAGCATTCCCACTGGAAAAACTCGGCGGTGGATGTATTCTAAAGACATGGGTGCCAATCCTAATCCGCCAAACGGCGACGTCGACGCTCGGCTGCAATTCTTGCTGCAATCCACGGAATCGCTCCACGCGAGCGCGCAAGAACTTCACGCCAGCACGCAAGAACTGCGCGCCAGCACTCAAGAACTGCGCGCAAGCACTCAAGAGCTGCGCGCGACCGCATCCGCGCAGACTGCGCAACTCCAGATCGACGCCGAGAACATTCGCCGCCTCGCCAACATCGCTGGCGCCCACCAGGACGGACTCGAAGATCTCGGCGCGCGCCTCACCCGGCTCGAACAAGGCAAGAAGCCATAAAAAATACTCCGCACGCCGCCGCGCCGGGACAACGGGGCTGCTTGAACCCTGCGAAACTCAGCGCGAATACGTCGGCCATCCCGTTCTCAATCGCACCGCGTTCTCGTCCGATTTTTTCCGGTCACAAATTTTCCGACAACCCCAAAATATTTCTTTCTCCTACGCCGTCTATAACTTAGCGGCCCCCACCGGCCTCATACACTACTCGCCGACGAACGCCTCGCGCTAAATTCTAACCAGTTCAGGCAGTGTTATCTCCCGAACCACTAACTAACTTTTACGAAAGCGATCAAATCTCATGTTTATTACCCTCCCATCTCAGCTATTCTTTATAGACGGTAAAAACTCCCCCATCCCGCACGCCCATACTCCCGCTAACCCTCTCATTTCAAACACCATCCATCCCATCACCCGCTCTCCGCATCCGTCTCCCATTCCCTTCACTTCCCCCGCAAATTCCCGTCAAAATCGTCAAAATACCCCAAATGTTACCCTAAAATTGTCCGTTTCCCCGCGCCATCTCACCAAATCAATGATCAAAAAAGTCTCCAAGCACATCGTTCAGAACGAGCCGCTCCTCTTCGAGCAAAGTTCTCCGGGCAAAATTGGCTATCAACTTCCGCCTCTCGATGTCCCTGCCGTCGATGCCGAAAAAACTCTCGGCAAAGGCCACGTCCGTCCCGGGATCGAAGACTTTCCTGAGGTCAGCGAGTTCGAAACTCTGCGCCATTTCACGCGCCTCTCCACTTGGAATTACGCCATTGATCTCGGCCTCTATCCGCTTGGCTCCTGCACCATGAAGTACAACCCACGCGTCAACGAACTCGTCGCGCGCACCGAAGGTCTCGCCTGGGCGCATCCTTATCAACCCGACGAACTCGCGCAAGGCTGTCTCGAAGTCATCGCCGTTCTCGAAAGTGCTCTCGCCGAAATCACGGGCATGGACGCTGTCACTCTCCAACCCGCCGCCGGCGCACACGGTGAGTTCACAGGCATTCTCATGGTGCGCGCCGCACTCCAAGCCCGCGGCAATCCTCGCAAAAAAATTCTCGTCCCCGATTCCGCCCACGGCACCAATCCCGCTACGGCCATGATGGTTGGCTATTCAGTCGAAAACATCAAGTCCAATGATCGCGGCATGGTCGATCTCGAAGCTCTCAACAAGTCCATGACAGAAGATGTCGCGGGCCTCATGATCACCAACCCCAATACGGTCGGCGTCTTCGAAGAAAACATTCGCAAAATCTGCGGCATCATGCACGATAAAGGCGGCCTCGTCTATATGGATGGCGCCAACATGAACGCTCTCGTCGGTATCGCGCGCCCTGGCGATTTCGGCATCGACGTCATGCATCTCAATTTGCATAAAACATTTTCGACCCCCCATGGTGGCGGCGGTCCCGGTGCCGGCGCGGTCGCTTGCGTCAAGGAACTCACGCCTTTCTTGCCGAGTCCCCGCCTCAAGCGCGAAGGAAATCTTTGGCGTTGGAATTACGATCTTCCGCACTCCATCGGTCGCGTCAAAGCATTTTACGGTAACTTCGGAGTCTTAGTCCGCGCGCTCGCCTACATCATGGCTCACGGTTCCAACGGACTTCGCCGAGCCACCATGGACGCGCTCCTCAATGCCAACTATCTGCGCAAGCTGCTTGAGCCTCACTACGAAATTGCTTACAAGGCGCCGTCCATGCACGAATGCGTTTTCAGTGACGATCGCCAATCCCCCAAAGGCGTTCGCACCGGCGATATCGCCAAGCGCCTCATCGATTACGGCTTTCATCCTTACACCGTCAGTTTCCCGCTCATCGTCCATGGCGCTCTCATGATCGAACCAACCGAGACGGAGGGTAAAGGTGAACTCGATCTATTCGCCGACGCGCTCATCTCCATCGCCAAAGAAGTAGACGAAACTCCGGAGTTAGTCAAGACCGCTCCGCACAGCACCCGAACCCCTAAAGTTGATGAAGTGACCGCGGCCCGCAAGCCAATTGTTCGTTGGCGGCGCTGAGTACTTCTTCCACCGTAGGGTTTCGTAAAATCTTCTCCGCTTTGATTGCCCAGATTTGCGGGTCAGAATCGAGAAAAATCGCTAAAACAGGCGTCCCAACCGCTCGCGCGAGGTGAGTTATTCCTGAGTCATTTCCGATATAGAGCCTAGCCCCGCCGATCCATTCGGCCAGCTCAAGAAGGTCATCGAACCGATCTTGAGCCCACTCAACTGGCAACGGCAGTTGTTTCGCTAATTCTTCATAATTGGCGTAAGGCCAATTTTTTCTATCACTTCCGGAGAATGGATGAATAACGATTGTTTCACGTGCCACACTTTTTACGAGTATTTTGGGTCGCGATCCGAGCGGCGCGCCGACCTGCCGAAGAAAGAAATCGCTGGCTTGCTCTTGCCCCGTCGGCAGGGCCTGAAAAAACGTGCAGTTCTGATTGATTTCTATTAGTTGTTCTTTGTTCGAATTGTACCAGGAGTAAACTTCGTCAAATTGTTGAAAACACTCGACAAAACCGTCTGTGAGCATGTCGATTCGGCTACTGGCGATCGACAAAACTTTGTCCGCGAACTGGATCAGCGGCACCGTGGGCGTGGGAACCCAGACTTCGGTGTACCCTGCTTTGAGATATTCCAGCGCTGGCAGGCTAACAATAACATCGCCGATGGCGCCGGGGCGTATCAGCAATCGTTTCATTGACTTACAGACCGTAGAGCTGGCGCGCGTTGTCGCGTAAAACCATATGAACCAGCTTTTTTCCCCGATCCGTCGTGATCTCGCCGTCGTCAATCATGGCCGTTATAGCCATTCCGAGCTCTTGGCGATGCAGTTTTGAAGCAACCAAAGCTGTCTCTTCCCAGCCGATATTGTCTGAAAAAGGCGACGCATCCGACCCGTAGAGCACCTTTTCAGGGGCCATTTCGAGCAGAAAACGCAGATCTTTGGCGGCTTGCGCCGGGTAAGTCAGATAGTAATAGGCCGAGAAATCTATGAAAACATTGGGTTTAAGAATCAACGTGCCGGCTTCCCTGGTAAACGGCCAGGAACCGTGCAGCATCACAAATTTGGTTTTTCGCAGCGACGGATCGTTAAAAATTGGCTCGAGGGCTAGCGGATTGGCGTTGGCCGCACGAAAATAACTGCCCACGCCAATCGATGTATGTATATGAATCGAAAGGCCTAATCGTCCGGCTTCGGCGGCGATATAGCGGAACATGTAGTCTTCGAGCGCTTTATATTCTTCCGGCGAAGGCTGGGTGGATTGCGCGTAAATCATGTAAATCCGCTCAACATCTTCTTTTTTTGGGTTCGAAATATCCAAATCTCGAAGATAAGCGAGCTCGAATTTCAACGCGATAGCACCGTCGGACTTGAATTTCTCAAGTGTATGGGTGACAAAACTTAAATAATCGTCGAAGCTGAGCGGCGCGGTTTTTAGTCCGGCGGCATCGAGATAACGCGCCAGGAGCTGTTCTTCGTTCTGCATGAACGCGGCATGTTCGGGATCCTTCTGTTTGATCGCTGAGTTATTCAGCGGAAACAAGAACATATCTACGAACGGAACCCATTTGAAGCGGTCGTTGGGAAGGCCTCGGCCCATCGAAACACGGTTGGCCAGCATGATGTCCGTATTGGTGTGATTCAGAATCCAAACGGGATATTGGTCGCCCTTTTGCTTGGCGACAGTGGCTTTAGTTTGGCCGTCGAAGAGCTCTTTTTGCGCCTGAAGAAACATCGGATTATCCGGTCGCGCGGGGAAGGGAAGGGCAGGAATTTGAATGGCATCGGCAGGCAGCGCGTCAAAATCGCGGTCCTGTTCACCGGGTCGAACTACCCGCACGGGATGACCGTGATTGTCGATTGCTTTGGTATGTTCGAGCTCAGCCTCAATATCTGTAGAAATACTAGATCTTGAACAGGCGGCTGTAAGACAAACAACTACAACGAGGCCAAGCGGGCGTCTATTCGATGACAACCGAGACCTTGACGTCGAGCGTTTTGGGCTGGAAGCACATGTTACTGTTGCAAGCTTGATACTTTAGCCTGCCGATTATGGCATTGGGACCTTTAGGAGCATCTTTGGCAACCGCAAACTCAGTCTCAATCGGAACAGTGCCCGTATAAACCAACATGTGAGAGCCGTTCAACTCCAGTTCCTCGGGTTTAGGATACGAAATCGCCTTGGCCTCAAGCGGTCCGGCTGCCCACGTAAGCTTTAACGGGATCAGATAGTCATCCTTCGGCTTGTCACTGTTGACGTGAAAGCCATCAAGAATGACTGCTTTCAGAACCTGTTTGGCTGATTCGCCGCGCTTTACCGTGAGCGGGTCGCTCGGGGCGATATTGACTTTATTTTGCTGGGCAAGCAGCGTTGGCGCTAGTGCTAGCAGCAGAATCAAGAGGCTTGTCGCCCAAGAGACATTGAATTTCATTGGCATATTCATTCTTACCGATTAGGCCTTTATGCGTGGCAGCTACTTTACCTTCCTTATCGATCACAAAGCTCATGGGAAGGGCATCCACTCCGCCGTAAAATTGCGCGACGGAATCGTTGCCCATCAGAATCCGGTAATTGATCTTGCGTTCGGCTACATACGGTTTCACGGCAGGCCAGCCGTCATCATCCATCGAAACTCCGAGCACGGCAAAACCCTGCGACTTGTACTTTTGTTCAAAATCGATAAACCAGGGAATCTCAAGACCGCACGGACCGCACCAAGTAGCCCAAAAATTGAGGAGAACCACCTTGCCGCGGTAATCGGATAATTTGACCGTCGCGCCGTTTTCGTCTTTCAAGCTAAAATCGGCAGCCAGTTTACGATTCGCCGAAGGGGTCGGGCCACTTGCCGAAACGGTTTGCTTCGAGGAGCAGGATACTAAACAAACAAACGCGACCGCGAGGACAAGTGACTTGTGCAAAGTGGGAAACGCTCCTGCTTTTTAGTTTAGCGCTCTAACACTTCACTGCACCTTGAAAGTTCGCCTCGAACCACGCTTTTCGGTCGCGCCGCCAGCGCCGGCCAAGGTTTACGTGAGGGCTTTGCGTATTGGGCCCATAGAGCCAAGCGGCCGTGTCGCAAAAGCTTTCGCACACGTAGTCGCGTGAACCGGATGCGAATTGCTTTCTGACCGCAGCGGATTCGCCCAATTCTCCGCGCGCCTGAGCGCGCAACTCCTTGGCTAAAAGCGCCGTATAGGCGGTTCGCTTGGCGTTTCCCAGGCGAACCCATACGAAATGGAAGAGCTCATGCACAAGGATTGAAGGCAAATCCGGCTTTTTCAGCAATTCTGTTTCGAATACGATTTCACGACGCCGGATAAAGCTGGCGGCGTGTACGGGCGTGCCTTGATTGACGGATGAGAGGAGTTTGCCTCGATAGGTGGTTAATTCAGGAAGGGTGGTAACGAAAAGCGGGTTGCCGGTGAGTGCCGGCAACCCGCTGATACTGGACAAAATTCGTTTCCGAGCGGAGGCTCCAAGACTGCTATCGAGCAGGAGTGGCAGGTCTTTGCAAACTAGGAATCTTAGGGGCAGACGCCGTGGCCGCACCGCCGTTGCTGAAGAAGGCTTGGTCCTCGACGTGAAGGGCATACTTTTCAGTCTCTTTTTTTACCACGTTCGTGCTGCGTTCTGTCTGCAGCTTTTGCTCGATGCCGGATTTTGCTTTGTCGAAGGGGGTTAGTTCACGCGCGTCGAGCTTAACAATCAGATACGCGCCAGGAATCTTGACGGGCTCGCTGACTTGACCGGGCTGAAGCTTGGCAACGGCGGTCTTGATATCGGCGGGAATCTGAACCTGCGGATCATTGATCGGGATGTTGCCAAGATCACCGCCTTTAGAGGCTGATTGATGCTCGGATTCGGCACGTGCCAGCGCCGAGAAATCGCCGCCAGCCGCGAGCTTCTTTTCCAGTTCATTGACTTTTTCGTGAGCGGCTTCTTCGGTGCGCGCATTAGCCGCATTGCTGGCCGGGGTTCCAGGCGCATTGAAGCCGACAAAAATGCCGCTCAATTTCGCGAATTCGAACTCAGCTTTGTGGGCATCGTAATATTTTTGAGGATCTTCGGGTGTTTCCTTGGCAGCCTCGTCGCTCAGGTGAGACACGTAGGCGCGGGCAAGAATTCCTCGGCGATTTAGCTCGATTTGCTCTTTCCAGGGTGACTGCCGCTCAAGATTCAGCTTTTCGGCGGCTTCGGCCAATTGCTGGTTCATGTAAATCTGCTCAACAGCCTTATTAAGGTTGGCGTCGATTTGTTTACGCTGATCCGGCGGGAACGGCTTCAACATCTCTTCCACTTGTTTGGCGGTGATTTTCTGGCCGTTGATGGTGGCCACAACCCGGTTCGGGTCTTGGCTGGCACTGGGCGCAGTCGCGGCGGGTTTTGCCGCTGGCGTCTGAGATGCGGTCTGCGACCAGCCCAGCGGAGTGAGCAAGGAAACAGTTAAAAGGGGGAGGGTTAAACCAATTTTCATTTATTTTCGCGAATTCCTAAAAGTCACCTCCAAGTTAGCACGTTGAGGGGCTCGCGGAATACGGCTTAGGGTTGCGCTTTAGGGCAGAACGGAGGCTTTGCGCACAGGCGTTTCCTTGCTCGCGCCAGACACTCGGATATTATTAATGACCTCAACCGCACCGGAAGTGCGAGCCATACGGGTGGCAGCGCCTTTGTGCTGGCCGATGGCCGTGGCGCCGTCCCATGTCACGACTCCCCGCTGGACATGGAAGCGGAAGCCATCCTTGCCAATTTTCGATTTGGACAATTTGGCGCGGATCGTGGATTCGATTTGCGAGTCGCTCACCGGCGAGCGAGTCTGAGTGGCGGTAGGTTTGTCTGAAGGGCGAGCGGCACCAGCCGTCGTCAACAGAAAGAATGGGAGAAGGAAAAGAGCCAGAAGTTTACGCATATTTGGACCTCTAAGAACGAACGTCGTTTTGATAGTGGCCGATTCGACGTATAATTCGCACATGGATTCAAAGAGCCGTAGAGATTTCCTAGTTTCGGCGACACGTGCGGCGTCGTCCGGCGCAATCGCTGTAACCGCAGCGTCGTACTCGCGGGTTATGGGTGCGAATGATCGGATCAACCTCGGATTAATCGGGGCTGGTGACCGAGGCAATCACGTAATGAGCCTTTTCCAGAATCGCCCGGATATACACGTGGTCGCAGTGTGCGATGCCTGGGGCGACCGCGTGGAATCGACTCGGCAAAAGGCGGCCGGGGCGGTTGGTTTCGCCGATTATCGAAAGTTGCTCGAAACGAGTCCCTTAGATGCGGTTCTGATCGCGACGCCCGATCATTGGCACACGACGATTGCGGTTGCCGCGTTGAATGCCGGCAAGGACGTTTACGTAGAAAAGCCGCTGACTCGGACGCCGGAAGAAGGCCCGCTGATTGTGAAGGCGGCCAGAGAGAACAACCGCGTGTGCCAGGTAGGCATGCAGCAACGTTCCGGTACGCATTATAGGGTCGCCAAGGAGAAGTATTTCGATACGAACAAGCTAGGGGCGATTACCTTGGCGCGCACCTGGTGGTATGGAAATGGCTACCATTTGCGCAAAGCTCCGGCGACGCTGCGGAATAAGCCGGATAACTTAGACTGGGCGCGGTTCGTGGGTCCGATCCAGTGGCGCGATTATGATCCGCAGCAGTTTTATAACTGGCGGGCGTATTTGGATTTTGGCGGCGGACAGGTGACCGATTTGTTTACCCACTGGATTGATGTTGTCCACATGTTTATGGGTAAAGAGATTCCGTGCGCGGCGAATGCGACGGGAGGCGTTTATCATTACCGCGATGGGCGCACGGCGCCGGATACGATCAACGTGAATTTGGAATATCCGGACCCCAATCCGTTTACGGCGACGTTTGAAGCAACGCTGGTGCCAGGGATTAAAGGGGAAGCGGTGGAGGTGTGCGGGACGGACGGGCGGCTTTGGATTGACCGTTCGCGGTATGAATATTATCCGGTGGGTGCGAAGGAACCGGCTGAGGTGATGAAGACGGTGCCGGTGGCGGGAACGACCGACCCGCTGACGCAGGAGCACGTGAATAATTTTGTGGATTGCCTGCGAAGCCGGCAGCGGCCGAATGGAGATGTATTGATTGGACACAGGTCGGCGCAGGCTTCGCATTTGGGCAATATCTCTTATGTGGAGCGGAGAAGGATTAACTTTGACGTGGTGCGGGAGAGGATTTTACCGGGGTAAGCGGCTCAATCACGCCCGACCAACACGTTGGCCGTTCGCGTTGCTCACACAGATGGCCGCGCGTACGCAAGAGAGCGGCCATGACTAACTCCGGAAAGCGGCCCGACAGAAGCCATAATCTCTCGAACGGCCAACTCAATATCGGAACTCCCCGGTAAGAAGGGCAGAAGCGAAACCATGCTGTGGAAGTTTCAGTCCCCTTCTTATCGAGCGTCGAATGTTTCGCCTCTTACGGCGGCGTCGAGAGTGGACCAGGGTTCTTCGCCGTTCAGAT
>Ga0302320_10027520_pt1 | contig 10958 bp, 7 predicted proteins | sample Bog_T0_3_FD_202130 | JGI IMG/M metagenome (GOLD analysis project Ga0302320, IMG submission 202130) | Peat permafrost microbial communities from Stordalen Mire near Abisko, Sweden - Bog_T0_3 | ecosystem: Environmental > Terrestrial > Soil > Wetlands > Peat | place: Sweden: Abisko, Stordalen Mire... | reverse complement strand
ACGAGAGAATGCCAAAAGGCCTTGGAAAACCAGTACGTCTCGGTGCCATCCGGCGTTGCTGCGCCCGGGGACGGGCGCACTCCGCTATCGCCTATCCTGCGGCCCTGGCAGTAAGAGAACAGCCCGTGGCTATTTCGCCCCGGCCTCGCCTTCCGGCGTTCGCCGCCAGGCGAAATATCCATCGAGCACCTTGAGGGATTCGACCGCGGGCACCGGACCGGGATGCGGGGTTTCGTGAAAATACATCACCTGCGGATGGCGGTCACTGAAGGCCGGCCACGCGGGGACGCCTTTGCCGTTGGGATTGCCATGCTTGGCGAAGTTCACCCAGTAGGTGGACATGGCCTCCGAGATTTCCGCGTCGGCCTTGGCCGTCTGCGGATTTCTGGCATTGAGATGTTGAAAAACATAGGGCACATCCGCGCCGTGCGGCGAGCCGTAACCCGCCCGGGGCGAGCCTGCCGGATAATCCGGGTGCTGATCGAAATAATAATAGAAGACCTTGGATTTTCCGGTCTGCGCCTGCAGCCGCGCCCAAGTCCAGGTCTGCCAGCCGAACGCCGCATCACGGCTCAGATCCCGTGCGGTTTTTAGAACGGTGCCGGTCCCGGCGGGATAGGCTTTCACAAGGTCGTCGGCGAACTTGCCGTAGCGCGTTTTGACGGCGGCGAGGTAATCCTCCGGGGTTTTCGGCGGTGAAAAGCTCGCGCCTTCGTCGGAGTTGTAGCCCACGAGAATGGGCGTGTCGTTGTATTTGCCCGAAACGTAAAGCTTGTATTGATCATCGGGAATCACCCAGCCGTCGATGATCGGCCAGGCTCCGCCCACGCCGCGGCCGGCGGGAAGCCGGTCGGGGGCAAGCTGGCGCAACTCCGCCAGCGACGAAACGCCCGCGTTGGTGGCGTAAGCCTCCCCGGCACGTTCCGCATCGGAGAGGCGCTTTAAATTTTCGCCCGGGAAGGTGACGGGCCGCGGCGGCCCAAACGAGCCGCCGCTTTGCGAAATGGCGCCTTGGAAAAGCCCTTTCGCCAGCGGCGACGCGCACAACATGCTGACGGCAATTCCGCCGGCCGATTCACCGAAAATCGTCACTTGCTCGGGGTTGCCCCCGAAGGCGGCGATATTCTTCTGCACCCATTGGAGTCCCGCGATCATGTCCAGCAGCCCGTAATTGCCCGAGACATGATGGGTGCTCTCGGCGCTCAATTCCGGGTGCGCGAGAAATCCCAGCTGCCCGACGCGGTAGGCCAGGCTGACCAGCACCACGCCTTTCTGGGCGAGTTTTTCACCGCTGTAGGCGGGATCGGAAGTGGCCCCGGCGGTGAATCCGCCACCGTATATCCAAACGAGAACGGGAATGCGGTCCCGGGCTGATTTTGCGGGCGACCAAACATTCAAATACAAACAGTCCTCGCTCATGCCGGGCCCCTTTCCGGAGCCTTGAATGGGGGACGGACCGAACTTGAGGGCGGGAAGCACGCCGGCCCAGGATGCGGCGGGCTGGGGGGCGCGCCAACGGAGATTGCCGACCGGCGGCGCGGCGAACGGAATGCCCCGGTAAACCGTCAACCCGTCCTCGGCGGTGCCCTGCACCAGTCCTTGTTCGACTCTGACCGGCGCGGGTTGCTGCGCGAGGGCCGGTCGGGCGGCGAACACCGCCAACAGCATAACCAGAAAAGTGATTCGGTTTCTCATAAGAATGTTCTCCTTCAACCCGCGCCCGGCCTTCCGCCACCGGGCGGGCGGAAAACGACGCGACCGGGCGGCCACCGGTGCCGGCAGGGACAAACCGCCCGGCTCGCGCTAATCGTTATTTGGCGTCGGCAACCTTGTAACCCAGCAATGGCAGCATGGTCTGGGCATAGCGCGCACCCAACTCACGATAGCCGGCGGGGGTGAAATGCAAATTGTCCGGCCGGCCGATGCAATCTTTCGAAGAAATGACATGCGCCGTGGGTATGGTTTGGGGCAATTTGTCAATGATGGTGTTCATGCCATTTTTATCGGCATTCACGAGTTCGCCGGCCAGCAGCGGGACGTCTTCGGCCTTGAGATTCAAGTCTTGGAGCAGATTGTCGTAAACACCTTTGACTTTGTTTGGCCATTCCTTGTCACCCGAGTTTGACTCCCCCTGGTGCAACAGAATCCCTTTGATGACCCCGTCCTTCTGCGCCAGTTTTGCCATGTCCACCAGATACTGATAGGGGTTGCCACCGTATGTCTTGATGATGTTTTTCATCCACGGTGCGGCCGTTGACGCGTAGGATTCGTAATTCGTCTTCTCGAACAGCTCAATTTTGCAGCCCGCGACCGCCACATTGACGATCCCCACCTTGATGTTGGGCGGAAGATTGGAGGCCAGCGTCCGGCCAAAAAAATCCGCCGGGCAAAGCCCGGTGCCCGGCCGGCACAAGGGAGGAACCGCCGGGTACCAATTGCCATTGGTTCGGCCCATGCCTGGAAAATCAACCGCCGCCAGGACCTGAAAGCGGTCATCCACCGGCCCCTTGTCCTGGGGTTGAATTCCGGGATAACCCTCCATGTTTGACTGTCCAAAGCACAGGAAAATGAAGCGATTCGTGTCCTGGGAAAAGGAGTTTACATTGAACAGGAGCAATCCGGTCAATACGAGCAATTGTGAGGTTGTTTTCACCATGGTTGGAGTTGGATTATTGTTTGGTTAACTGGGGAAAAGAGGTTTTGCGGCCATTCAGGCGCCGGGCGTCGCGCGGGTTGGGAATTCTTTGGTGCATGGCGTCAAGGGGCGGTGCTGATGTATGAATCAGCGGATTCAGGCGGTCCACCCTGGTACCGGGGGTAGTTGGGATACGAACACAGCGGCAAGCTGCGCCCGCCCGCGGTGACCACGAGCGTCTTGCCGGGAGCTTCGTTGCGCTCGACCCAGGCAGTGATCAGGGCGGTGCGGTCAAATTGGTTTGGAATCTGAAACGCGGGGACGGATTTTCCGTCTCCGCTCGTCCCGCTGCTCCGGCCGCTCAAACCGTGGCCCACTTGCGGAATGACATAGAACCGGGCGAACACATCCACCTGCTCCCGTCCCAGCTTGTCGAGCACCGCTTGAAAAAAATCGAGCTGCGCCCCCGGGGACGCCAGGGTGTCGTCGGACCCGATGGTGACGATCATCTTGCCGCCACGCCGATAGAACGCGGAAAAATCGGGATCGGTCGAGTCGAGCCAGGCGGAGATTTCCTCCCGACGCTGGTTGAGCGGGCCGCCTTCCACGTAGTCAAGCGGGTTCGACCGGAGATCTTGCATGAGAAATCCCGTCACGCCGAGAACTCCCAGGTGCGTGTGCATCGGCGCATTGTCGCCGGCCCCTTCCTGCCCGCGAAAACGCCGGTCGGCAATCAGCCCGTTGCCCGCGGGATCGGTGTTCGGCACCCACATGCCAAAGGAACGTACTCCGTTTGCCAGGGGCGTCGCGAACGGATAACGGCTGTAAATGAATTTCAGCGTCTCGATCTGGCCGTCGGTCAGCCGCGCCTGGGCGGAGGTGTCCGCCGGATTCGGGTCAACGCCATCCGGCGCGCGCAGGGCGGCCCAAGGATTACGCTTGGGATCGCCCTGCGACAGGTCAAACAGCGCCCGCGCGGCCATGTAGTTGTTGATGACCCCGTCCTCCAAACCGTCCAGCTTGTCCGCCTGGCGCATGAATTCGGCCCGGATGGCGTTGACCTTGGCCCGGGTGACCCAGTTGGACATCGGCTTTTCCTGGATCCGGATCAGCTCGGGCGCCAGCATCAAGGTGGAAAAATTCACGATGGGAACGTCCGCCACGATCCCGTCGTAGTCCGCCGGATATCGTTGCGCCACCGTCAACGCCTCGCGTCCGCCCTGCGAGGCGCCAATGTAATAATTGAAGCGGGGTCGTTCGCCATACACCCGCTCCATGACCGCCATGGCGGCATCGTGCGTCTTCTTCATCTGCTGGTAGCCGAAATTGCGAATGGCCTCCTCATTCACCGCCCAGTCATCTCCGCCTCCCCCGCCCAGGCCCGGAAAACCCGGGCCGCCGCGCCCGCCCCCCATTTGATGTCCAGAGTCGCTGCCATAGCGCGCGAAACCCGCGGTTAGGGAACCCGGGCGGTCACCGCGCATCATGGGCACAACTCCGTTGATGCCGGAGCCGCCCATTTGCACCGCCCGGTGGCTCCAACTGGCGGGCAGCAGGACGCGGAAATTGATGGGTTTCCCCTTCGGATCCTTGGGCGCGATGGAGCCGTCCACCAACGCATAGGCAACCGCGTTGTCCGTGGCCTCGACCCAGCGGGGTGGCGATAGCGTCACCCCGCCCACCGGTTCGCCAATCGCGGAGGCCGGTATCGAAGCACCCACTCGTTCCACGGTGACGTCGGCGGCGGTGATCACCCGATCGCCGATGGCCGGGGGCAGTTTGCTGCCCGGAGCGGGAATCGCCTCGGCCGCCACGATGGCCATGGGGAAAACCAACAGCGTCGACAGGCAGGTACAAGCCAAAGCCGAAAGTCGGCGGAGGATGGTTTCGTTCAAGACCGGGCGACGCATAATAATTCCATTGGGTCGCCGGCACCCTCAAGGGAGGGTGCCGGCCACCGGGAGAACTATTGGGGTTTCGGCAGGTCCATGGCGGCGTGAATGACCGCGTCAAAGGCGGGCTTGGGTTGATCATTGGCGTCAAACAGCAAGGGACGGCCTTGGGCGCGCCAGGATACGCCGTCATTCACACCCCAGAGCGTGACCACTTTCACATATTTATCATGCTTCAGAAACGCCCGGAAAAGCCCCGCATAGGCGTCAGCCTGTCTCCGGTCTGCGTCGCTGACCAACCCGCCTTGCGTGGTCGCGGCGTTGGCCGCGACATCCCCGTTGTTGCTCCGCTGACCGCCCTGGGCGCTGTTGACGTCCATTTCGGTGATGTGAATGGGCAAGCCCAGCGTCTCCAAGTCCGTGAGGACCTTGTCTTCCTGCTCAAAGCTCGGCGAGGAGACACTGACGTGGGTTTGTGAGCCAATGGCCATGACCGGAACGTGTTGTTCCTGCAGTGACTTGATCAAAGTGATCAGCTTGTGGCGTTTGTTGGAGTCCTCCAAAGAGTAATCATTGTAACGGAGGATGGCGTCCGGGTCCGCTTCGTGGGCGTATTCAAAGGCCTTGGCGATGAAGTCCGGCCCGATGATTTGCAGCCAGGGCGAGTTCCGCAGGATATTGGTGCCGCCATCGGCCAGCGCTTCGTTCACGACGTCCCACACCTTGATCTTGCCTTTGTAGCGGCCGACCACCGTGGCGATGTGGTCGTGCATCCGTTGCAGCAACTCTTCGCGGGAGGCCCGCGGTCCGTTGAAACCGCCGCCGGGACCGCGGCCCATTCGGCGACCGCCGGGCGGATTGGCCCCGTTGGCGTCCGGGGCGGCCGGTGCCGGCGGGTTCGTCATCCCGGGCGGCAGATTCGTGCCTGCAAACACCCAGTTGGGGGTCTGGCCATGCCAGACCAGCGTGTGTCCCACAATATACATGTGGTTGGCCAGGCCGAAGTTCACATAGGCATCGGCGGGACCAAAATTGTAGCCGTCCGGTCCCTCCCGTGGTTGGATAAGCGCCCACTTCAGGTCGTTCTCCGGAGAAGTTTGATTGTACTGTCCGGTGACGACGGCAATGTCTTTGTTGACCTGGTCCATGCTCCGGTTGACGTTGTCGGCCTGCACCGCTGTGCTGGTCGCAATCGTCCGGTTGATGGCCACGCCGACATAGAAATGATCTTTGTAGGCGTCTTTAAGCGTGGTCGTGTCGGCCGACCGCGCCGTGGCGCCAACGGCCAGCAGCGCCGCCGAGAGCAAGCCGATGCGTGAGTTGAGGTTTAAAAGGTGAATTTTCATATGAGCAAGGTTCGGGTGGTTTAATTTGGCGGCTGTCTTCAATGTTTGGCCGGTTCGCCGGCCATTTGAATGAATCTCTGCAACCGTCCGGCAAAGGACGTTTACAATTCATGCGAGTTGAACTCGCGTTTTTGAAACAGTTGAAGATTGCCTGAAACGGATGCCAGAGTGCCATATGACAGTTATCATATAGGCTCCTTTGGTGAGGGTTAAGGTCGAAACGCCGGCCGCCGCTCTCTTCGTAATGGCCATCGCCGTCGCAGTGTTGGCCGGCGCCGTTGGCGCGGCCTGGACCGAATGGGCGGAAATCGCCAGGGTCAGCGCCGCCGGCGTTGCCGTACTGCAACACCGGGTTGGGAACACGCTCGCCGGCTTTGACTTTGGAACCCTGCGTCAACGAAGCCTGTGCCCTTCGTGAAGCTGGCATAAGCAACCCGCCGCCGCCATCGGTTTGACTTTTAACGATTTCAACGATTCGTCCCCAACCAGGGGCTGTGCGCGGTAAACATGTTGGAATATCCATTCCAAATATTTGCGGTTGCATTGGGTGAAAAATCAACGCAGAACCTCCACTCGCCGGGTTCCGTCGGTGCGCCCACCGCCATGAGGATTGAACTTCCGGGGTCACACACGGGGTTGGACCTGATCTCCCAGGGAAGATTGGGGTTCATCACCGGGGCCAACTGGTTTTTGTCCCCTTGCACTTCAGACCACGCACCCCGCCATTTGACCGGCTGGCGATCATGGTTGGCAATGGAAAGGACGTAGAACAACCAGTTGTTCTCATTGGTGGTATATAAGAATGACACCGAGACCTTGGCGCTTTCGCCGGAAGTTTTGGCCTTGTGGATGGCAATGATGCTTGTGCCGGCGGTCAAAATGGCCGCCCCGCCAAACACCACCGCGGTTTTTGCTTTGGCCCACGCCATAATTTTCATAGCTCCTTGGATGAGGGTTAAAGTTGAACCGCCGGCCGCCGCCCCTTTCGTAATGGCCAGTGCCGTTACGGTGTTGGCCAGCGCCGCCGGCGCCGCCTGAACCGAATGGGTGGAAATCGCCAGGGTCAGCGCCGCCGCCGGCAGCGTGACCCCGTGCCAGGTGAAAAATTTCCGCAACTTTTCCACGGCGCGTTGCCCCCGGCTTTGAGCGGCGGCTTCCGAGGTCTTCATGGCCGCAGCCACGTCCCGCAAATGGTGTCCTTTGAAATACCGCAGCACCAAGGCGTCGCGGTCCTTTTTTCCCAGGTGCGCCATCGCTTCGTCGAGCAGTGGCGCGAGTTGCGTCCAAGCCTCTGTCTCGGTGGATCCGTGAAGGGTGGATTGCATGTAAGCCTCCTGTTCGCGCCATTGGCGGCAGCGTTCTCCGCGCTGAAAACTCCCCGCCGTCAACCGCGTGGTCTCATACAGCCAGCCGGCCAGCACGGTGTCCGGGTGCAGGCGGCCGGCTTTGCGGGCGAGAACCACGAACACGACCTGCGCGATTTCTTCCGCCTGGGCGGCCATCCCCACCTGCCGGAACGCGGCCGAACAGACCAGGCCGAGGTGCCGCCGCACCAACTCGGCAAAGGCCTCCTCCGAACCTTGCCGGTCGTAATTCCGCACCAGTTCCATGTCGCTCACTTCGGGCATCTGATTATTTATGGCCGAAGGACGCGAAATCAGGCACTTATTTTTCAACTTTTTTCACCGCCGGCCGCTGGCGGACCCGTCATAACGGCTCCAGCAATCTCGGGCCAAAGACTTCGGGCGCCACGGCTTGAAAATGCTTGAAATTGAGGGTGTAGATTTGTTCCACCCCGGCTTTGCCGGCGCACTTGAGCAGAACCGCATCATAGAGGGTGCCGCTTTGAATGCCGGCCAGAGCCGCCTCCCGAATCGGCGCGCAGTAATCACCGTCGGTCAGCCCGGCAATTTGTTTTTTCATGGTGTTGTTCATGCGGGATTTATTTGCTGGCCCAGTGGTCCGCTTTTTGTTAGTAAAAGGATGCACCACGTTCATGAAAACCAAAATCTTCCTCCTTATGACCACCATCATTGCCGCCGGGGCGGTTTCGGCGCGGGCGCAAGCGAACCCTTATGGTGAATTCACCGCCTCGGACGACCTCGGCGCGCCCAAACTGGCCGGTTCGGCCGCCTACGATGCCGCCGACCAGGCCTACACCATCACCGGTGCGGGATCCAACATGTGGTACACCAGCGATCAGTGCCACTATGTCTGGAAAAAGCTCAAAGGTGATTTCATTCTGCGCACCCGGCTGGAGTTCGTCGGCGCCGGGGTGGTGGCCCATCGCAAGGCCGGCTGGCTGGTGCGCCCCAGTCTGGACCCGGGGGCTCCGTATGTGGATTCGGCGGAGCACGGTGGCGGGCTGACTTCCCTGCAATTTCGCCGTTTCCAGGGCACTAACACGGAGCAAATCACCCTGGCCATCACCAATGCGGACGTGCTGCAATTGGAACGGAAGGGCAACACTTGGATCTTTTCCGCCGCGCATTATGGCAGTCCGTTCGTCAGCGCCCAATTGCCCGATTTAGCGCTGGGGGATGAGGTGTTCGCCGGTCTGTTTGTCTGCTCCCACGATGCTAATGTTCTGGAAAAAGCCATCTTTCACGACGTCCGAGTGGTCCGCCCGGTCAAGGCCGGGTTTGTACCCTATCGGGATTACATCGGGAGCGTGCTGGAAATTCTGGACGTTCACGCCGGCAAGCTGGAGCAGGTGTACTCCTCCGCCCAGCCCTTTGAGGCGCCCAACTGGACGCGGGACGGCCGCAGTTTGATTTACAACGTCAGCGGGCGGGCGGAAGGCTGGGGGCGGCTCACACGGTTTGACCTGACCGCCAAAACTCCGACGCTGCTGGACACCACGCCGGCCAATCGGAACAACAACGACCATGTCCTCTCCTTCGACGGCACCATGCTCGGCCTCAGCGACCAAAGCCCGGATCACGGGGGCCAGTCCTGCATTTTCACCGTGCCCGTCCAGGGCGGGACGGCCCGACGGATCACGCCCTTGACGCCCTCGTACCTGCACGGCTGGTCGCCGGACGGCAAGTTGCTCGTCTTCACCGGCAGTCGCACCAACAAATTCGACATCTACCAAATCCCCGCCGATGGCAGTGGCGCCGAGGTGCGGTTGACCGACTCCCCCGGCGTTAATGACGGCCCGGAATACACGCCGGACGGGAAATACATTTATTTCAATTCCAGCCGCACCGGCAAAATGCAAATCTGGCGGATGAAGCCCGATGGTCGGGACCAGGAACAGATCACGGACGACGAAGATAACAACTGGTTCCCGCACATTTCGCCGGATGGGCAATGGCTCGTCATCATCAGCTATCCACCCGACATCCACCCGGCGGAGCATCCCTACTACCAGCAATGCTATTTGCGCCTGCTGCCCGTCGTCGGCGGCCGGCCCAAGGTGATCGCCTATCTGTATGGCGGACAAGGCACCATCAATGTCCCCTCCTGGTCGCCGGACAGCCGCCGCATTGCGTTTGTGAGCAATACCGACATGGCGGAATGACGCATTGCGCGGAGGGCTTGGGATTTCTCCAGCTCCAATCCATCCATCATCCCGCCCCTGGTTCTGAATCTGAACGTGGCTCCGGGCGGTTCAGCCCCATTTTCTTCATGCGCGAGAGCAACGTGGTCGGCTTCACCCCCAACCGCTCCGCCGCCCCGTCCGCTCCTTTGATTTTCCAACCGGCGGTTTCCAGGATCACCAGCAGGTTTTCCCGTTCGCGCCGCTGCAATTCCGCTTCGGTAAGATACCCGGGCCGGTCGCCGGCGTCCCCCATGATTGGGGACGGGCGTGCGGCCGGCGGGGCGGTGCCGGCCGGCAGATCAAAGGCCAGCGCGCCGCCGCGCGCCAGAATGACGGCCCGCTCGATCACGTTGCGCAGTTCGCGGATGTTGCCGGGCCAGTCGTAATGTTGCAGTTGCTCCATCCCCGCCCGGGTCAGGCGCGGCTGGGGGCAGCCCAGATCTTTGGCCGACAGTTTGATGAAATGTTGAACCAGCAACGGCACATCCTCCTTCCGCTCGCGCAAGGGCGGAACCTGCACGGGAAAGACATTCAGGCGGTAAAACAGATCTTCCCGAAACCGGCCGGCGGCGGCCTCCTTTTTCAAGTCCCGGTTGGTGGCCGCCACGATGCGCACGTCGGCCCGGCGCGTGCGGTCTTCGCCCACGCGCTCATAGCGCTTCTCCTGCAACGCCCGCAGCAGCTTCCCCTGCATCTCCGGCGGTACTTCACCGATTTCGTCCAGGAACAGCGTGCCGCCTTCAGCCGTCTCAAAGCGTCCGGCGCGGTCTTTGATCGCCCCGGTGAACGCCCCCTTGGCGTGGCCAAAAAACTCGCTTTCATACAGCTCCTTGGGAATCGAGGCGCAGTTGACCCGCACCAGCGGCTTCTCTTTGCGCCGGCTGCGCCGGTGGATCTCATGCGCCACCAATTCCTTGCCCGTCCCCGTCTCGCCGAGGACGAGCACCGACGCGTCGGTCGGCGCCACCAGGTCAATTTGACTGACAATCTGCCGCAGTGCCGCGCTTTGCCCGACCAGATCACCAAACGCCTTGGCCTCCACCACCTCCTCCTGCAGGTAGGCGTTTTGTTGTTCGAGCTGCGACTTCAACCGCTGAATTTCTTCAAACGCCCGGGCGTTGGCAATCGCCCCGGCAATGTGGTCGGCGAAGATGCGCCCCCACACTTCCGCACCTTCGGGCACGTTCAGGCGGCTGAACACGGCGATGACGCCCAGCACCTCGCCCTTGTAAATCACCGGCACTCCGTTGAAGCCGCAGATCTTCTCCGGCGTGAGCCACTCAAGGTAGGACAGATCACCCGCATCCTGGTCCAAATTCCGCAACACCCGCTGGCGGCCGATCGCGCCGATTTTGCCGACCACCCCCACCCCCAGCGGAATCCGCGCATAACGATCCGTCTGCCGTATATATTCCCCTTCGTCAATTGACTCCGAGATCAGGTGGCCGCCGCCGGCCACTGCGTGCAGGCATCGGGTCTGATCGGGACAGACCGGCCGGCGCACACAAGTCGTGCAAATGTCCCCCTTGTCAATGAGC
>Ga0302320_10027518_pt1 | contig 10958 bp, 11 predicted proteins | sample Bog_T0_3_FD_202130 | JGI IMG/M metagenome (GOLD analysis project Ga0302320, IMG submission 202130) | Peat permafrost microbial communities from Stordalen Mire near Abisko, Sweden - Bog_T0_3 | ecosystem: Environmental > Terrestrial > Soil > Wetlands > Peat | place: Sweden: Abisko, Stordalen Mire... | reverse complement strand
TGTTGCTCCAGCTTCCGCCGGTCCTCTTCGTTCAATTCAATGGGCTGAGCTACGCGCATTTCAAGGTCTCCCGCTTATGAGATGACCCTCGCCCATTAAGCGACTCTATTAATGAGACACACCACTACGAGGATATTGAGAAACAGAATAGTGAGCCGCCTGGGATGCCGATACTGAGAGGCTACAATCGTCGGGAGAAAGTACAGAAGTGCGGCAAGTACTCGAAGGAGATACCACAGTGCCAATGAGATGAGATCATGCATCTACGCCATCTCCTTTCATAAGGACACTTTTCTCACGCAGATGCAATGTGGATTTCAAACGGGATTAGCGCTCTCAATCAGGAGGGCGAGGTCAACCCGCCCTCCTCTGCAAAGAATCCGTTACGCGGCTACGTCGGTCAGCGGGGTAAAGTACCGCTTCCGTATCCAGAATGCGACGTTCACCAGCCCAATAAGGGCTGGCACTTCGATGAGCGGGCCGACGACACCGACAAATGCTTCGCCAGAGTTCAGTCCGAACACCGCAACTGAAACTGCAATCGCCAACTCGAAGTTGTTTCCAGCTGCGGTGAAGGAAAGTGTGGCGGATTGCGCGTAGTCCGCGCCGAGTCGCTTGCCCATCCAGAAGCTGACCAGGAACATAATGAGAAAGTAGACGACAAGTGGAACCGCTATGCGAACAACGTCAAGCGGCAGGCGCACGATCAGGTCGCCCTTCAGTGAGAACATCACCAGAATCGTAAAGAGCAAGGCAACCAGCGTGAGCGGGCTAATCCGAGGAATGAAGCGTGTCCGATACCACTCTTCGCCCTTGATCCGAACGAGAATGAAGCGTGTAATGAACCCGGAAGCGAAGGGGATACCAAGATAGATACCAACACTCTTCGCAATTTGGACGATGCCAACATCCACAACACTGCTTTGAAGACCGAACCACTTTGGAAGAACTGTAATGAAGACCCACGCGTAGACACTATAAAAGAGTACCTGGAAAATACTGTTGATGGCCACTAGCCCAGCAGCGTAGTCCGTGTCGCCATTCGCCAGTTCATTCCATACCAGGACCATTGCTATGCAGCGAGCGATACCAATCAGTATGAGCCCGCGCATGTAGGCCGGTTCGCCGCGAAGAAACACTATGGCGAGAATGAACATGAGCGCCGGTCCAATGAGCCAGTTCTGGACCAGAGAGAGTCCCAGGACCCGCTTGTTGCGGAAGACATCACCCAGCTTCTCATATCGGACTTTTGCCAGCGGCGGGAACATCATGATGATCAGCCCGATGGCAATTGGAATATTCGTTGTTCCGCTCTGAAAGCGCTCTACGAATCCTGCTGAGCCTGGGACGAAGTGGTCGATGGATACTCCAATGGCCATTGCGAGGAATATCCAGAGAGTGAGGAAGCGGTCAAGGAATGAAAGATTTTTCCGCTGCAACGGCGCACAATTCTGGACTTGCGTATACGGTTTGCTGGACATGATTATTTGGCCTCAAGAGCTCTGGAACAATCGACAGAAATGGGTAAGGGGGCACCTTGTAGAGCAACAAACTTTTCTGGACTACAGCAAGCTTTGGAAAGTCGCGCCCGGTCCGACTGCATGGCCCGGTCTTCTTTCAGCCAGGCTAGTGTCTGGTGCAGAACTTGAGCAGCGCCAAGATTCTCCGGCATGACAATTCGATAGTGCATCCACTTTCCCTCGCGCCGGGCCTCAACGATTCCGGCGCTACGAAGATATGCAAGGTGACGCGAGATCTTGGGTTGAGCTTGCCCAAGAATCTCGACGAAATAACAGACACAAATCTCCTGATCGCCCATGAGGTTGAGCAGTCGCAGGCGGGTATTGTCGCCCAACGCCTGAAAAAAACGCTCCACGTTGAACTGAGACGATTTCGCTGACATGGAATCCTTACCTTATTGATGAATGTGTCGGCTTCAGCGTCAACCGTTAGCCGCAACAACTCTGCACTGTAGGAAGGCCAGCAGCATCGGCTTCGAGATACCTATGTGCCAATTGCAACATGGCCTTCGCAGGAGTCTCCTTGACGCTCTGAGCCGTCTTCACTGCGAGCATCATGTCTTCGCGAGAGATGCCAAGTTTCCTGGCCTGCTGAAAGTGATATTTGAAACAAGGATCGCAATTCGCGGCGATGGCAGCGCCGATGGCAACCAACTCGGCGACCGCATCCGTGTAGAGACTCTGCGCAGGAGCTTCAGCGCCGTTGCCCGCAAAGCGCGCCTCTGTTGCCTCCTCGCTTAAATTGCAAGCACCGGACGTACAGCGCGCTGGGTGCTCTGAAACATCGATTCCTTCCATTTTCAGTTCCCTCATATTGAACAGTCTCTCGATCTGTTTCTTCTCGAAACTCCAACCAAAGTACCGCCTTGGTCGAAGACGATCACCTTCGGTCTATATTTCTTATACGCCTTGACGAATATGTACGCAAGAGATATAGTCGTTTTGGCGAATATGTTTCGGAGGAAATCATGGCAGAACAGATTCTGGAGTCGGTCAAGTCGAAGTATGGGGCAGTGGCAGAAAGTACACTGTCTAGCAAGAATGCTGGCGTCAAGGCCGTGGCCGAGGCTTTCGGCTATACGGCAGAAGAACTTACGTCGATTCCTGCGGAAGCCAATATGGGCTTATCCTGCGGCAATCCCACGGCTACGGCACACATCAGGCCCGGTGAGGTCGTGGTCGATCTTGGCTCCGGCGGTGGTCTCGATGTCTTTCTTGCCGCCAAGATGGTTGGCCCAGAAGGCCGCGCCATCGGCATCGATATGACGCCGGCCATGATCGAGCGTGCGCGCACAAATGCCAAGGCTGGCGGCTACACCAATGTCGAGTTTTTCCAATCCACCATTGACCAGATTCCATTACCGGATGCCTCCGTTGATTGCGTCATTTCCAACTGTGTGCTCAATCTTGCGCCGGACAAGCCCGCGGTATTTCGTGAAATTGCCCGCGTATTGAAACCGGGTGGAAGAGTGGCCGTGAGCGACATCGCATTGAAACAGGAACTTCCCGAAGCGATTGCAAAGAGCGTTGCTGCGTATGTAGGCTGCATTGCCGGAGCCATCCAAATCGACGCCTATCGAACTGGCCTGCTTGAAGCCGGGTTCGAGCACGTCGAAATCGTCGACAGCGGTGCGGACCTGAATGCTTACGCCAAGGTTGAAAACCAGTCTGGCTGCTGCTCGCCAACGATGGACGCTTCCAATCCGCTTCAAGTGATTGAGACATCTTGCTGCTCCTCTGCTCCCACCACGCCCGCATCCTTGCACGAAGAACTGAAGACACTTCTTTCGCAATACGACATCAATGCAGCCGCAGCCAGCGTGAAGGTATACGCCGTTAAGCCAAAGACAAACTCCTAACCCTTCCGCGAAATGCCAAAGGACACTGCAATGGCTCACTACAATGTGTTGTTTCTTTGTACGGGAAACTCTGCCCGCTCGATCATGGCGGAGGCGATCATGAACCGCAAAGGCGCTACAAATTTCACTGCCTACAGCGCTGGAAGCCACCCTTCGGGAGTTGTGCGTCCTGAGGCCATTCACCTGCTTGAACAGGCCGGTTTGAGCACAGCGAATCTCCGCAGCAAGTCCTGGGACGAGTTTTCGGTGCCCGATGCGCCACCACTTCACTTTGTTTTTACTGTCTGCGACAAAGCAGCCAGTGAGGTTTGTCCTTTATGGCCAGGACAGCCGATGACAGCACATTGGGGTATTCCCGATCCAGCAGCGGTTCAAGGCACGCCCGCAGAGATCGAGCGAGCTTTCTCACAAGCATTGGCTGTGCTCGACCGCCGCATCAGCCTTTTTCTCTGCCTGCCCTTGGCATCACTTGAGACTTTTGCCCTGCAACGGGAGATTGACAACATCGGAAAGCAATAAACAAGAAGGGGAACCATGGTTAAAGTGATTTTTGCCTGTATTCATAACGCTGGCCGTTCACAAATGGCAGCAGCATTTTTTAACCAACTCGTCGATCCAGCGAAGGCTGTGGCCATATCGGCGGGAACAGATCCAGGTCTGCGCGTTCATCCCGAAGTCCTTACGGCCATGCAAGAGATTGGCATTGACCTCAGCGGCGCCAAGCCTCAGAAACTGACGGAAGAACTGGCGCGGGATGCGCAACTGCTCATCACCATGGGCTGCGGCGACAAGTGCCCCTATGTACCGGGACTTCGCCGTGACGATTGGCCGCTCCGCGACCCCAAAGGGCAGCCCGTCGATGAAGTCCGAGCTATCAGAGATGAGATTAAGGACAGAGTGAAAACACTGCTTGACCGGGAGGGTCTAAACGTTAGTAAATGACTGATTGTACGGAGGCTGTTTGCGTCAGTTTGATGCAAACAGCCCCATGCGCTCATTCAGCATGGTTTACTTGCCAAAGGCCCGGTTAGCATTGAAGAATACCCCAGTGTTTAGTCTAGTGAAAGTCATGGGAAGAGATTGCGACTTCTGGCATCTGGAATGGAGCAATGGTTTTGGCCTTCACATGCACTACGCCATCATTAATCTGAAGTAAGCCGTGGATATGAAGGAAACGATGGTGCGTTACGGCCAGTCTCTCACGCTCGAATAGATCGGGCGTGAGAATGATGTTAGCGATGCCGGTTTCGTCCTCCAGCGAGAGAAAGACAAATCCCTTGGCGGTTCCAGGACGCTGGCGCGCAATCACACATCCGGCGATATGGATCATCGCGTTCTGCGCGCAGTGGACGAGATCGGCAGCAGCCACGCAGCCCATCGCACGCAAGGAACTGCGCTGATACGCGAATGGATGTGGTCCGGTGGTCAGGCCGATGCCGGAAAAATCCGCGCTCAGACGCTCGTCGGTGGTCATGGCGGCGAGCGGCATCGTATCCAGCTCTCGATCCGCAATGCCGCGCAAGAGCGGCCCCACAGGACGGCCAGCCTTCTCCACCTGCCACAGCGCATCCCGGCGATGCGCAACACTATAGATGGTGTTGAGTGCTCCGATGCGCGCCAGGATGACCAGTTCGCGGCTATTCAACGCAGGCACGCGCAGGGTAATGTCATCAACAGATTGAAAGTTTCCATGCAGTGTCCGCTCGTCTAACAGAGCCTGAATCGTTGAAGAGCGCATACCACGCGCATAGTTGAAGCCGATGCGCAGAGAGATCTTTAGATCCTCTTCGTGTTCAAGAGAACAGATCGCCAAGGAACGCTGCACATCCATTGGCCGTACTCGCAGGCCGTGACGCTGTGCATCCTTGATGAGCACGGCGGGAGAGTAAAAACCCATCGGCTGATTGTTGAGCAGCGCACAGGTGAAGGCTGCCAGATAATGCACCTTCAAGTAAGCCGAGGCATAGGCGATCAGCGCAAAGCTCGCTGCATGGGACTCCGGGAATCCATACATGGCGAAGGACGAGATACTCTGCACGATATTGTCCTGCGCCTCGGAACTGATACCGTTGCGGGTCATGCCAGCACGTAAGCGGCCTTCCAGGTTCTTCATCCGTTCCATGGACCGGCGCATGCCCACGGCGCGGCGCAGTTCATCAGCTTCGGCGCCGCTGAAGTTGGCGATGGCCATCGACATGCGCAGCAACTGTTCCTGAAAGAGCGGAACTCCCAGCGTTCGTTTGAGCACCGGTTCCAGTGATGGATGCGGATATGTGACCGCTTCTTTGCCCTGCCTGCGACGCATATAGGGATGCATCATCTTGCCCGCAATCGGTCCGGGACGAATGATGGCAACCTGCACCACGATGTCATAGAAACGGCGTGGAGCATTGTGCGGAATCGAAGCCATCTGTGCGCGGCTCTCCACCTGAAACATGCCGACAGTATCTGCCTTGCAGAGTACGTCATAAACCTTGGGGTCCTGCGGCAATGCAGCCAGATCGACTTTGGTGTTGTAGTGCGGCGGGACCAGCTCTATGGTCTCCTTGAGCACGGCCATCATGCCCAGCCCCAGCAGGTCTACTTTGATGAGGCCAAGATCAGCGCAGTCTTCCTTGTCCCACTGGATGACGGAGCGGCCCGGCATGGAGGCGCGTTCGATGGGGACAACGCGATTCAGCATGCCTGCACAGATCACCATACCGCCTGAATGTTGCCCCAGATGGCGCGGCAGATTCTTCATGCGCTGGCAGATATCGAGATAATGCGCAATGCGCGGATGGCGCAGATCGAAGCCTGCCTGCACAAAGCGATTTTCCAGCGTATCGTTCGCGCCCTTCCACTCCCAATGGCCCATCAGGCTACTGAGGCGCTCGATCTGCTCCTCTTGAAAACCAAGCGCTTTGCCCACATCATGTGCCGTGGAGCGGCCACGATAACTGATGACGTTGGCGGTCATCGCCGCCCCAAGTTGCCCATAGTGCTCGTAGAGATACTGGATCACGCTCTCGCGCTCGTTGCCTGAAGGCAGATCGAGATCGATGTCCGGCCATTCGTTGCGGCTCTCGTTGAGGAATCGCTCGAAAAGCAGTTCCATGCCAACGGGATCGACAGCGGTAATTTCCAGCGCATAACAGACCACCGAGTTCGCAGCCGAGCCTCGGCCCTGGACGAGAAATCCCTGTCGCTGACAGTAACGCACAATGTCCCAGACGATCAGGAAGTATCCAGCAAAGCCCAACTTGGCGATCAACGCAAGCTCTCGCTGCACCTGGGCACGTGCCTTGGTCAGCAGAGTTCGCTTGTCTGCCACGCCATAGCGCTTGCGAACGCCCTCGTCGACGCGCTTGGCGAGGAAGCTGTCCATGGTCTCGCCATCAGGGACGGGATAATGTGGAAACTGATAGCCGAGATTGTCGAGCGTAAATTGCAGTCGCTGGCTGATGAGTTGCGTGTTGGCGATAGCTTCGGGCAGATCGCGAAAGATGGCGTGCATGGCTGCGGAGGAGCGCAAAACACGAGCGCTGTTTGCAGCAAGCAGGCGTCCGGCGCGATCCAGTGGAAGATGATGTCGAATCGCGGTTAACACATCGAGGACTTCGCGATCCTTCTCTGTTGCTGCACGCACGCCATTTGTAGCCACGATGGACATTTGCAGGCTGGATGCCATCGACAACAGCGCCTGATTGCGCGCTTCTTCATCGCGTAGCTGATGGCGTTGCAACTCAACGAAGAGGTTTCCGCGTCCATAGATTTCTGCAAGCCGTTCTGCAGCCTTGCGCACGTGATCTGTCCCACCTTCGGCAAGAGCAGCCGCAAGTGGTCCTTCGTCACCACCGGTCAGGCAGATCAATCCGGCAGAAAACTCGGCAAGATCATCGAGCGTGGCTGCGCCTTCCGTCTTGGTTACTTCGCGCATCTTGAAGCGCGTGATCAGTTGGCATAGATTCTGATAGCCCGCTTGCGAGGTGCAGAGCAAGGTAATGCGCGCAGGTTCATCCAGCACAGAATGAGGCAGCCATGAGGCCGGTTGCAGTCTACGGCCAAACGAGGAGACGGCAATCTCCGCGCCGATGTGTGCTTTCACGCCACAGCGCTTGGCTGCGGCGTGAAAGCGCGCCGCGCCATAGACGCCGTTGCGGTCGGCAATCGCCAGCGCCGGCATCTCCAACTCGGCAGCGCGTTCGGCAAGCGACTCCGGCGCGGAAGCAGCCGCCAGAAAACTGAAGGCGCTCGATGCGTGCAGCTCGACATAGGGATCATCAGTCAAGCAGCGCCTCCAAGCGCCATTCGGTACGCAGGCGGTCGTGCACCAGTAAGAAGCACAGGGTCTGTCCGCGACTGTCGCGCACCATTACATCCCACTCCTCCTGATCCCATGCATCGACAGACCACCACGCGCCGCTCGTGCGCCATGGACCATAGGCTGCGGTCACGCGGAAGGAATCATCGAGATCGCGAAAGAATCCTGGCCTGCCGTCAGCCGCCAGCATCATCTCTAACGTGCGCTGTGGTCGAACCCGGCGCAGTGCTGTACGTTCCAGCGAAGCGGTGTGTGTTTTGCCCGCAGCATCCGTGCGAAATGGATCGAGATGGAAGCTGGCCGGGCGATTCGAGTCTTCCAGCACCGGCGTCCCTACACGATCTTCACCGACCATTGCCTTGATGCGCGCCAGCGTCACATCCAACCGCGCCGCTTCAGGCGTCTGCGGAGCAAACAAGCCCATTTGAACTTTGCTGGTCTTGCCCGGCGATGCGTGCAACGTCATCGCGAGCACCGCAGCCTGCGGAGGGTGCGCGGACAACTCCATCTGCAAGAGCTTCAGCAAAAACCTCTTGTCCTGCGAAGGCAGCGCGGGATGCACGGACAACGACTGCGACGGTGCGCCTTCCAGTACCAACTCCGCCGTGAGTGAGGCCAACGCCAGCGCATGTGCCATGGCGCGATCGACCAAGCAGTCCAACATGCGCGCGGCCATAAAGAGCAGTCCTTCTTCCTGCTCCACAGGCGTGTCAAACTCGTAGACCTCCCGCAGCGCATAGGCTGCCTCGATAGGCTGGAAGGTGTGGCTTGCCGCGCCGCGCGCCATGGCCTGCCACTCGCGCGCACGAGCGCCCAGCCGCGCAATCAGCTCCGACTCTGGCAATGCGGCCAGATCGGCAAAGCTGCGAATGCCCCACAGTTCAAACTTCTCCTGCTGTTCAAAGCTCAGATCGAGTGCATGCAGGGGAAGCAGCGCCAGCGTATCCGCCTCTGCGCCCGCAGCCACAACGCATAATCCGCGATGCGCGGCAGCCTTCAATCGCGCTGTATGAAAGTTGGCACTCAGTACGACACTGACACGCAGACCAACAGCTTCCATTGCATCCCTGATCTTGGTAGCCAGCACATTCGGTGGACCAAAGAGCAATTCGCTGCCCATCACATCAAGGACTATCGAAGATCCAACGCCAGCAGGAACAACTTCCATGCGTGGCGTGAACTGCGCCGCTACCTCCAACATCACGGTACGCGCCGCCTGCTCCACGGCGAGCGAGCGATCAAGAATCTTCAATCCACTCAGCGCCTCGGCGTCCATGCGCGGAAGTCCACGCACGATGCCGCGTTGCGCTGCGGCACGATTCATGGAACAGATGCAGGCATCGTGCAGTGGGCCATCTACAATCGCCACCGGCTCACCCTTCAGGTCGGTGCGCAAGCGCAGCAAAGCCTGTGCGGCAAATTCCGTGGCATGAACGCAGGCATAGAGTTCGCGGCTCACGCGCTTCTCTCCGCGGCCCAGGCTGTGGACGACGTCCATGCAACAGCAGGCGGCTTGCGCTGTTGTGAGAATTGCATAAAACGCTCGCGGCGACGGCTCAACTCAAAACCACAGCGGCTGAGCACCGTTTCCCCTTGCGCTTCCGCGCGGAGCACAGAGCAGTCCAACACCACGGCAGCACTGGATTGCGCATACGAAGCCTGCCCCAGTAGCAGCAGTGTGCAGCGCGTGCGGTCCGCAGCCTGACGAAAGCGAAACCATGTAGCCAGTGGAATCCGTAGGCCCTGTGCTGGATCGACACCGCCCAGATCCAGCACCAGCGCCGCAAATCCCCCCACTTGCAACAGCAGGTCAGTGGCCCGCAACGCCTGATCGAGATGCGACCAGCTTTTCTGCGCACGTCTGTTTTTTGTCATGGGCAAAGCCGCTCTGCTGTTTGTGCAGCGAATCCACAGCAACAGAGGCAGATGCACTCCGCTTGCCGCAGCCGATTCCGGATCGAGCGCATCCGAGGCATCCACCCAGGCGCAAACCTGCCCACGCGCGGTACAACTGGCCAGAAAAGCCAGCGACAGCGTCGTTCGTCCAGAGCACTCCGGGCCGACCACTTCGCTGATTGCTCCCACGGGCAGGCCACCCTCGAGCAGCGCATCGACAGCGGCAATGCCGGTCGCCGTTGTCTCGCGGAAGGTGCGCGGCATGGGCGAGAGCGCCGCCGGGAAGCGGGTCGCGAGGGATTCTTCGATCTGGATTCGTAGGGCAGCAGCAGAGGGCATATTTCGCCTTATATTCGCCATTCAAGGTTCGCGCGAATCGGTCCGCTTGTCAACAGTCCTTCGGGTTCCCCACAAGTGAAGCGCTATTCTGAGAGCGATATGTGTGGCCGCTACGCCCGAAAATCCGCGCAAGAGCTTCTTGCCGAATGGTTCGATCTGGACCTGAACCTGATGCCCTGGTTCACGGCCAGCTACAACGCCGCTCCGCAGAGCTTCCAGCCGGTGGTGTGGCTGGACCCAGAATCCAGCCAGCGACGCATCTCATTGATGCGTTGGGGTTTGGTCCCATCCTGGGCCAAGGATGAGCGGATTGGCCTGAGCACCATCAACGCCCGCGCCGAGGAAGCAGCCGCCAAACCAGCATTCCGTGAAGCGCTCAAGAAGCGCCGCTGCCTTATTCCTGCGGATGCATACTACGAATGGGCGCAACTCGGAGCAAAGAAAAAGCAGCCGTATGCCATTGCGCTCACCAGCGGCGAACCCATAGCTTTTGCCGGTCTATGGGAGAGTTGGCACGACACCAGCGACAATACGCTGGAGACCTTTACCATTCTCACCACCACTGCCAACGAACGGCTGGCCTCGATTCACGACCGCATGCCGGTGATCGTCGCCCCGAAGAATTACGAACGCTGGCTGAACACAGACTGCAAGTCCACTCCATCGCCTGATCTGCTTCAGCCCTATCCTGCCGAAGAGATGGAAGCCTGGACGGTGAGCGATCATGTTGGCAATGTGCGCAACAACGACCCGGAACTTATCGCGCAACAAGAGCAGGATCAAGGAACACTGTTCAGCTAATTCTGGATTCATGTAATTCAACTATGTTGGCTGATGCCTTGGCGACTTGGTTACCTATCGGATCTCGGTGAGCGTATTGCGATTTTGCACGCGTCCAGCGTCTCTCGTGATATAGATCGCCAAGCCTTCATCTAGTCTTGTAGGTAGATGTAGTGAACTTGGCAAGTTTAGAGGGAGATCATGACTTCGATTGAACCATTTACCCCTACGTTTTCGTCCGATCAGTGGGAAGACTTGCGT
>Ga0302320_10027517_pt1 | contig 10959 bp, 9 predicted proteins | sample Bog_T0_3_FD_202130 | JGI IMG/M metagenome (GOLD analysis project Ga0302320, IMG submission 202130) | Peat permafrost microbial communities from Stordalen Mire near Abisko, Sweden - Bog_T0_3 | ecosystem: Environmental > Terrestrial > Soil > Wetlands > Peat | place: Sweden: Abisko, Stordalen Mire... | reverse complement strand
GCAAGCCAAGCCCACCGGACCCGCGCCCGCCACATACACAACCGAGCCAGGTCCGACCCCCGCCGTTACCGCTCCGTGATAGCCAGTGGGGAAGATATCGGAGAGTAATGTAAGATCGCGAATCTTGGCCATCGCTTGGTCGCGATTGGGGAACTTTAGCAGGTTGAAATCGGCATAGGGAGTCATGATGTACTCCGCTTGGCCGCCCACCCATCCGCCCATATCGACATAGCCGTACGCTGCTCCGGGACGCGCTGGATTCACGTTCAGACAGATCCCGGTCTTTCCTTCTTTACAATTCCGGCATCGTCCACAAGCGATGTTGAAGGGCACGGAAACCAGGTCGCCCTTTTTGATAAATTCAACGTCGCGGCCGGTTTCAATGACTTCACCCGTAATCTCGTGGCCTAACACGAGACCTTTGGGAGCGGTGGTCCGGCCTCGGACCATATGTTGATCGCTTCCACAAATATTGGTCGTGACGATTTTTAAAATTGCCCCATGCTCGCATTTGCGCGAGCCCAGCGCGAGTTCTGGATAGTCGATGGATTGTACTTCAACGTTGCCCGGTCCCATATAGGCGACCCCGCGATTGGCTGACATTCCTTATTCTCCTTCGTGGTCTGATACATGACGGGCGGCCTTGGCCCGTCGCAAGCATCATGACACAGTCGACGGGCGAACGGAGCAGATGCAGACTTGCCGTGGGCTGAAGGAATCGAACGGAACGCGGGTAAATTCGCCATAGCGAGCTTCCAATTGAAAGCCGGCGATTCGCAGAAGCAAAAGCAACTCCTGCGGAAAGATGACTCGTAGCGTGTACTCGATCACGCGAAAATCGCGCGCTGTCGCGGTAGAGAGGAACCAGGCGATGTTCCGGACCTGTCTCGCGGAATCGTAAGCCGCGCTCTCTTCGATAGCGATCTCGCCCAGACGCGGATCTATCACACTCATCACCGGATGGCGCCCGGTAGGATCGCGCGCCAGGCGTTCCAAATCCCATTTGGAGATATCGAAGATCAGCCGCCCGTCCGCGGCCAAATGACGCCCGATGGTGGCCAGGCCTTGCAGCAGCTCGTCGTTCGTCAACAGGTGCAGCAGGGCATTGCCGGCGATGAGGATGGTGGAAAACCGCCGGCCCAAATCGAAGCCGCGCATGTCGGCTCTCGAGAATTCGATGTGAACATCGGCGGATTCCGCCTTGGACCGGGCCGCGGCGAGCATCGTCGGCGATAGGTCGATCCCGCTCACCTCGATACCGCTTTGCGCAATCGCCATCGTGAGCCGGCCGGATCCACAGCCAACTTCGAGGACTGGACCGCCGCTCTTCCGCGCTTCCTCGACATAGAATTGCTGCGACGCCAGCATGCGTTCGCGGCGAACCTTGTCTGGGATCGCCGCGCTGTCCCGCGCATCGGGGAACAGCATGTTGTAGAGTTCAGGGTCGGCGTATAGCGCACACTCGTCGAACGCGGGCATTTCCCGGATTTTAGCGCGAGGCGGGGGCAGCCAGCTGGTAGAACACCGATCGCACGTGGCGGCGGGATTCCAGTTGGGGGCAGATTCCGGTCAACGACTCCATGGCGCCGATCACCAGGTAGCCATCGCGCTCCATGCGCTGCTCGATTCGATTGAACAGCGAAGCCCGATCTTTCTCGTTAAAGTAGATGGCGACGTTGCGGCAAAACACGACGTCGAACTTTCCCAGGCCTGAAAAATCGCTCATTAGGTTCAGTCTTTTGAAAGTGGCCATCGCGCGTATTTCATCGCGGATCTTCCAGCCTTTCGGATCGGGAGTGAAGTATCGCGCGCGAACTGCGTCGCCCAGGCCGCGGCCCATTTCAATGTCGCTGAAGTACCCGCCGCTGGCGCGCGCGACGGCTTGATCGGAGATATCGGTGCCCAGGATCTTGATGTCGTATCGATTGGAATCGGCCAGCGTTTCTTTCAGCACGATCGCGAGGCTGTAAACTTCCTGGCCCGTTGAGCAGGCGGCGCTCCAAACACGGATAGGGATCCTGGCCCCCGCGGCACGGCGACGGTCCACTAATTCCGGAATGATCTTATAGCGCATCAAATCGAACGGAGCCGCATCGCGAAAGAAGAGGGTCTCGTTGGTCGTGATTTCGTCGATGATGCGGCGGTTCAACGCCCCGCTACGATCCTCTTTCGCGCGGCCGATAAATTGAGCGAAGCTTTTCGACCCGGTCGCCTCCAGCAACGGATTTAACCGGCCCTCGATGAGATAGTCTTTGGATTGATCGAGCGCGATGGAACAAATCGAGTAAATGTACTGGGTGACCTCCTGCCGTTCCTGCGGCTGCAGGTGGATCACGATCCAGCCTCCTGAACCAGCCGGGTGATGGCTGCCGCAATCTGACTGAGCGGTAGAACGCTGTCCACGACCCCGGCCTGGATGGCTTCTTTGGGCATGCCAAACACCACGCAACTGGCTTCGTCCTGGGCGATCGTAGTGCAGCCGCCGCGCTTCAACAGACGCAGCCCCTGCGTGCCATCGTTGCCCATCCCGGTAAGTACGGCCGCAATCGACCGGCCTGGGAATTGTAGAGCGGCGGACCGGAAAAGATAATCCACCGCCGGCCGGCAGTTATTTTCTGGTGGGTCGTCGCTTAGCCGTATCGTGATAGCGCCGGTAGGTCCGGCGCTGAGCTTCATGTGCCTGCCTCCGGGAGCCAAATAGACACAGCCGTTCTGGGCTGTCTCGCCGTCACTCGCCTCCCGCACCCCGATCGTGCTTTTCACTCTCAGGCTCTGGGCCAGCGCTTCCGTGAAGAGGGGAGGCATGTGCTGCACAATAAAGACCGGCGCCGCCAGGCTGGGGGAAAGCGAGGGCAGCAGTTGCGCCAAAGCCGCGGGGCCGCCGGTGGAGACACCGATCAGGACCAGTGGTGGACCGGACCGTTTGCCCGCTCGTTCGACCTTGGACACGACACCCGCTGGGCCGTGCGACGGAGACGGTAGCCTTGGCGCCGGCGCTTTTTCGAGAATGGATCGAATCTCTTGCCGCCGTTCGAAGGCACGGATCATCGGCAGTAATTGGCTGCGCAGCAGAGCCAGATTCTCGCCCGCCGATCCGCCATCCGGTTTCGTGATGAAGTCGAATGCACCCAACTCCAGGGCTCGCATAGTTAACTGCCCGCCGCGCACGGTGCGCGCGCTCAGCATAATTACGCCGGCCTTGGAACCGCTGGCTGCCAGATGTTCAAGTACCTGGATACCGTTCATCTCCGGCATTTCGATGTCCAGCGTGATCAGGTCCGGACGTAACGCCGCAGCCTGCGACAAGGCCAGCCTTCCATTGCCGGCGGCGCCGACGACTTCAATCTGCGGTACGCCGGCGAGCGCATCTGAAACAGCGCGCCGAAAGACCACCGTATCGTCAACAACCAGCACTCGCATCGGCATACTGAAGACGATTCCTATTGTCCCGCCGGGAACAGCGCGCCCAAATCCAAAAGGGCAATCACCCGGCCGTCTGCCCGCTGCACTCCGCGAAAGAAACGCGCCTGCGCCGGAAGCACGTTCGCCGGAACCGGTTCTTCAGCCGCCGGATTCACTTCAATCACGTCCCCGGCGCGGTCCACCAAAAGCCCCAAAAACTCTCCCCGATCCTCGATAATGAAGATCCTGCTTTCGCGGTTGGTCTCTGCCTTTCCCAAGCCGAGTATCTGTCCCAGATCGAGCAGGGTCACGATCTTTCCGCGCAGATTGATGACGCCCTTGACCTCCTCGGGCGCGTGCCGGACCGGCGTTACCGAGCCCATCCGGATCACTTCCTGGACTCGCGCCGCGTCGAAGGCGCATAGCGCATCATGGAGCACGAACGTGGCCAGCAATTTCGTCCCAGTCGGTTTTTCCAACTCTGTTTGCGCCATTGTGGGTGTCTCCCGCTCAAACCGTGAAGCGCGCCAGGGTCATCTTGAGTTGGTCGGCCACGGTCGAAAGCTCAGTGGCGCTGGTGCGCACATGATCGCTTCCCGCGGCCATTTCGCTAGCAGACTGATCGACACCGGTGATGTCCTTGGCGATCTCCCGCGAGACTTGGGAGGATTCGGCAACGCGAGCATTGGCGTCGGCGACGCCTGTTGACGCTTGGGCGATGTTCTGCGCGATTCCCTTCGTGGCGGTGGCCTGCTCTTCGATCGCCGCCGCTATCGAATTAACGATCTCGCTGACCTCCTGAATGATATGCGAAACCTTTTCGATCTCCGTCACTCCTGTTGCCGTAGCGGATTGCACGCCGCCGATGCGCGCCTTGATGTCCTCCGTCGCCGCGGCGGTTTGCTGCGCCAGCGCTTTGATCTCGTTGGCCACAACGGCGAATCCTTTTCCGGCCGAGCCCGCCCGCGCGGCCTCGATGGTGGCGTTCAGAGCCAGCAGGTTGGTCTGGGAAGAGATTTCGGTGATCGTCTCCGTAACCTTTCCGATCTCCCTGGCGGCCTGTCCCAGTTGATTGATCTGCTCCGTTATGCGAGCGGCCTGGCGGGTGGCATCACCGGTGATGCGGCGAGCTTTTTCGGAGTTTCCCGCAATTTCTCCGATCGTTGAAGTCATTTGCTCAGTGGCCGAAGATACATGGGCCAGATTGGTGGTCGTTTCTTCCATGCCGGCAGCTACCGACGTAACATTCGAGCTCATCTGCTCGGCGGCCGCCGCCACCGAGTGGGCCTTATCGGAAGCATGGCGGGAACCGGCGGTCATTTGAGCGGAACTGGATAGCAGTTCTGTCGAGGAATGCGACAAAATCGTCACGCCACTGGTAATCTCCTGGACCATCTTCCGTAGATTCACGATCATCTTCTGCTTGGATTGGGCCAGCATTCCGAACTCGTCGCCGCGGGCTAAAAACGCCGCTGGCGCGTCGTGAGATAAATCGCCATTTGAGATTTGCGCCAGATGGGCCACGAAGGCTGTCATCGGCGAAGCGATGTTCCGTGTCAGCGCTATGCCTCCCGCCAGGCAGCCGACCACGGACACCAGACAACCCAAGATGAGCTGCCAACGAATGTTGGACTGGGCAGCGGCCCGCGCGGCTTTGCTCAATTCCATGTTTTGCTCCTCCCACGCAATCGCCTCCTTCGATTTCGCCCGCAGGCGCAAGAACAAGGGACTCGTGGTGTCGCGATAAACCTTGGCCGCATCGATATACCGGCGGGCCTTCAGATGATCGAAAATTTGAGCAACGGAAGCTGTCCAGGCTTGCAGTTCTTCGTCCATTTCCGCGCCGTTCTGAATACTCCTAGGAGTGTCAGCCATTCTTCGAAATTCCTGCATTGACGCCCCAACGTCCTTTTGGAGCCCGCCGATTTGGGCCTGATCCTCCTCTGAATCTGTTTGAAAGAGGAGCATTTTCCCTATGTCTCGACCAATCGACGCCGCGCCACCCGCCACCATTTCAGCCGACATCGCATTGGCCATCCGGGTTTGAACCCCCCGGTCGCTCTCATCGATGCGCTGCAATCCCCACAACGCCAGCCCCGCTAGGGCAGCCAGCAGAAGCACGTTACCGCCCAGCAACAGCGCGAGTTTGTTCCCGATTTTGATATTGCCTAAAAAATTCATATTCTTATGTCCTTGTTAGTCGGGCGAATTCCGGAGAAACGGCCAACTCGATGCTGGCCAGTCTGTCCACGCTCTCGAGTAAGCGGTCCCGATCGAGCTTGACCTGGTATTCGGTAACGCCCGCATCTACCCCGCGGGCAATTTCTTCTTCGCCAGCGAGCGACGAAAGGGCAATTACCGGCAGTCTTGCAAATCTTGCATCCGCGCGGATTCGCCGCGTGAGCGACAGTCCATCCAGGCGCGGCATCTCGATGTCTGTAACGACGACCGAAACCTGATCGGCGCAACGGTCCAGAAGTTCCCATCCTGCTTGGCCGTCTTCGGCCGACAGCACCCTGTAACCAACCGCTTCCAACGCGCGCTGTATCTGGTGGCGGAAGAAGTCTGAATCCTCGGCCACCAGAACTGCCCCGCTACGGCGTTCCACAAACCGCGATTCCATGGCCGATTCGCGCTTTTCAGGGGGCATCAGTTTATCGGCCAACTCGAATATGTCGAGCATCAGAGTGGCATGGCCGTTCAGAATCATCGATCCTGCCACCCCGGTTTGGCGCAGCGTGACCGCATCCATGGACAACCTGGTTTCGAGCATGTCCACGGGTTCGGCCGCGAGAAGCCCCAATGGCCGGCCGTCCCGCTCGAACACGATGACCACCCACTGCTGGCTATGGGCTAGTTCGCGAGATTCCGCCACATCGCGCAGTGTGACCAATGGCAAGCTGGCGGCTTCGTACTGCATGGTTCGGCGACCGCCCAAGTATTGAATCTGGGAGGCGCGCACCCGCTCGACTCGCCGCACTAACTCGATCGGGATCGCGCAAGGTTCTTCCGGCGCGCTATGGAACAACAGGAGTGAGTGCAATTCTTCGGACGACCCTTGCTCGGCAGTGGCTACGTTGCGAGTGCCTCGAGCGCTCTCCGCCGAAAGTTCGGCCCGTTCCGCCAGCCCGCCGACGTCCAGGATCAAAGCGACCTGGCCGTCGCCGAGAATGGTGGCTCCGGCGTAGTCGCGCAGGCCCTGCAGATGCCGCCCCAGCGGCTTCACCACGATCTCCACCGTATCGTGGAGATTATCGACCACCAATCCATACTGGAATTGACCCGTATCGATCAGCACGACATTCAGCGCCCTTTCGCCCCGGCTGGCCGTAGCCGGCGTCAAATGAACTAAAGGAACCAGGCGGTCGCGCAGTAACAACACCTCGGCCCCTCCAGCACGATCGATCCTTTGTTCCAGCTGGGCTACCGGAATTCGAATTAGTTCCGCGACGCTCACTTGGGGAATGGCAAACCGCTGGCCGCCGCTCGATACCAGCAGAGAAGGAATGATCGCCAGCGTAAGCGGTAGCTTGATGCGGAAGGTGGATCCCTTTCCCGGCGCGGTCTCGATTTCTACCTTGCCTCCCAGCTTATCGAGATTCGTCTTGACGACATCCATCCCCACGCCGCGTCCGGAAACATCGCTGACCTTGGCGGCTGTCGACAGTCCCGGCAAGAATATCAGAGCGACCTTTTCCCGCTCGCTCATAACTTTGATTTGCTCCGCCCCGATCAGGTTTTTTGAAACCGCCGCCGCGGCAATCTTTTCCCCGGACAGGCCGCCGCCATCGTCGGTGATTTCGATCACCACCTGGCCGGATTGATGCGCTGCTCTCAATTGAATGGCGCCGGTGGTTCGTTTTCCCGCGGCTGCTCTTTTCGCCGGTGTTTCAACGCCATGGTCCACCGCATTGCGAATCATATGCGTCAATGGATCGCTTAAACCCTCGAGCAGCGTTTTATCGATTTCGACCTCGCCGCCCTCAATCTTCAACTCGATCTCCTTACCCAGTTCGCGGGACAGCTCGCGCACCAGACGGGGAAACTTGGCGAACAAGCCGCCCACGGGCTGCATGCGGGTAAGGGCCACTCCCTCCTGTAGTTCGGAGGTGACCATACTCACCCGGTGCGCGCCCTCCGCAATGGCGCGGCTATCTTTGTTCGCAACTGCTTCGTTGAGTTGATTGCGGCATAACACCAACTCCCCGGCCAACGTCATCAAGGAATCGAGCAACTGAACGTTCACCCGGATGGTAGCTTCGGGCGCCGGGCTGGACGACTGCGCGGCGGAGGGGGCTGCCGGCGATTCCGGCTCCACGGCGGGCGCGAGTACTGGGACGGGCACGGGCACGGCCGCCACCAACGCAGGCTCTGCACCAGGGGGCGCGGTGTCAGCTGAAGCGCTGTCCTCAAGTGACGTTACCTGTTCCGAAGAGATGGACAGCAGCGCCGCAATGGCGTCCCGGCTGAGCGCGGTGGCGTACTGAATATCCAGCACCAGTTGGTTCGTCGGCTCCTCGTCCAGCGTACCGGCCGAACCGAGGTCGAGCAGAGCGTCCAGAATCGTGCCGCCGTCCATCAAACTGTTCAGAACCTCCAGCGGCGTGCGGCCTCTTCTCTCCACGTCGTGGATCAGATCGCAGCTAATCAGGTATAGCGATTTTCCCGCGCGCCGGGCCTGTTTCAGGTCGAACGCGGGCACGGAAATCTGTTTCTCTTGGCCCGGTACTTGGATACAAACCAAGTCATCAACCGATGCCTTCTCCTCTTGCGGAAGACTGGCCATGGTCAGGTTCGTGAGCGCAGTCACAAATTCGGAAATATCGGCTTGGTTGCTGTTCTTGTAGTCGAGAATCAAATCGCTCAACTTGTCGAAAGCCAGGAGTAAAATGCTCACCAGCTCGGAGTTGGGCGTCATTTGGCGGGAGCGCACCAGATCCAGCACACTCTCCGTCTTGTGCGCCAGATCGCGAATCTTGTTCAGATCGAAAAAACCCGCCCCGCCCTTGATCGAATGAGCAGCCCGGAAAACCCGGTTTACGATACTTTCATCGATATTGGCGCCTCTCAGCTCGATGCTTAGCAGATCGGCTTCGATGGTGCCCAAGTGTTCCCGGCTCTCGGCTAGGTAATCGAGAACCAGTTCGTCGTCGGCCGTAAAGTCGCTCATCTATTGCGTTCTCGTTTAATCTCCGGAGATACTAAAGTGCGTATGCATACGCATGGTTCGGAACAGATCCAGAATGTCTTTCGAGACGTGGATCACGGAGAGTTGCCGTCCCGATTTCTTGAGCGTATTGTGGAGCGATATCAGTAACCCGATACCCATGGAGTCCACCATCCTCACCTGTGATAGATCGAGCACCAGGTGTGGGGCTCCGCCCTCCACCAATGCCCGGAATTGCACGCGGAGCTGGGGCACCTCCGCGGCGACGATGTTTCCTTGAAGCGCGAGAACGGACTGGAGATTCTGCTGTGGTGTAGTCATGTCGATCTTTTAGAATTCAAACCTTAGGTAGTTGATTGGAGGAACGTACGATCAAAGTCACTGCGTTGCCCTTGTTGTTAAAGCGGACGCTGCTTGCATATCTCCGCAAGAGGTCGACCCCGCGTCCATGTGTTTCGAGAGACTCGTCCGGCGGCTTGGGGACATTCCGCCAGTCAAAACCTTCGCCTTCGTCTCGAACCGCGATGATCACCCGCCGGTGCGCCAGACGCACTACGCACCAAACCTGCATCTGCTTGTTGCCGCGCGATCCGTGCTGGATGGCATTCATGAGAGCTTCCCGCAGAAGTAGTTCCGCGACAAACACGAAACTCTCCTCTTGATGAGCGGCAAGTTCGTGGAATTGCATGCAAAATTTCTCGGCTTCCGCGACGTCCGCCGAAAACACGGCGCGCAGGTCGCAGACGGTCTGGTTCACGCCGCCACCTCGACGGCCAGTAGCAGCAAATCGTCTTCCGGCGCCAGCTTTCCCGTTTGCACCGCCCGCGCGATAATTCCGGCCGCTTCCCCCAGCGGCGCCATGCGGTTATGCTGGCAGGCAGCGGCCAGATTTTCAATCCCCGTTTGACGCCGTCCTCCCGGGACCGCTTCCACCAACCCGTCGGTATAAAGAACGAAGCGATCGCCGGCGGACAGCGCCAGATCTTTCCGTTGCAATACCGCCGAACTGAACATACCGAGCGGATCGGAATCCATCTCTACCGTCTCTACGCCGCCGGAAGCGCGGACCAGAATCAGCGGGAGATGTCCGGCATTCACCACGCTGAGACGCTTCGATCGCCGATTCAGCCGGGCGAAACACGCGGTCAAGTATTGCTCCTCGCCGAGCATCTGGCTCATCACCGAGTCCACTCCCCGCAAGGTGTCCTCGGGGGAATACATCGGGCCGCTATACTGCCGCAGAAGCGCCTTCACGGCGGAAGTCAGGAATGCCGCACTGGCCCCATGTCCGCTCACGTCGGCGACGAAGTAGCCCACCGCCTCGTCCCCGATCGGAAAGACATCGTAAAAATCGCCGCTGGTTTCTTCCAGTGGCTGAAAATAGACCGAAAAATGCCCTTCCGGACAGTCCTTCGGATTCACCAGGATGGCTTGTTGGGCGTTCCGTAAGTCCTCCACGCTGCGGCGATTCTTTTCCACCAGCAGGCGGTTCGTATCGCGAATCCGCAGATGCACGCGCACCCGGGCCAACACTTCATCTCCGTGAAAGGGCTTCACTATATAATCGACGCCTCCGGCCCGCAAGCCCGTAACCTTGCTTTCCACGTCGCTGAGCGCCGACAAGAAGATGATAGGGATCCCTGAAGTGGCTGGGTTTGACTTTAGATGCGAGCACGTCTCAAAACCCGATTCGCCTGGCATCATCACGTCGAGCAGAATCAGATCGGCCATCTGGCGCTCGAGTAAAGCCCGTGCGCTGGGGCCGTCCCGAGCGGTTAAAATGCGAAAACCCTCAGAACGGAGGATCCCTTGTAAGACAGCGACGTTCACTGGCGTGTCGTCGACGATTAGGATGGTCGGTACAGCGCCGGAATTTTGATCCATCGTCTGCTGGTCTACAGCGGGTACCATCACAAAGGTCTTATCGGTCTTGTTTTAGGAAGTTTGAGGCTGGGTTTTTCCGCTCCTATAACCCGGCTACTCTCGTTGCCACGCCGCAATTTTGCGTCACTCCCCACCACCGGATAGCGGTTGCGCGGGTGCCGCGTCGTTAAGGCATTCTCGACGCCTGCACTATCCTACAAGTAGCTTGATCAATCGACTGGTGGTTGAGAACTTAAAGCACCGGCCCGTCCGCACGCTGCTTAGCATTCTGGTGATTGGAGTTCAAGTCACCATGGTGCTGACGCTGGTAGGCTTGAGCCGCGGGGTGCTGGACGACCAAAAGACACGCGCGCGCGGGGCCGGCGCAGACATCGTCATCCGGCCTTCCGGCAGCTCCATCCTAGGCGCCAGCGGCAACATGCCCGCCGGTATTCTGCGCTTCGTCCAGAAGCAACCCCACATACGAGTCGCCACCGGCACGCTGATTCAGGGTACGGGCGGTCTCA
>Ga0302320_10027516_pt1 | contig 10959 bp, 10 predicted proteins | sample Bog_T0_3_FD_202130 | JGI IMG/M metagenome (GOLD analysis project Ga0302320, IMG submission 202130) | Peat permafrost microbial communities from Stordalen Mire near Abisko, Sweden - Bog_T0_3 | ecosystem: Environmental > Terrestrial > Soil > Wetlands > Peat | place: Sweden: Abisko, Stordalen Mire... | reverse complement strand
CGGCCTGATCGTCGCCTATGACGGCAGCGAAAATGTGACCGAATGCATGCAGCGCGCGCTCTGCCGCGTCGAGCGATACGGCTTCAGCGAAACCGCCGACTGGCGCATCCGCAAGCTGCGCCACACCGACGGCCTCACCCGCTGGGAAGTCTGGCACGGCGGTACATTATGGTCCGAGCTTGAGATGAGCCTCGCCGGTGAGCACAACGCGTTGAACGCAACCGCGGCCGCCGCGCTCGCCTTCGGGCAGGGCGTCGGCACAGCCGCAATCCACGCGGCTCTCGCCACCTTCAAAAGCGTCAAGCGCCGCCTCGAAGTGCGCGCTGAAATCGGCGGCGTCACGGTCATCGAAGACTTCGCGCACCACCCCACCGCCATCCGCGAAACCCTTCGCGCCCTGCGCTCCATCTATCCTGCGCGCCGCCTCTGGGCCATCCTCGAGCCGCGCTCCAACACCCTCCGCCGCAAAGTCCTCGCCAACGATCTTGTCGCCAGCCTCAGCCTTGCCGACCGCGTCGCGCTCGCCGGAGTCTACCAGCAGGAGCGCATCCCAGAAGACGAGCGCCTGCACCCTGAAGACGTCGTCGCCGCGCTCAACGCCGCCGGAACCGGCGCCACGCTCTTCCCAGACGCGGACGCAATCGTCAACAGCATCGCGCCGCGCATCGAGCCCGGCGACGTGGTGGCTCTGCTCTCAAACGGCGGCTTCGACGGCATCTACGAAAAACTGCCCGCGCGGCTCAGCGAGCGCTTTTCCCAAATCAGCGGCAACAGCCGCACCCCGAGCTCTCACGTATGATCGCCTCATTCGCTTTCATGGCCACGATGGTCCTGCTCGGCATTCCCACGGCCATTCTCTTCATTCCCTGGTGCTGGATCACGGGCAACGTGCTGCCGCTCTACAAAGGCACGCGCTTCATGCTCTCCAGCAGTTGCCGCATGGCCGGTGTGCGTCTCCGCGCTGAAGGGTTGGAACACGTGCCCACAGACCGGGCGTGCATCTTCATGTCCAACCACGTCTCCAATCTCGACCCGCCCGCGCTCATCTCGCTCATTCCCGGCCGCACCTCGGCCTTCATGAAGCGCTCGCTGATGAACCTGCCCATCCTCGGCACCGGCTTCCGGCAGGGCGACTTCATCGCCGTCGACCGCAGCGGCAACCCGTCGGATGCGCAGCAGAGCGTAGCCGCGGCCCAGCGTGTGCTCGCCAGGGGCGTGCACATGACTACGTTTGTTGAAGGCACCCGCTCGCCAGACGGCCGCATGTTGCCCTTCAAAAAGGGTCCGTTTTTCCTGGCCATGGCGGCAGGCGCGCCGTGTATTCCGGTCTCGATCTTCGGCACTGAGAAGATTCAGGGCAAAGGCAGCCTGCGCATCCATCCCGGTGTCGCGCATGTCGTCTTTCATCCGCCCATCGATCCGGCCGGCTTTGCCACGCGCGACGAGCTCATGCAGGCGGTACGCGCCGCCATCGCCTCCGGACTGCCACAGTGGATGCGAACATAAAGACACAGTCCCAGGGTCCATGCCGTCTGCGCAGGCGCGCTGCGGCAAAATGAATTTCAGCCTTTTGACGGAACTCTCATGATCGTATCGCTCTTCGTATTCGTCGTTATTCTCGTTCTCAGCATTCCCTCCGCGATAATTTTCATTCCGCTGGCAGCCATGACCGGCAATGTAAGACCGCTCTACGCAGTGGCCTGCTTCATCGTCCGCACCGGCTTCCGCGTCGCCGGCATCCGCGTCCGCGTCGAGGGGCGTGAGCATATTCCCGCTGGCCGCGCGTGCATCTTCATGGCCAACCATGTCTCCAACCTCGACCCTCCGGGCCTTATCCCGCGCATTCCGGGGCGCACGGCAGCCTTCACCAAGCGCTCGGTGTTCAGGCTTCCCATCTTCGGCTACTGCCTCAAGCTGGGCGAGTTCATCCCCGTGGATCGTACCGGCAATGCGGCCATCGCGCAGCAAAGTGTGAACGCGGCCCACCGCCTCATCGACAAGGGCGTGCACATCACCACTTTTGTTGAAGGCAAACGCTCCCAGGACGGACGCCTTCTACCCTTCAAAAAGGGTCCATTCTACCTGGCCATGCAGACCGGCGCGCCGTGCATTCCGGTCTCGATCTACGGAACGGAAGCGCTCATGTCCAAAGGCAGCTTCGGCATCAAGCCCGGAACGGTTCATTTCGTCTTCCATGCGCCGATTTATCCACGCGATTTTGAAACCCGCGAAGACCTGATGGAAGCCGTTCGCGCGTCCATCGCCGCCGGCCTTCCAGAGTGGATGCGGAGTTAAAGCGTGCCGCGCTCGATCGGAATTTGCTTCCCTCCGCGCCGTTCAGTGCGAGGATGGCGGGATAGGGCGATGATGAACCACCGCGCAGACTCCCTGATCACTGACAACTGATCACTGACAACTGCTTTTACGGCTGCACGATCGCGTTGTACCCGTCGCTGAGCAGTTTCTGACGCCATTGATCCGCCAGGCTGCGCGTGGCGAACGGCCCAATGCGCACGTGGATCAGGTTATCTGTCAGATCGCGCCGCACCGTGACCGCATAGCCGCGCTTGCGCAGCGCGTCCATCAGCACTTCTGCATCCTCGGGCGTCGTCACTGCGGCAATCTGCACCATGAACTGCGCGGCGGGCGCGAGTGCCGGATGCGCGTTGGGCACGGCAGCCGGTGCCGGCTGAGCCGATCCAGGCGCGGGCCGCACCACCGGCTGGACCGCCGATGGGCCCGGCTGAGCTGCCGGCGCAGGCGTCTGCGTCTCCGGATCTGGGTTTTGCGGAGCCATGGCAGGCGTCGAGCCCGCAGCCGAACCGGGTTCCGGATTCGCCGCCGCTTGAGACGCCTGCCCAGTCCCGCCCGGTTGAGTTGGGGCAACGGCGGTCTGCTCGGCCGCCGAGGGCTTGGGAATCGCTCCGCTGGCCTGCAACGGCTCCTGGTCGCCGGACTGCGGCGGGGGTGTGCTGGCGGCGGTGGGCGCCGCGTTCCGGTGGCCCAGCGAGTAGCCAAGCCCGAAACAGAGCCCGCACAAAAGCAACAGGCCAAAAAAGCCGGCCAGCAGCGTGCCGTTGCCTAGCGTGAGCTCGGTGTCGCGCCGCGGCTTTTCCGGCTCCGCATCTTCGTCGTCAAAAGCTCCTCGCATGCGCTATCCCTGAGGTTAGTTCTGCCGTTTCCGTATGGCTCGGGCCTTTTCGCAACCTGCTGCCGGTCCCCGGCAAAGCCGCGCGGGTATCGATGCGCCCGCGGGCAGCCAGGGTATCGCCGCAATCGAAAAAACGCCGTCCGGCTACGGCTTCGCTGGCGGCTGCATCATAGACGAAGCTCCCAGCTTGTTCAGCAGCGTCATCATCTCCAGCGGCAGCGGGAAAACGATCGTGGTGTTCTTCTCCACGCCGATATCGGCCAGCGTTTGCAGGTAGCGCAACTGCAGCGTCATGGGCTGCGTGGCCATCAGCGCGGCGGCGTCCACCAGCTTCTGCGCCGCGTTGAACTCGCCCTCGGCGTGAATGATCTTCGACCGTTTCTCGCGCTCCGCCTCGGCCTGCTTGGCCATGGCGCGCAGCATTGACTCGGGCAGGTCCACCTGCTTCACTTCCACCGAGACCACCTTCACGCCAAACGGCTCGGTCCGCTGGTCGATGATGGTTTGAATCTTCAGGTTCAGCTTGTCGCGATGGCTGAGCACTTCGTCCAGCTCCACCTCGCCCAGCACCGAGCGCAGCGTGGTCTGGGCAAACTGCGAGGTCTGGTAAATGTAGTTCACCACCTTGATCGCCGCGTCGTTGGGATTCACCACGTAGAGCGTAACCACGGCGTTCACTTTCAGGGTGACGTTGTCGCGCGTGATCACGTCCTGCGGCGGAACCTCCAGCACCTCCTGCCGCAGCGAGATGCGCACCATCTGGTCCAGCGGCCTGAAGACCAGGATGATCCCCGGCCCCTTCGGCGTTCCCAGCACGCGGCCCAGCCGGAAGATCACCGCGCGCTCGTACTCGCGCAGAATTTTGATGGAGTTGAGCAGGTATAGGACGACGATGGCAACCAGAATCAGCATCGGAACGGGCAGATCGGTTAATGACATTGTGCTTCCCTCACTCAGGACGGATTGTACTCCTGTCTTATGACGCCGCGGGCTGCTGCTGCGCCGCGGCCGGCTCAACCTGCAGCACCATCTGGTCTTGCCCGGTCACCCGCAGCGCCGCTCCCTTGTCGACCGGCACGCTGGCCACCGCAAGCCATATCTCCCCCTCCACCAGCACGTGCCCTTCGGGAGCCAGCGGCTCCATCGCCGTGGCCCGGCTGCCCACCATCGCCTCCGCGCCAATGCGCGCCTTCCGCCGTCGCGCGCGCACCGCCAGCCGCACCAGAAATACCGTGATTGCCCCAAATCCCACGCTCAGCGCGATCGCCACCAGCGGGTTCACGCCCATCTGCGGAATCGGCGCGGCCACCAGCGTCAGCGTGCCGAAGCCCAGGCAGAGGATGCCGGCAATCGCCAGCGCGCCGTGGCCTCCAAACTTGGCCTCGAGCATCAGAAACGCCAGCCCCGCCAGCAGCAGCAGCACCGCCGTATACCGGATCGGAAGCAGGTTCAGCCCAAACACCGCCAGCAGCACCATCAGCGTCCCCAGCGCCCCCGGAACGATCGTCCCTGGCGCGTTGAATTCGAGATAGATCAGCAGCGCCCCGCACACCAGGAACAGCAGCGCAATGTTGGGATCGACAAGCCAACCCAGCAGCTCGTCGCGCAGCGACAGGCGTGCCAAATCGATCCGCGCCCCGGCCAGGTGCAGCGTCTGCTTCGACCCGTCCATGCGCGTAATCTCGCGCCCATCGAGCGCGGCCAGCAGTTGCGCGTCGTTGTTGGCGATCAGGTCGATGAGGTGCTGGTTCAGCGCCTCCTCCGCGGTGTAGGAGTGCGACGACTTCACAGCCTCATCGGCGGCGTCGGGGTTGCGGCCGCGCCGCGTCACGTACGAGCGTAGAAAGGCCTCCGCGTCGTTCTCCACCTTTTGCATCTCCGTGTCGTCGGGCTTGCCCATCTCGAACACCACGTGCGCGGCGCCCGCCTCCGTGCCCGGCGCCATCGCGGCAATGTCCGCCGACTCCAGAATGAAGAAGCCCGCCGAGCCCGCCCGCGCGCCTGACGGGCCAACATAAACAATCACCGGAACCCGCGATCCCAGAATGGCGGCAACCATGCCGCGCATCGACTCCACCAATCCGCCCGGCGTATCCATCTCCACCAGCAGCGCGCTCGCGCCTGTGGCGTTGGCGTGGGCAACTGCCTGCTTCAGTTCGGCCTCGCTCACCGGCTGCACTGTATCGCCCAAAACAAACTTATCGACCACCGGCTGCTGCGCCTGCACCGGCTGCTGCGCATGCGCCACTGGAGCAAATCCGCAAACTCCACACAACGCCGCCGCAATCATCCCTGCCGCAATTGGCAGCGCATATCCCCCCGCTCGTTTCCGTTGTCCTCGCACCCAAGGCTCCGTGCCCCATCCTTTCCGCTTTTTTCTGCGGAAAGGGTGGGATACCACGACAGTTGCGGAGAGCGTCTCAGCTACCGCTCTGGCATTCTTTCCCAAAACGTCGTGAAGCATGGCGTGCTCCTTCAGGACCTCCGGCAAGGCCCTATCTTCTCTGGCCGGTCCGGTCCAGTATCTGCCGCAGCAGCTCCTGCGCCTCCGCGTTGGAGGGGTCCAGCTTCAGCGCCTGGCCGGCTTCGCTGTTCGCCTTGTCAAGACGGTTGGCCGCAAGATCCAATCGGCCCAGCACCAGGTACGCATCGGCCGAGGGGCCCAGCTTCAGCGCCCTCTCTGCCTCTTGCCGGGCAGCGACGTCGTCGCCCGTGCGCTCCCTCACCTCGGCCAGTCCGGCGTGCGCCTCCGGGGCCTTGGAGTCGGCGGCCACGGCCGCCTGGTACAGCCGCTCGGCTTCCAGCAGCAATCCCCGGTCCAGATAGCCCTTCCCCTGCGCTGAGAGCTTCTCTGCCCGTTCGTGCGGCGTAAACGCGGCCAGCCGCGCGCTGTCCATCTGGTCCATCATCGCCGCCGCCTGACGAAAGGCCGCCGCATCGAAGGTCCGCGCCATCCGCTCCAGCGGATCGGCATTTGCCTGCGCGTCCGAGCCGGCGGCGCTTTGCGCCGCTGCCGGCTGCTTCCACGCCGCCTCAACTGACTGCGCCTCGCTGTCGTTCGGCCTCAGCTTCAGGCACTCGGCCAGCTCGTTCCCTGCCGCCTCGGTCTTGCCATGCCGCTTCAGGCTCACCGCCAGGTTGAAGTGGTAGTCCGCGTCGTCCGGGTCGTCTGCCGCCGCCTGTACAAACAACGCCGTGCCGTCGCGTCCCTCGCGGCTGATGGCCACGCCCTCGTTGTTTACCACCTCGGCCAGCGGCAAAGTGCGCGCCACCTCGGCAAAGGCCTGCTCGGCCTGCGGATAGTCGCCTGAAAACAGCAGCGACAAGCCGCCATAGAATCCCGCCTCCAGCCCGTCGGGCCCGTTGCGGTCCACCTTGGCAAAGGCCGCTGCCGCCTGATCGAACTGCTGGCTGTTGTACTCTTCGCGTGCCAGCGCCATCCACGCCGGACTGTAGTCGGGGCTCAGCTTCACCGCCTGATCCAGATGGCGCAGCCGTTCCGCCTGGTCCGGCTCGCTGATCCCGCGGATGTATTGTTCAAACGAGTCCAGCCGCATGTCTTTGCCGGCCGCCACAAACGTCGCCTCGGCCACGTTCAGCGAGGGATCGAGCTGCCGTGCGAGCTTCCAGGCCAGCGAGTCGAACACCGCGATCATCTGGTTCAGATCGCCGCGGCTGGTCACGGCCGGCGTCATGCGCAGGTCCGGCACGTCCACAAGCTGCGCCTCGGCCACAATATCTTTGCCGTCCAGGCTGAAGCTCCCCACCACGATCGAGTCGGCATCCAGCGTCTGCGCCAGTTTGATCGAGCTCGCGCGCGAAGGGTGAAATCCCTCCGGCAGCCCCAGATGATCCAGCGCATACAGCCGGTCCTCGCGGCTCATCGGATCGAAGCCCGCCGACCTGAAGCGGCTGCTCAACAGCTCCGCCGCCGCCTCCCGAACCCACTCCAGGCTGGGCTGGCCGGTCCCGTTGTCAAATGGCAAAACCAGCAGAATCCGCCCATGATCCGCAGTTGACTGGCCGCCGGCAGCCTGGTCTCCGGATTGCCCCGCGGCCTGGCCATACGCGCCAACCGCAATCGAGAGCGCAACGGCAACCGCAAACCACGCTCCGGCGCCAGCCCGCCGCGCCCAGCTTAAACGAAATGGGAGGATGGTAGACACAACACGCTGATTATAGGCGGTAGGGGTTGGGGCAGCGCTCGGCGCAGCCACCGCGGAAAAATCGCAAGCCCCAAATCCGATTCCCATAGGTTCCTGATGGCTTCGTCATTATGATGTGTTCATGACGCCGCTTCCCACCCGCCGCCGCAATCTGGTCCCCATCTGGCGGGCGATCATTGAGGTCGCGTTTATCGTCTTTCTCTTCTATTCGAATCTGTTGATGGGCGAGTTCACCGCAGCCAACGGCAAAGGCAAGACCCTCACCTTCGCCCTGATGGACATCTTCACCCGCACAAACTTCCTCATCGCCCTCCTCTCGGCCATCGTCGGCTACCAGGTCTTCGAATTCCTGCGCAAAAGGCTCTGACCCGGCGCGGGGCGCCACGGCCATTCATTGCCCGCCAGTACCCATCCGGTCCCTGTTCTCCAGCCGCGCCTCCACCTGCCGGTTAAACCGGATCAGCGCAATCCACATCCCCTGCTCCTCGCGCTTCCACACCAGCGTCCCTCCCAACCGCCGCGCAATCGCCTCCGGCGGCAGATCGTGGTGCAATCCAAAGTAGCGCTCCTCCACCGATTCGCTGTTCAGGTTCAGCAGCGGCATGGGCGGTTCGTACTTGGTCGAAAACACCAGCGCCGCCGAATACTTCTCCGGCTCTCCGGCTGCAATCGCAATCTGCGCCGCGGTAAAGTCGTCGATGCGGCACACGTCCCACGGCTGCTTCACATAGCCCAGCTCCGGCCGTGTCAGCTCGTCGGTCATCGGCCAGGCCGTGAGCACAACAGCGCCGGCGTAGCGATGCTCCAGTTCGTAGATCCCGCCTAGCTGCATCCGCACCACGCTCACATACGCCAGGTTGTCCTCCGGCGCAAACCCGTACGGCGGATTGATGAACAGTCCCGCCAGAAACGCCGCCGCCGAAAACACCGCCAGCCCATGCCAGTAAGGAACCCGCCGATACAGCGTCGCCACCGCCAGCAGCAGCACCAGCGGATACATCGGCAGCAGGTAGCGCGTCAGCAGCGCGCCGCCCAGCACGCTGAACAACAGCGCCTCAACCAGAAGCAGCAGAAAAATGCGCCGTTTAGTACCGATGTCGATCACCGCGCGGTCATGGCCCTGCGCGCCGGGCCGCGGGCTCAGCAGCAGCGCCGCAAAGGCCGTCAGCACCGGCACAAACAGGTTCATGTGCGCCGTCAGGTGCAGAATGCGATGCCCAAAAGCAATCAGAATCCGCAGCGGTGAGAGCGTAGCCACGGCGTTGTACTGCACAAATCCAGGATTGCCAAACAAGTATCCCGTCTTCGCGTACTGAAATCCGTACCATGCCGCCAGCGGCACAATGCAGCTTGCCAGCCACGCCGCCTCGCGCCACAGTTTTGACCGCGCCGGCCCGTGGCTCCTGATCCCCTCCACCACGCTCACCGCGGCCAGCGTCAGCGGAATGGCGATGGCCGTCTCCTTGCACAAAACGGAGGCGGCAAACCACACTGCGGCAGCCCACGGCTTGCGCCCGCGGCTGGGCAGCGCGTACACCAGCCCCCACAGCGTGCACGCGGCCGCAAAAATGTCGGCATGCGCCAGCGAGCTCTGCGCGAACCACACCGGATAGAGCCCGGTCAGCAGCACCGTCCAGAAAGCCACTGAAGCCACGTCGATCACGCGCATCGCCAGCCGCCACACCGCCAGCAGCCCCAGCGACGCCACCATCAGCACCGCCTCCCGCGTCACCTCGGGATAAAAGCCCGAGAGCTTCCACCACAGCGCCAGGTAAATGCTGGGCAGCGGCGGGTGCGCGTTGTTCAGTGTAGTGGTGGGGATCAGCGACCCGGTCCGGAAGAAGTCCCACGCCGCGGGAATATAGTAGCCCGCCTCGTCCCAGTAATAGGGCACCCGCAGCAGCGCAAAATGGCTCGCATACAGAGCCGCAAAGATCACCGGAAAAATCATCCACAGCGGCAGCGGCGCATCCGGCCGCGGAATAAATATTCGGTTCAAGCGCAAGCGACAGCTCCCCACTCTGCAATGCTCGTCCCAGTTCCCCATGCCCCTGGTCCCTGGTCACTGTTCCCCGTTCCCTGCTCCCTATTCCCTGTCTTTAGTTCACCGGCCCGCGCGGAAAATTCTGGCTCTGCGGCTCCAGATTCAGCGCGCCGAAGGCCTGCTCATACTGGGCCAGGTTCTGCCCCAGCACATTCCACAGCGCCTTGGCCTGCTGCGGGCTCAGAAAGATGGCCTGGTGGTTGCGGATGGTCACCTGCTCGGGGCTCTCGCTGGCGGCGAGACCGAACACGAGTTGGAAATCCCAGACGCTCACGCGCACCTGCACGCTGTTGGCGTAAGACTCGCGGTAATCCTCAGTCTGGACGAGATTCACTTGGGGCTGTTGCGGCGTTGGACTCATGATGCCTTCAGATTACCCCGCAAGGCCCCGCGCTGCGAAGACGCGTGCGCGCCAGTTGCACGCTGGGCCGGCGAGGTACCCCTGCCGATAAGCGCATGAACTTCGCCTCGGGTGCTTTTGCCATATGGGCGGCCGCGGCAGAAATGTGCGCTTCACGCGCTCTGCTGCAATTGCGTGGCCCACACAATTCCGAAGCCCACATCGTGTTGGCAATGGATCACCTCAAATCCAAGCTGGTGCAGTGCGGCTTCGACCTGCGGAAATGTCTCGCCATGAAAGAGGTGATACTCCATGCGCACATTTCGGATCCGCTTCCAGCACTCCGCAAGCTGGAACAGCTCCCACTCCGCTCCTTCACAGTCGAGTTTCAGTAGATCGACGCTACCGCCAAGCCGTTGGATCGCCGTCTCGAAGCTGGCCTGGGGAATCTCTCCGTCTTCGCTGGTGCTGGTCCGGGCCTGGTTGCTTGGTCCGGCATCCATCATGCTGGTAAAACCATCTCGAGTGCCCACCGCCTCGGCATTGACGCCGATCTCCAATTCCTGCACATTCGATCTCAGAAACGGCAATACCCGCGGATTCGGTTCATAGGTATGAATCGTTGCATGTGGATAACGTCCCCGGGCCGCGATCGAAAAAAAAGCCCACATTGGCCCCAACGTCAAGGATGGTTCGTACTTTCTGAAGTCGATGGCGCAAACCGTAGTCGTTGCGAATGAAACACGCGACGAAGTCGCTATTGACGCCGGCCTCTGGCGGATAGTGCAGTTGTATAAATTTCCCCGCCGCAACCACTCTGCGCGGTACTTTGAACCTCCGTGCGCGCAGATAAACAAATCCAAACAGCAGCCCGTTGGCAGTGCATTCCGCCTGACGTCGCAAACGACCGCTGGCACGCCGCAAAGTATCGAAAACTTTGTTCATACAGACCCCATGGCTTTCGAATTCTGATAGAGATCGTCTTTGCGTCTCTACTATAGCGCAGTCCTCATCTTCCATCATCGGGACCGCTTCGCGGACTCCAACTCCTGACATCTCCTTCCAGCGGACACCCCTCGCACCGCGCCGTCCTTCCGCAGTGCGCCTTGCCCACCGCCACCGTCAGCGCATGAAACTCATTGAGCAGCCGCTTCTGCTCTGCCTCAGGATCGCCCGCAAGCGCCCGCCGCGTCAGCTCCGTCAGCGCGTCGTAACGCTTCGCGCCTTTCGGCAGCTCCACCAACCCATGCCGCTCCGC
>Ga0302320_10027515_pt1 | contig 10959 bp, 6 predicted proteins | sample Bog_T0_3_FD_202130 | JGI IMG/M metagenome (GOLD analysis project Ga0302320, IMG submission 202130) | Peat permafrost microbial communities from Stordalen Mire near Abisko, Sweden - Bog_T0_3 | ecosystem: Environmental > Terrestrial > Soil > Wetlands > Peat | place: Sweden: Abisko, Stordalen Mire... | reverse complement strand
TCCACTTGAGGTACGCGCCAACCGGAGGACAAGTTCCGCAAGGGCCGCGGCGAGCGCTCAGCATCAGGAATGCATCTCAGTCTACACGTCAGCGGGAAGGGGCTCGAAAAGATTTTGCCCAAAAAAAGGCGCGGCCCGAAAGCCGCGCTCTTTTTGGAATGGCGCCAGACCTAGAACAGGAAGCGCATGCCAAGCTGAATGCGGCGCGGCGGGGAGGCTGAGGTGATCTGCCCAAAGGCGCTCGATGTTTCAACCGGGTCCACGCCGCCGCCGTTCACGTGGTTCAGAACATTGAATGCCCCGGCGTTGAAGCCGAGCCTTGGGGCATCTTCGTCTTTGCTCGGGGTCATGTGGAACTCATGGCCCCAGCGCAGATCGAGGTCCACGTACGAGGGGTTGGTTTCTGTGTTGCGGGCCACGCCCGTCGGGCGGGTGTTGAACAGGTCGTCGCCATAGCTATCGGTGCCGGTGAGGATAGTCCACGGAGTGCCGGTATTGGCAAAGATACCCGCCGAGAGGTTCAGCACGCTCTCCGGATGAAAGATGGCGTACATGCCTAGCCGATGGCGGCGATCCCAACTGGCATTCGACCACTCGTCGTTCGGCGCGAATTGGTTTTGCGGGAACCAGCCAATGCCGCCTGTGTTGGATTCGTAATGGGACCAGGTGTAGCGGCCAAACCCGGTGAAATACTTGTTCAGTCGCCCACGATAAGAGATGTCCATGCCCTGTCCGATAAAAAAGGCGGCGGGCTGCATCTGGCGGATGCGGCCATAGGCGGGATTTGGGCGCGTGGTGTAGCCGGATTCCGGCGTCGGGGCGTTCACGTCGACGGAACGGAATTCGTCAATGCCGCGCGAAGAGTATGCGCTGATCACGCCGGTGGCTTTCTCTCCCAGTTGGCGCTCGATCGAGAGGCCATATTGCATCTGGTAGGGAATTTTGGCGTTGGGGGCAAGCTCGGCGATATTGGGCGGCTGGGCAGAAATGGTTTGGCATTCGCTGACCGGGTAGCAGCTTGAGGAAGGGTCGGCGGGATTCATCGACAGCGAGATGGAGCGGCGGCGCGCAGTCTCGTAGCGCGTCAGATCGAGTAGCGGGCCGGAGCCGAACCGGTCATAGTAGAGGCCCCCGCCACCACGAATGATGATCTTCCGTTCAGAATCGAGCACCCAGGCGAACGAGACGCGCGGAGCAAAGCCGAGGCGGCGATTGGCGAGGAAGTTTTGCCAGTCGTAGCGCAGGCCGGGCGTGAGCGAAAAGCGCTCGGTGATCTTCCACTGGTCCTGGATGAATGCGCCCATCTCCTGCTGGTGGTAGGTGAAGTGGGTGTCGCCCGTGTTCTGCGTAAAGGCGGAGGGCAGGTTGTTGGTGTAGTTCTGGAGGGCGGTCTGGAGCACCGTCACACCGTCTGCGGCCAGCGTGGGGCTGAAGGTGTAGCTGCCCAGTGCGTTGGTGTTGTCGTCAAAGGCGCGGCGGCCCAGGTGCGGAATGCCGATCCCCATCTTGATCATGTGCTTACCCTGCGTTCTGGTCACCATGTCCGAAAGGCGCAGGTTGTATTCCGTGCCGAAAGAGTCGTTTTGCGCGGAGCCGGAGAGGAAATCGCCGGCCACGTTGATCGCTGGCGCCTCGGTCACGTTGGCGTTCCGGCTGGAGTCGTGCTCGGCCACCAGAGAGATCTGGTTGATCATCACCGCTGAGAGCGTGGAGTTGATGTGGATCACCGCGTCGTCTTCGTGGTAGTGGTCGTTATAGCCCGCCGCGGCCAGTGTTTGCCCGCCAACTCCCTGGTTTTGGCCGGTCCAGTCCTGATAGCTGTACTGGGCGTAACCAGAATGCTTCTCGCTGATTTGGCGCGCGGCGCGAAGACTGAACTCGGTGTCGCGTTGCGGCGCGGCCACGTTGGCGCTGTACGTGCCGGTGGGGTTGCCGGACGTCGGCACAATGTCAGCCAGGACTACGGAATCCTGGTCGTAGAGGACCCGATTGAAAGTGCCGAGGAAGCTGCTCTTGTGCAGATGCGGAATGGGGCCGGTGATGTGGCCCTCGTAGTTCTGGCGCATCTCAAAGGGCTTGCTGGGGGCCAGCGCGTTTTGCGCGTTCAGGGCCGAGTCTCGGAAGAGGAAGTTGAACTGGCCGTGATAATGGTCGGCGGCGGACTTGGTGATGATCTCCATCTGTCCCCGGCCCGGCCAGTAGTATTGCGCGGAGTACGGGTCCTGGTTAATGCGGACTTCCTGCACAGCGGAGGCGGAGACAGTGGCGCGGTTGGACTCTACGCCATCCACCAGCAGGCCGCTGCCGCCGGTCGCAGAGGCGCTGTCGTCCAGAAACGAGCTCATGGCGGTCACGTAATCATTGTCGAAGATCGGCATGGACTTGAGATCTTCGCTGGTCATCACCGAGGAGTCGCGGTTCTCTTCCGGAGCTGTGAGGTCCTCACTGTTTTCTGAGTTGACCTGAACAGTGGTCGAGAGCGAGGCAATGGGCAGCACGATGTGCAGCACCGGCACAATGGGCGTAGCGGTTTTCACGCTGGGGTGCACAGCGATCACTACCGGCGTGCGGACGGTTTGAAAGCCCGCTTCCGATACGACCAAAGTGAAGTTGCCGTCGTGCGGCGCGACGATCTGGAAGTTACCCGCACCGTCTGAGTGAAAGCTGCCGGCTACGGCGCCCGTCGAGTCGAGCAGGTCAACTTCAGCGCCGGGCACAATGGCGCCAGTGGGATCGGCGACCACGCCAGTCAACGCCGCGGGGGCTGGGGGAGCTGAGCCACTTTCGCTGGAAGCAAATAAAACGCAAGGCGCAGCCATCAGCAGCGCCAAAGTAAAAGAACGAATCATGTACATCTCCATGGCAAACGCAATATGTCGCGCAAACGTGCAAACGTACAAACAACACCGGAAGCGCCGGCGCGATTCGGCATCCGTGGCCAACCGGATGCAGGTAAAGGAGATAAGCGCCTTCCGCACGGAGTCCGTGGCTGGAATGTACGCTGTTTCGGGCCTGAACTTACACGACTGGTATACCGTTATGGACGGCTCGAACGCGCCTAGGTCATCAGGCTTTGGTTACCTTCGTAAATCGATTTTCGCAGGACTCAGGGCTGCCGTCCAGTCGGCTGCCGTGTCCACGACGATGTCCGGTGGGGTCTCCATCAGGTTTTGTGGCCCGAAGCCGAAGACGCAGCCGATGCTCCACACGCCGGCGTTGCGGGCGGTTTCGACGTCCACCTTGCTATCCCCAATCATGACCGTCTCTTCCGGCCGCGCGCCGGTCTCCTTCATCAGCGATTGCAGGCCAAGAGGGTCGGGCTTTTTCCTCGGGAAGCTGTCGCCGCCATAGATATGGAGAAAGTACGAGGCCATCCCCAGCCCTTCGCAAATCCCGCGCGCCGGCCGGACCGGCTTGTTGGTGAGCACAGCCATCACGCGGGTCATGCCATCGGCAGTGTCATGCAACTCGTGCAGAGCCTTCAGCGCATCCAGGACTCCCGCGTAGGCGTAGGTAAAGTCCAGCTTGTGTTCGCGATAGTACGTGAGAAAGAACTCGTAAGCTGTGGCGAACTCGTCCTGGTTGACCTGCTCCACCGGAATGTTGCGGCTCGCAGCCAGCGCGCGGCGCATCAGCATCGGAGCACCATTGCCCACATAGCTGGCAATGAGCTGGTTGCGCAGGCGCTTGAGTCCGACGTGGATCAACGCTTCATTGACGGAGTTACAAAGATCCTGCGCCGAGTCGATCAGCGTGCCATCCAGATCGAAGACCAGGAGCTTGAGTTGTTCAACAGGGATAGGACGAAGAACGCGAACCATGAATACCATTCTACGGGGCCGTCGAGCGAAAGTGCTCGACGGCTCGGATTTTGAATCATTCGCGGAAAAAAGTGGTGGCGCTTCGAGCCGTCATGCAGCCCGGATCGCATGCAGCAGCCCTTGAAATCTGCGCCCAGAGCCACACGGACACGGATCATCGCGGCCAAGTTTTTCAATTAGTTCTTTATCTCCATGGACCACGCGATGACCGCGCTTCACATGGGTCTCAGATGGGTAACCTTTGCGGCGCTTGCTACTGCGCTGGAAAGGAGAAGGTTTCGTCAAATTTGTCGATAGCCATGGTCATTCTCCTTCTAATCGGAATAACTCATGTTACCAAACTTGCAGTTAGATCTAAGTTTGAGCGCGAGCAAAAAACAGGCGAGACCTTCCCTTGGAGCCGCACAGACCTCGCCTGAGGAAGAAGCTTTTACGATGCGGCCCGTCGCGATGAGCAACGTAACCGGCCGCTGACAACTGAAAACTGACGACTGAAAACTCAGTGAACTCGGATATCGCCCGACCCGGTCTCTATCCGCACCGTCGGTCCGCCGCCATGGATTTTCCCAGTGATGTGATGGTGGTCGGTGCTTCCTTGAGTCAGCATCTCCTGGTCCGTGTGGATGGAGCCGGAGCCGGTGGATGCGTCCAGCGTGAGCGGAGCGCTACCGGCCCAGTACTCGATGTTGCCGGAGCCGGTCTCAAGATGCCAGGGAGCCGTGGGCGCGCCGCCGATCTTGATGTCGCCGGAGCCAGTACCCGCACGGAGGCCGCCGCGGATATCGCGCAGCTCCACGTTGCCAGAACCGGTTTGCGCCTTTACGTCGCCCTCGCCCGTCTGCCCGGCATAAATGTTGCCCGAGCCGGTATCGACGCTGAAGCCGCCGTGGAGCCCGGTGGCGTGGATATTGCCGGAGCCAGTGGAGATCTTCGCGTTTTCGCCAACACTGTCAATGGTGATGTCGCCGGAGCCGGAATTGGCCTCGAGAATCGAATTCTCCGGTGCCTGAATTTCGTAATCGATGCTGATGTTGTGGTAGTTCTCGTGGCGCGCGCCGATGCGGATGATGGCGCCGGTCTGCTCAATCGGCGGATTAGCGGCAATTTCGCGGACCCGCTGCTCGGCATCGCCGGAGCCCCAGCCCGACTTGACGCGGCCGAAGATGTGGACCTGCGAGCCGGAACCATGCGTGATGTGGATATTGCCGGAGCCGGTCGCGACAGAGAGCTCGACGTGGCCGTTGACGGAGAGGGTGCGGTCGAAGGTTGCCTCAGAGGCCAGCGCGGGCACAGCTGCCAGCGCCAGCGCGGCTGTTGCTGCAAGAAGAATTCTCATCGTGATCCTCACTTCAGTTTCGTTTGTAGATAGCCAGACGAGGGAGGTACGAAGCCACAGGGCGGAATGTTCCCGGAATCAGGGGCTTCGGCCTTCGGATCGGGGGCGGGCTGGGCGCCAGTCGAAAACCGGCGCGACTGTCCGCGACCATTCTAGGCCAATTGCGCCGGGAGTGGTTTTATGAGGAGGATGATTTTCATGGCGCGGTGCCCGGGATTGAAGCCAGCGTTTGCCCGATCAGTCAGCGGCTTACCCAACGGGCGTGAGGTTCGTATCCCAGATGCCCGTGGTGAGGTATTCGTGGATGGAGACCGCAGCCTTGCGCCCCGCTCCCATGGCCAGGATCACTGTCGCGCCGCCGGTAACAATATCGCCGCCGGCAAAGACACTCGGCTTGGAAGTGCGCATCGTCTTGGCGTCAGCCACGATGTAGTTATGCTTGTTGGTTGCCAGGTCCGGTGTGGTGCTCTGGATCAATGGGTTGGCCGAGGTCCCGACGCCGATAATGACGACGTTGGCGGGGAGGATGAATTCAGAGCCCTTGATTTCGACCGGACGGCGCCGGCCGCTTTCGTCGGGTGCGCCCAGCTCCATGCGGATGCAGCGAACACCGGTGAGCCACCCGTTGGCATCGCCGAGCAGCTCGACCGGGCTGGTAAGCATGGAGAACTCAATGCCCTCCTGGCGGGCATGCTTGACCTCTTCAAGCCGGGCAGGCATTTCTGCCTCAGAGCGGCGATAGACCAGCGTTGCCGAGCGCGCGCCAAGGCGGCGGGCCGTGCGCACCGCGTCCATGGCTGTGTTGCCGCCTCCAACCACGATCACATCGCGGTTGCGGCAATCGTAGACGGGCTGATCGTATGTCTCAACCTGGTAGGCGCGCATGAGGTTGATGCGGGTGAGGAATTCGTTGGCGGAGTAGACGCCGTTGAGGTGCTCGCCGGGGATGCCTAGAAAGATGGGCAGGCCCGCGCCGGTGGCGACGAAGATAGCGTCAAAGTGCTCGTCGTGCAGCAGTTCGTCGATGGTAACGCTCTTGCCGACGACGACATTGGTTTCGAACTCGACGCCCATGCGGCGAAGGTTGTCGACTTCGCCCTTGACTATGGACTTGGGCAGGCGGAATTCCGGGATGCCGTAAACCAGCACGCCGCCGAGCTCATGAAGAGCTTCAAAAACGCGCACGCGATGGCCGCGCTGGATCAGGTCGCCCGCGGCGCTCAATCCCGCGGGTCCGCTGCCGACGATGGCAACACTTTTTCCGGTAGCCGGGGAGTTGCTGGGCAGGCCGAGCTGGCCGCTGGTGCGTTCAAAGTCGGCGACAAAGCGCTCCAGGTTGCCGATGGCCACGGGCGCACCTTTTTTTCCGAGAATGCAGCCGCCTTCGCATTGATTCTCTTGCGGGCAGACGCGGCCGGTGATGGCGGGCAGGACGTTATCTTCGCGGAGCTTGGCGGCGGCGGCCAGATAGTCTCCCGCGTAGATCAGGGCGACGACGTCTTTGATCTTTACGCCGACGGGGCACTCGACTACGCAGCCAGGACGGGCGCATTCAATGCACCGCGATGCCTCAGTCAGGGCGCCGGCCGCTCCAAGGCCAAGATTCACTTCTTCAAAATTGCGGCTGCGCGCGGTGGGGTCGAGCTCCGGCATGGGAGAGCGGACAATGCTAAGCCGGTCTTTGAGGGGAAGCAGATTTTTCTCAGGCATTCAGCGCGTCCTCTCTGGGCAGCGAGCCGGGATGCCCGGTGGGCTGTTCCACGGCGAAACGGGACTCTTCGATTTGTTTTCCGGCCAGCTCGGCACGGAGCTCAGCCAGCTCTTCCGTACTGTGATCTTGAAAATGTTTCAGCGACTGGCACTCCTTGTCGCGGTACATGGAGTTGCGCTGCATCAAGACTTCAAAGTTGACCTGGGCGGCGTCGAACTCCGGTCCGTCGACGCAGGCGAATTTGCTCGCGTTGCCCAGCAGCACGCGGCAGCCGCCACACATGCCAGTGCCGTCGACCATGATCGAGTTGAGACTCACCATGGTTTTGATTGCGAGGGGCCCGGTGATGCGGGCAATGGCGCGCATCATGGGAACGGGCCCAACGGCCAGAACGAAGTCAATGGGGCGCTGTGCGGCGAGAAGGTCGTTCAGCTTTTTGGTGACCAGGCCGCGCTCTCCGTAGCTGCCGTCGTCGGTCATGATGTAGGCTTCTTCGCTGGCGGCGCGTACCTCGTCTTCAAATACCACCATCTCTTTGCTCCGCGCGCCTTCAATAAAGACAACACGGTTACCGGCTTGCTTGAGGGCGTAAGCCGTGGGTAGGGCCATGGCTGTGCCCACGCTTCCGGCCACGATCACGGCGGTGCCGTAAAACTTGACCTCAGAGGGATGGCCCAGAGGGCCAACTATGTCGAGGATGGAGTCGCCGGCCTCAAGACAGTTGAGCAGGGAAGTGGTTTTGCCGATGGCCTGGACAACGATGGTGACGGTTCCTGCTTGCGGATCGGAACTCTTGATGGTGAGCGGAATGCGCTCGCCCTTTTCATGCAGGCGGAGGATGAGGAACTGACCAGGCCGCTGCTTGCGGGCGATGCGCGGGGCCTGAATCGTGAACTGCTTGATGTTGAGGCCAACGGTTCGCGCTTCGACGATCTTGTACATGCAGGCAGAACTCCTCAATTGGCCAAGGTCGTTGAAGTGGCCGACCCGCGCTGAATCTGCCACGACATGGCGCCGGGGCGCGGGGAATGGTCAAAGGGGACCTTAGGGCGCTGACGAATCCTTCGCCACTAAGGAAGATTATTGAAGATTTGCGCCGGATGGGGTGTGATGCGGATCACGGGGTGAGGCGGCCCGTATCAGAACAGCCGCCTCGGACGCAGACTACTGATCGACCGCCTCATCGAGCGTGGGCTTGCGGGTGCGCGCCGCTTGCTGGGGTGCAATGCGCGCGGGCGGTGGCGTCTGGACCTGGGCCTGGACCATGGATTCGCGGACAGGCGCCACCATCGGCACCGCGGCCAAGGGCAATGGCGATCCGCTTCCCCAGCGAACGGCTCCGTATTGGTTCGGGTGGAGTCTTTGCCTGAAACTTGATGACCAACCGCGGGCAGCCTCGACAAGCGTTGGATTGCCGGAGTTGTAGAACTCTTCCGCCATATCGCGGTTGGGAAACGTGTCGAGAGCCTCAATCAACGCGGGCTCCGAGCCAGGAATGCCGAGTTTGACGAAGAGCGTATGCGCGCCGAGAATGACCTTGTCATTGTGGTCGTTGAGCGCTTGCACCAGGGCATCGCGGGCGCTTGGCGCGGGAATGGTGCTGAGGGCGACCGCGGAAAGCACCGGGGCCCATTGATCCTTGTCTTTGAGAACGCTGATCAGTGGATTGACGGCGGGGAGGCCAATCAAGACAAGGGACTGGTCGGCACAAGCGCGGACCAGGGGTTCGGGGTCGCGCAAGGCTGCAACCAGCGGCTGGATACTGTTCTTGGATTTCAATTCGCCCAACGCGATTGCGGCATCTCGGCGTGTGGCGCCATCCTTGCTGTGCAGGGCGGCTATCCAGCGCTTGACCACTTTTTGCTTCTTCTGTTCGATGCCCTTGCCAGGCAGTGTAGAAACGGTTCTCCGTGCGCCGGTGTATTGGCAGGTCCAGGTGGCATGCACGGGTTGCGAATCGCTGGCTTGCGCGATGACAGCTGAACTGGCGGGGACAACACACGCCCAAAACAAGACACTCGCTGCACGTTTCCAAAGGAGATTCCTGGCGTCTCCGGCTCGTTGAAACATAGCTGGACCTCACAATGGGAGCAAACGAGAGAATGCTCCGAAAGCATAACTATCATGAGCCGGAAAAAGGACAATGTCACCTTCTTTGGCGCGATGTGGAATCCATTTGGTTATGGGGCCGGGCGGCGGAAGGGGCTTCCACACTGAGTCGAATCAACTTCCGCCGCCGGGCCAGGAGGCGGAAGTCGCTAATGGGGCGCTTACAACACGGCAACATTTGCACTACGGGCGCAATGACCAATGCGCCCGTAGTGCAACGAATTTCTGCTATTTTGCCAACGCCAGCGAGCCATCCACGGTGAAGCCAGCTTCGGATTTGGCATCGGTTTCCTGTGGCTGGGCGCCGGCCAGCGTGAGCGTGTATTTGCCTTCGAGGATCGATCGGTTGCCCTGGTCGTCCACGCTGGAGATAGACCGTGGATCGATCGGAATGGTGACTTCCTTGCTCTGCCCGGCAGGGATGGTGACCCGCTCAAATCCGGCGAGGGAATGAATGGGGCCGTCGGGCTGTGGGGTCTTGATATAGGCTTCGACAACTTCGTCGCCGGCCAGTGCGCCTGCATTGGTCACGGTAACAGTGGCCGTGAGCGGGTCGCCGGCCTTGAGCGTCTCCGCTGAGAGCTTGACCGGGCCGTATTTGAAGGTGGAATAGCTGAGCCCGTAGCCAAAGCCCCAAAGCGGCTTGCCGCTGAAGTACCGGTAAGTGCGGCCTTTCAACGAGTAGTCAGTAAAGGCGGGCAGGCCGTCGAGGCTGCTGTAGAACGTGACGGGCAGGCGTCCGGCGGGGTTGGAGAGCCCGGCGAGGGTACGGGCGATGGCGTTGCCGCCTTCGACGCCCGGATACCAGGCTTCGATGATGGCAGCGGCGTGCTCATTGGCCCAATTCAGCGCAACCGCGCTGCCGCTTTGCAGAATGACGACGAGCGGCTTGCCCGTGGCGGCAAGGGCTTCAAGAAGCTTTTGCTGCGGAGCGGGCAGATCAAGGCTGGTGCGGTCGCCGCCGTTGAAGCCGTCAATCTTGATGCTCATCTCTTCGCCCTCAAGCTGCGGCGAGAGGCCGACAAAAGCGACCACGACGTCTGCCTCTTTGGCGCGGGCCACGGCCTCGTCGAGCTGCGCCTCAGCAGGAGCCTCCCACTTGAGCGTGACGCCGCCACCCTCTTCGTCGCCGGAGTGCGAGTACTCAAAGCGGAACTCGTGCGAACTGGTGTCAGCAAAGTCGATGGGGATGGAGGGAACGATGGGGTTGTGCATCTGGGGCGGGGCGCTGGGGGACGCGCCCGGAGCCGCGTGGAAGTTGCCCAGCGCGCCGATATCCTGGCCGCCGCGCAGGCTGCCTTCAGACACCACCTTGCCATCGATGTAGAGGTGGTAGCTTTCAGCCGGAGAGTAGGGGAAGCTGTCGCCCGTTTCGACAGAGAAGACGTAGTGCCCGGCGGCGGGCGGCGTCAGTGTCCCGGACCAGCGAACCGAGTAGTTGTGCGTGAGGAGTTGATTGACAGGGATGACGTTCTCCCAGTCGGTTTGAATCTCGGGCTGGGTGACTGTGGCCTGCGGACGGCCGGTCCAATCGGGCGTGGCAAAGAACTCTGTCTTGAGTCCCTGGTTCAAACCAAAGGCCGAGCGCGGTACCGGAACGCCAACCCCCTTGGCCAGCGTGGAGCCCTGCGCATAAAGCACGGGCGACGATTTGAATTGCTGCAACATGCCGTCAAGGGGCGTAATCGGCCGCATGGGCGTGCCGACGTAGTTGCCGAGGATGGAGACCAGCAGGTCGGCGGTAGGGCCGATCACGGCGATCTTGCCGGGCGCGCTCTTGAAGGGCAGCACGCCAGTGTTTTTGAGCAGCACCAGGCTCTCTTGCGCGGCATGGAGGGCAACGGTGCGGTTCGGACTCACCAGGTCAGCGTTAAATTGGATGTGATCGAGCGGGTTGGAGCCCTGCGGGTCGAACATGCCGAGTTTGAAGCGCGCAGTGTAGAGGCGTTCAACGGCCTGCGTAACCAGCGATTCCGAGACCA
>Ga0302320_10027514_pt1 | contig 10959 bp, 13 predicted proteins | sample Bog_T0_3_FD_202130 | JGI IMG/M metagenome (GOLD analysis project Ga0302320, IMG submission 202130) | Peat permafrost microbial communities from Stordalen Mire near Abisko, Sweden - Bog_T0_3 | ecosystem: Environmental > Terrestrial > Soil > Wetlands > Peat | place: Sweden: Abisko, Stordalen Mire... | reverse complement strand
TTTTTTTTTTTTGTTTTTAAAATTTAATAATAATTTTTTTATTGTTTTTATTTTTTTTAATTTGAGTTTTTAAAACTTTTTTAATTTCCGAATAAATTTCCAGATTTATTTGCGATCGTTGTCGTTGTTGTCGTTTTTCCTGAATTCGTGTTCTTCCTGTTTACATCATCAGCTTCCGCTTTTTTCTCTTCACTTTCTTCACTTTGATACTTCATGCTTTCCACTCTATCAATAGCTGCCAGGCTGTGAGAAATTATAAATTTTAACAATGTTTCATATATTTACATCTTCTTAAAAAATATTAAATTACTCAGGGTCTTTCTTGAGCACTCTTTGTGCCTTTCTTAATACTTCTAAAGTTTTTGAGATTGTATCTCGTTCATTAGAAATATGAGCAGGCTGGGGTTAATTCTTTAGATATGAACTTAAAAAAAGGTAAATTTATACTTCTCCGAGCAAATTTAACAATCCTTCATTTTTCATCACTTCATTATAAAGAGCATATTGCATTTTTTCCTAAAACAAAAGAAACTTTAAATCATTTTTTAATTTCCTTCTACCTGGGAAGCCTTCACCAGGAAATATCCAATAGCCTTTGGAATTGAATCTCTCATGTTTCTCACAGCGAGGTTAAAATACGCATCTATTCTTTGTCTCATTTCATTGACAAACAATGTCTGGGGGTCCTTTTCTGCTTTTTCAGCTTTCGGTATAATGTTGGTTCTATTCATCAAATAATCCAAATCATTGGTGAACAGATATCCTAATTCTGAATCAATTATGTTTTCAACGACTTCTTTGGCTTTATCTCTTTCCTGTTGCAGAACAGAACTAGCGTTTTCCGTGATTTCACTAATGATGGTCGTTTGGAACCTCGCGAATATCCTTTCAATCAATTTGCTTGCCAAATTTTCCATGAAAATGAAGACATTTTGCACGCAATCCACAGCAGGTTCCTTGAGTTTTTCCAATTGAGGTTGGATGAGATACAAGAAAGAATCAAATGATGGGAACCCTGGAATAGAGTCTCCTTGATGGAACAAAATGGCCTTCTCAATATCTTTATCAGAGTATTCATCAGTTGCCTTGAACTTCTTCCCACTGAATTCAGAATACAAATCATTGAACATCATCTTGATGGCAGCTCCGCCTGAAGTTTCTTTATCCAATTTCTTCGAATGTCTCCTGCCATCATATTTGCCTCTGATGGTGTTCTTGAACTCTTCTGTGAAATCAGTGATCATGTTCCAGAGGAGATGGATCTTGTCTTTGGTTTCCCGAGGCAAAGGTGGTCCCAATTCTTTTAACTTGACTTCACAATCCTTTATTTTCTCAGCAATCTCCTTTATGATTTCTGGCAACAGCTTCCTAATATGATAAAACATCACATCGGTCAACTTCTTCGTCAAAGCTTTGGTTCCTAAATAACCTTGAGTCATCGTCGAATAGACTGCATGCTTTGAGAAATAATCAGCTTCGACATCTAATCCTTTGATGACGGACATTCTGTCGTTAATATCCTGCTGGGAACGACCTTTCACACCAACGTAACCCAATTTCAAAGCAATGTCCTGACCTAAGAGCATTCGTTTAGCATTTGTCCCTTTATCCATGATATCAATCTGGTAAAATTTCAATTATATAACCACAAAAAAAAAATAATGGAACCTTTGTAATGACACCAATGGTTCTGACGCCTTCTCCATCAAGTTCTCGAGCCATTTGAAGCCCATCGGATGTTGAAATATCAGCATTGGCTGGAATAACACATAAGATTATGGTTCTTTTATCTTTGACATAACTTTTTTAAAAGTTTTAGATTATAGTTTAAATTTGATATTAATGAGTTGTACTTTAGAGCCATGTTTTTTGTGATTTTCTCAATATCCTTAGGCTGGTCAGAGTTTTGAAGAGGGATTCTTGTGATACCAGGCAAATCGATTATGGTCAAATCAGGACATGTCGTTGAATATACCGTCAAAACAATAGGGTCATCAATGATCCCCTTGTTCTTTCCCGCTGACTTATCAGTCAACTCGTTAATCTTCTCTCTGACTTTTGAGAAATCCACAAACTTCTCGTTTTTATTGTTGTCAAAAATCGCCCATGGCTTTTCATCACCTCCGGCTATTAATCAAAATTTCAAAGAATTTCATAATTTTTTATTATTTAACTAGGTTGAATATGCACCATTCTCATTTCTAAAGGTCTTCTTGTCACCACACCCTCTCCTCTTGGCAGGAAATCAAGACCGACAATTGATTCGAGAAGAGAACTCTTTCCTGAAGATTGGGTTCCTAAGACTGCAATTCTGGGCAATGTGATGTAGTTCTGCAAACCAACATCCCTCAACTCATCAATAACATTGATAAGCTTCCTTAAGTTTTCAAAAAGAGGAGCCTTGAGAACTTCGCTTTTGTCCTTTTCCATGTTGGAAATTATAAGAAATTTTTATTTTTTGAAAATAAATTTAAGATATATTATTGCTTTTTTAATTTTTTTCTTTAGAAAAGAAAAAAAAATGTTTTTTTAAAATTTTGTAAGCTCAAAATAATATTTGTAGTTACCGTTTTATAAAAAGTATATTCAAACCTTAATAAGAAAAACAAAATCAAATTCTTTGCTACATCTTTAATTTTTTTCCATATAAAAAAATTATTAAACGAAATTTATAGATTAAATTATTTATCTCTGTTTATGGACAATAGTTGCCGTTGATGCTTAAATATATTTACATATATTATTGTTCAGATACTGTCATGATTTTCTGAACATAGATTTTTTCAATGAGTTTCGCCAAAAACCCTTCTTCCTTTAGCTTGGACTCCAACTCATTCCTATGAGCCATTTTTATTATTTTTTTCACACTCTTCAATAAAGTATTCACAATCTTCAAATCATGTTCATCTGCTCGAACAGAATGAATTATCAAATTTAATTCAATGAAAACAGTTATGATGTCAGTTTTCATTATCAAAAAGAATAATATCTTTATTTCATCTCGATCGTCAATATGGTCGAAATCCGGAAAATTCATATCTTCCATAAATTTCATTATTATTTGTCTGGGTCTACTAAAAATCGTCAATTTCTCCATTGGATTTTTCATAAATTTTATGCCTTCAATAAGATCTTTATATTTTGAAAATGGCTTGAAAAAGTTATTATCATAATGGTCAAGCGCTATAGTGAAATTATCAAACCCTTTGTCGAAAGCATGGTCTGTTTCTTTCGTATTCAAGTCTTCATAAATTCTTTTCATATTTGGTGTCAACAGTTGCATTTTTCTTTTTTTCTCATAAGGAGTGAAGCAATCTTTTATTTCAATGCCTTCCAATAAATTCTTTGCCAAAAGAATGTCATTTAGATGAAGTGTCGCTAAATGTTTTTCCACTTCATAAAGAATATCATAAACTTCTTGCTTTTGGTAAATCAATTGAACCACAAAATTTTCCAAGTTTCGTTCATCAAGAAATTCATTCAAGTCATGGTTTTTTTTCCTTAGAACTTTAAACTGATAAAATTCCGCTAAGGAAATTTGGAAAACTCTGCTGAATTGATGGATGTCTCTTATCATGTTAACCATTATTGCATTGAGGTCTTTAGGTGAAAACTTTTCAAATAAAACTTGGTCTATGAATTGGTAAGTCTTTAGTAAATAATCAATATATTCTTTCAACACAAGACCCAAGATGTTTTTTCCATCATTCATATGTTTTTCAAGTCTTTCTAATATAACTTTATAAAGCTTGAATCCTGGTTTATCTGCATAAATCGCATATAAAAAGTCATTCGTATCATAATCTCTTAAATCCTGATAGTCAATGTTCTTCCAATCTTCTATTATTGAATCATTGAATTCGTTTTGTTCATTCTTCGACCGAATGGAAAAGGAGATGAATTTGTTGTCTTTTCGTTGGATGGGTGAGGATTTTTCTGGAAAGAAATCAATGGCCACACTCTCCTCATACACATTGAAACTTTGATTTTCATTGACTTGTGAGGAATGTTCTGTGTTGCATCGGGAATTGTTGGGCGCTTTAAAACTTAAATGTATTTCCTTTGAATTGAAAAAATGGGTTTCATAATGGTCGATAGAATCGATTTTTTTGAGTTCCGGAAACAATATTTCTTTTATCAAACTAATTAATAATAATTAAAAGGACATTTAAAATACTTGAACTCGAAAACAACACCAAAATCAGATCTGTTCTATAACCATCTTCATTTTGAATCGGTTCAACGGAAGCTAGAAAATTCGGCAAAATCGAAGCCCATTCCAAAGTAGTTTTCTTTCGCAATAACATACATTCGTTATAAAATTTACTCTTCCATTTAATCTTATAAAAGAAACAGATAAAAAGGAATGAATGAAAAAATGTTTAAAAAATAAAATCATACTGGTTGGAGGAATGAGATTTCCAGCGTGTTGCAACAGAGAAAATTGAAGTAATTTTTGCCATTGGTCGAACGGCCGATATTGTGACGTTTTTTTGCTATTTGTTCATCTAGATAAATTTGCAAATATTTGGCATTGTTATCAGAAGAGGTGTTGTTGGCACTATTTCCCATATGAATATTTTTTACTTTCTTAATGATAAAAATGATTTTACAAACAACTTTTTCTAAACAAAAAATAAAAAATTTTATCATTAAAACCTACAACAAACGATTTTTCATTTTACAAAAAATTTCCACTTAGCTAAATTTTCATAAAATCATAATTATCACGATCAAAAAAAATAAATTATAAATTATTTTCTCAGACCCAATGGTTTCTAGCTCTACCTCTTGAAAATAATTTTTTATTTCAGCTGACACCTCAAAAACCTTTCTCCCATTTAAATATTGAGGGAATCGATAATTTCCTCTTCCTCCTGAAAAATTCAGGTCATTAACCCAGGCATTTTCAAGGAAAACAATGCTTGATGAGCTAATTTCAAGTGGATGTTTATAAACAAACCAACTAACAATTTCGTTACAAGGTGGAGTTGTCAATGATCCTTTGTAATGATAAAACTCTGGTATTTCAATCACATCTTTAAAGAGATCTGTGAAATTAAAATTAACTTTTCTCTGAAGTAAAAATTTAAATAATCATATGAAAAATGAAAACAAATGAATATTTACAGGGTAATTTTGTATGTTCATTTTTTTCAAAAAAACATCGCCTCTCAAATTTGATGAAATTTTCTGGGCTGTTTTAATAAACCTTATTTCCATGACTGCATAATGATCCTCATGGGTCTCGAGACCCTCTCTTTGAAAAACCATGTGAAGGGATAAGTTCGGTTGATCCCCGTTGATAAAATGTTCACCGGGGCAATGGAAATGGATACTGTTAAAAGACTTCAAAACGTAGAATTGTTTCCTCTGCAATATATCAGTAGCTTCTATCATAGCCAATGGATTACTGACATAGGATGTCTAAAAATCACATTTTGTAATTTATGTCCTCAAAAACAAGAAAATATTACTATGAAATGAGCTTCGTGTAAAGCAAATTGGATTTCATTATTGGAATTATTCAGATATAGAGTCATAGAAATTCGATCACAATTTTTTATTATCTCATCTGTTATATCAATCGGTGATTGTCGATATCCCTTTCAAAAGAATGGGAATTTGAAAGTTAGATTTTTTTTTTACTTCTGGACAAGAATTTTCCCATTCATTTCCATTTTGAAAATAACTGTAAGCAGCCCCTTCTGAAGAAATTGGAAAAGGAATATCAATTAGAAAAAAAATCATGAAAAGGAAGGGCTTTATGTGGAATGACATTGAATTGTGAAAACAAAAATATAATTTATAAATTTGAAATTATAAAAATTTATTTGATGTTTTTTGTTTTGATTTGGCCATAAATTTTAAATTTTTTTTTTTTTTTTTTTTCAACAATAATTAGATCACCAAGTGACTGAAAAAACAAGTCAAAACAATGTTTTGTTTCGATAATCTTAAATTATTGAGTATTTATAAATTAAATTTTTTTTTTGCAACTAATTATAGGTTTCTAAACTTATTTAACGAAAAAATAAAATGCAAAAAGATGATTTAAAAAAAGAACCATTGGTTTATTTTCTTAACTATTCTGAAAACACCTCATTGTTTTTTTAGGGGCGCGTCAGCGAAATCGGCTCAGCTCATCTTGCCTCGCAAGTGAAAAAATTTCCAGAAAATCAACTAGCCGAAGCGATAAATTTTGTGATATATGGCAAGCCGATCATTAAAAAATATACTAAAAAAAGAAGCATGATCCATAGTGCTTTGTTCTACCTCCATGAGGACGACTATTCTTATTTGCAATGGATTTCGAAAAAAAAATTATATTCAGATTCGAGGATAGATCTAAAGGCTGTGACAAATATTTCAGATAAGCCAACCCAAAATGCATTGAAAAAACTGAAAACACACAATTTATTAGTTTTAACAATAGGGGAAAATAATTATCTCGCCTTGGAGTTTCCGAACCCTCAAGCCAAAGAGTTATGGTGGCAAGGGATTCAATATTTTTGGATTTTAAGCAAGAACCCAGATAATAAGTATTTCATAAAAAATTCTTGCTAATTAAAATTTTATTAAAAACAGAAATGAAATAAAAAATCTATCACAATATCTGTTTTTGAAATTCGACAAGGATGGCACCAAAAATTTGGACAAGAAAGAAGTAAAAGTCCTATTAAATGAAATGCATATACATGTCTTGGAAGAATGGTTCGAAAAAACCTTCGCGAAGTACGACAAAAATCATAACAATCAATTAGAATATGACGAGTTCAAAGCGTTGATGAATGAACTTTCTTTCAAAAAAGAGGTTGTCCCACTTTTCAAAGAGTTTTGCGCAAAAGCTGTTGAAGGCCTTGAAAACACTGAGCATTTTGTGATGACGGGTGAAGAATTGCAGAAATTCTATCTGAAAGCTCAAAATCAGAAAATGGATATCAAAAATGACATAAATCCTTTGATTGATTATTATAATGATAATGATAACAAAAACAAAGAACAAAAAGATTATAATATATCATTTCTCACTTTTTGCAGCATTCTCTTCTCAATGGACAATCAAATTTTTAACACTGAAAAATCTAAATTAACGATGGTTTTTCCACATTTTTTTTTTTTATTTTACTTCTATTTTATTTTTCTTTAGGACATGAATCAACCTTTGCCAAGCTATTGGATTAATAGTTCACATAATACTTACTTAGCTTCCAATCAATTGACTGGTGAGTCGAGTGCTCAAGCATATGTCAATGCTTTTCAAAAAGGTTGTCGTTGTGTTGAATTAGATTGCTGGGATGGAGAAAAAGGAGATCCAATCATTTATCATGGGCATACTCTTACTACCAAACTATTGTTTTCCGATGTCATTCAAACAATTAATGACTATGCATTCGTCAAAAACCCATATCCAATCATACTTTCCATAGAAAATCATTGCACCAAAAAACAACAAGATCGGATGGCACAAATAATGAAAAACATATTTGGGGAATCGTTGTATGCATTACCTCTAAGTTGGGAAAACTTGAAAAATCTTCCTTCTCCAAATGATTTACAGAGAAAGATTCTCATCAAAGATAAAGCGAAGTTGACTACCAAAAATGAGAATTTCAATGATGATTTGAACGAAAACGTGAAGGTGGATGATTTTTCAGAAAGCCATAGAATTGAGATCAAGTCTCTCTCTACCCTTATACAACCCAATTACCTAAAGAAACGATCAGTTGAAGTGTTGACCTTCGAATCCGATAACAAGGATAATACTGAGAATTTGAAGATAGCAGGCAAATTCCAAGCGAATTATGGATACGAAATGAGGAATATCAATAAAATCGAAAATGAAATCATAATGAAAGAATTCGAAAAAAGACCAGAGCAAAAAAAAAATACGGCTAAAATTTTGGAAACAATACCTGAGAAAAGTGTCAGTTTGGAACAAAAATCATCCAAGAAGAAAAAAGAAAAAAAGGAAAAGGTAACAGAAGAAAAAAGTGATGAGTTAATACATCTGATAACCATTTTCGGATGCAAAATGATATTAGGGGATCCAAGTCGTTTGGGATGGAACATTTCATCTTTAAGTGAGGATAAAGTCATAAAGCAACTTCAAACAAATGAAGTGGAATTTATCAACCATAATAAATTTACCTTCACGAGAACATATCCAGGGGGCAAGAGAATAGATTCTTCCAATTATGACCCAATGCCCGCCTTTATAACTGGCTGCCAGGTGATAGCTTTAAATTTCCAAACCAATGATCTGAATTTGCAAATTTATCTTTCAAGATTCATGACAAACGGAGGACTCAATTGTGGATATATCTTGAAACCGGATTTCATGTTACTTAACTCCAAAAAGCCAAAATATCCAAAAGATTTTATTTCTCCTATTTATAAAATCACCATTAAAGTGATCAGTGGAACTCAATTGAAACCAATGAAGAAAGAAAAAGATATCATTGATCCCTTTGTTGAAATCAGTCTCAAAGGATTGCCTATAGAAGAGAAAAATAACAAGGTCCACAAAACAGCCACTGTGCAAAACAACGGGTTTAATCCACTTTTCGGAGAAACTTTTTCTTTTGATGTTTATTGTCCAGAAATCGCAACACTGGTTTTCCAAGTTTGGGATCAAGACAAAATGTCCAACGAGAAAATCGGATCTTATGCGATTCCGGTCGATTGCCTCAGAACGGGCTATAGAATTGTGCCTTTGAAAAACACTTTGAATTTTAAATTCATTGAATTCAGTTATATATTTTGCTTTATTGAGAAAACTGCAGTTCAATAAGCAAATCGGCTTTCAAGATAACAAAATTAATGAAAAACTTTTAAAAGTTTTTAGGAAAAATTAAGAAAAATTAAGAAAAAATAGAATTATTAATAAAATGATAAAATTAAAAAAAAATAACAAAGATTATTCAAATAATAATCAAATTATAATAGGAATGAAAAAACCGAAAATTAATGATAAAATAAAAGGAGATTTCTAATGAATTCTTAATCAAATTTAAATTTTTAAAAAAATTTAAATTTATCAGAGCAAATTATAAATTTTATGCTTTCATCATCTTTAACGCTCCCAATAAATTTCCAAATAAATTTAATTTTAGATAACTATGAAACATCTCGCAAAAAATTGCAATATTGATAAACGAACCTGTTGTTATAAAACCTACTAAATCTAAATAATTTTTAAAAATTTTAAATCCCTATATATATTACATCCGATCAAATAATAAATATTTTCAAAAAAACTTAAATTTAAATTTTTTTTTCCATCTCCAGACCTTCTTTTCAAGGTTTTCTACTTTTTTTCCATCCTACAAACCTCAGAATTTTCTGAAACCATGTCTTCCTTATTCAATCTCATGATTGACGACATTGTGATCTCAGAAGCAGATTTCTCGAATGATGCTTTATCACAATGCCAAATGACCGATTGTCCTTCAACGGAGCCCATTTCTGCCCTGTTTCACAACTACAACAAGCCACCAAAACTGACTATGTCCTCACATTACCATTCCAACGAAGATGACCTTTTCGAAAAAATTATGGGTTCTCCTTTGAGTTGTCATCAGAACAAGAGCCATAGGTCAATTAACCTGAAAAAATGCCTTGGAAAGGTCGGTTGGGCGTTATTTGAAGAAGAGGGGTCTCCGGTTGAACTTGATGAAGAGAATTATAACGCCAAGAAGAAAGAAGTTGAACTCGAAAGAAATAATGTTGTTACGAGTGAATTTCTGTTAGAAGAAGAAAAACAACAGGGCGAAGATGAGAACCTGATGCAGAATATGTCCAACATAGAATCAAAACAAATGAGTATATAACTATATATTTATAATATTTTTATTCATTTTAAATTTATTCAAAGGTCTTGATGAATATGAAACTCCCAAAAAACCCAAACAACAATTAAGACTTGATGGGCTTAGATCAAATCATCTCGCCAAAAAAACCATCAAAAAAAGCTCACATTTGCATCATCTCAAAACTCCCAAATATTCAAGCCACAACATTTGCATGGAATTTGCTTTGACAAAGAATGCAAAAGGCAAAGAATATAAACACGAGGAGGTCATACAAGATTTTGATGATCAGATCCTATAAGATGGATGACCTTTTTTTTTTTTATTTTATTTCTAATTTTTTTTAATAAAGAGTTCAAGTGTAATACTTTCATTTATTCATAAGGATAATTATTAATAATATGTGCCTTTATGGCTATATATCTCTATTTTGAGAATTTCCTAATAAAAATCTAGAAAAACTTCCTTTCTTTATTGCAAATTATTTTTATTTAAACATGTTTTTTTTTTAATTTAATGAAAAATTTAAAAACAAATTAAATGTGAAGTTCAGGACTTCCTCAGTATCCTTTATCCCAGAGAGTTTTTTTTTTGTATGAATTTGAAGAAAAGAATTTTTTTTCTCTCTCTGTTTTGTTTTTACAAACTTTAAGTATTTATAAGTTTTATAATTTGACTTTTGCCGTTAGATCTAAATAAAATTCAGAAATAAATTTATTTTTAAATTTTGTTTGATTGGATTTATTTTTAATTAGAAATTCATGAGAAAAGACATTTTTTTGATTAAATCCAAAAAACAAAAAAAATTTAGCATTTTCAAATTTCCTTTAGAAAAAGAATTTCATTCTCATTTTTCAAAAACAAAACAATTTTTTATGTATTTGTTTTTTTTTATATATTATTTTGTTTATTGACTAATGGAAACACAATTAAATGTTATTATTATCATTTTTCTCGACTTCATTAATTTTATTTACATATTGGTCAACACTGTCGATTTGAGGTATTTCTTCTGTTTGATTTGGGATGCTTTTAACTGGAGTTGCATCTTTCTTCATCGGAGTGGCATCTTTTTTAACTGGAGTTTTCATAGGAGTTGGAACTTTTTTAACAGTATCTTCCTCATCCATTTTTTTCATTTCCTTCG
>Ga0302320_10027512_pt1 | contig 10959 bp, 11 predicted proteins | sample Bog_T0_3_FD_202130 | JGI IMG/M metagenome (GOLD analysis project Ga0302320, IMG submission 202130) | Peat permafrost microbial communities from Stordalen Mire near Abisko, Sweden - Bog_T0_3 | ecosystem: Environmental > Terrestrial > Soil > Wetlands > Peat | place: Sweden: Abisko, Stordalen Mire... | reverse complement strand
GGTCTGAAGGCGAAGTAATCATCGCAAGCGGCCATTCCCCCATTGGCTTGAATTTCCAACTTACGACTCCACTATCGATAGTGGTCACCGAGAAGCCAGGAGCGCCTTCTTCCACTTGGCCGGTGGAACGGGTGGCGGCGTAGATGGTTCGCCCATCGTTTGCCAGTTCGTTGTAATGTGTGTGGCCCATCTCAACCAGCAGAACACGGCTTTGAAGGAACAATTCCCGAAGCGGGTCTGCATCGGTGCCATGTTCGGAAGGATAAGCGTGCATGAAGACGACGATTTGTTTGCCGTTTCTAACAGCGCCATTAAGGTCATCCCGCAACCAAGCCATTTGTTCAGAGCCTAAACCGAAGACTGGCGGCTGCCATTTCGCGACGCTGTTCAAGAATACGAAATGATATGCCCCAAGAGTGAGGCTGCGATATGGAGAATCACACATATAACGGCGAAAGAGATCTATGCCTCCGCCCGCAGCATCGTGGTCGCCGGCTATAGCGTACACGGCAAAACGGCTGCGCGACACGGCCGAGCGAACCAGTTCATATTGATCCTCCTCGCCATCGTCCGCGTTGTCACCCGGTAAAAGCGCGAAAGCGATGCTTGCTGCCATGTAGCGATTTGCTTCGTCAATCAAATAGACAAAGTCGCCGTAATTCTGTTCATCCTGTCCGCTAATGTGAAGATCGCCAAAATGAATCCATGAAATCATCGTTTCTCCCGGTTGCGAAATCAGTTTCGAGCAATGAGCGAGACACCGCCAATCATTAACGCCGCGCCAACAACCCGCCATGAACTGATAGCGTGAATGGGCATGTGGAACCAGCCATAGTGATCTACAACAAGAGACATCACTAACGCGGCGGTAACGGTGATACCGACGAACGGACCCGCTCCACTTTCTGCACCAGCGTGAGACCGGCATAAACCTGAACGGCTCCCACCAAACCTCCCAGAGGCGCCCACCACGGCATTTTCGCCAGCGCGGCGGCGTTTGGTAAGGGATGCGGAAACATCACGAATGCCGCCACGAAGAAGGCCATAATCAGCGTGAAAGAGATCGCACTCGCGAGCCACTTGTTTTCCAGCGATTGAAAGAGCTGGGCATTCATCGCCGCGCCACAGGTCTGGAGCACTCCGCCCAGAATAATGAAAGGAAATATCCAAGTTGCATTCATAGCTTCTCCTTTGAGCAGTCCTATATAAGATGGCCCGACCTGCCGAATTGGAGCCCGCAGGATTACGAGTCCCAGCGGGTCCCACGATTCATTCGGCTACTCAACGTTTGGCGGTTTGCGTGCAAATTAGTTCAACTTTATGAGCGGAGATCTATGACGAGTACGCCAGCGCTAGATGCCTCCGTCAATGCCAGATCGCTGCCGTCACCGCGAACTTTACGCGGCCTAGACTGGTTGAATTTCTTTCTCGCCGATGTCCAAACCGGCGTCGGGCCATTCCTCGCCATTTATCTCGCGAGCTACAAGTGGAACGAACAGAGCGTCGGACTAGCTCTCACCGTGGGCGGAATCGCCGGTATCCTCACCCAGACTCCGGCTGGCGCGCTTGTTGATCGCCTTCAATCCAAACGCGCCTTAATCGCCACCGGCGTCGTTGCACTCGCTGTAGGGGCACTGCTGATCGCGCTGATGCCAAATTTTTGGGCCATCATGACGGCGCAAGTTTTGATTGGCGGAACTTCGAGTGTCTTCGCTCCCGCCGTCTGCGCTATTTCGCTGGGAGTGGTGGGGCGTGCCGCTTTCGATACGCGTCAAGGCCGAAACCAAACATTTAATTCGGCCGGTAACGTCACTGCCGCCGTCTTGATGGGTCTGCTCGGCTACCTGGTTTCAAACCGCAGCATATTTTTCTTCGTGGTAGCTCTGGCGGCGCCCACGCTCCTCATCCTGCAGTTGATCAAACCCGGCGATATCGACTACGAAATCGCGCGCGGAGCGGAGGATGGCGATAGCAAGGACCAAGCCAAAAGTGTGCGGGTGCTCTTTCAGGAACATCGACTCATGCTCTTTCTGGTTTGCGCGGTGATGTTCCATTTTGCAAACGCCGCCATGCTCCCGCTCCTGGGCGAGATGCTGGCTAAGGGCCAGGGCCGAAGTTCGATGATGTTTATGTCGGCCTGTGTGGTGACCACGCAGTTGGTGGTCACGCTGATTTCTTCCTGGAGCGGGCGAAAGGCCGCGTCGTGGGGTCGAAAGCCACTGTTGCTGATCGCATTCGGAGTTCTGCCGGTTCGTGGCGTTCTTTACACGCTGACGCATAACACCAATGCTCTGGTTGCGATTCAGGTCTTAGATGGCGTGGCAGCCGGCATATTCGGTGTTGTCTCCGTGCTCGTGATCGCCGATCTCACCAAGGGCTCAGGGCGCTTTAATCTGACCCTTGGAGCGATCGGGATGGCCGTTGGCATCGGTGCGTCGATGAGCCAAGTTATCGCCGGTTCCATCGTGCATCACTTTGGTTCCAGCGCCGGCTTTCTCTTCCTGGCTGCGGTGGCAGCAGTTGCGTTCGCCATTTTGTACTTCTTCATGCCGGAAACGCATGAGACGTAAGTGTTACCCATGTGGCCGGTCACGTGCCGAGGATCTGGACTGCCCACGGGGCTCTGCGAGCGACTGAAGGGTGACACGCACGAATTTGAATGGTCGAGAAAGTGGCATCTTTGACGTCTCTTCGCTTGTGACATTTGCAATGTATCCCCCCCTTGCGATTGGGCGTCTAACTGCTGTAGGTGAGCGTATGAAATCAGAACTGATCGATCCCAAATTTGACAAGATTCCGGCAGATAAGGTGGAATTGACCGACGCCGAGCGCGAAAAGCTGCTTCATCAAAAGCCGATTCGAGGCTTGAGCATTAACGATACAATCGCAAACAGCGCCAACCATTCCGTAGGTGCGCGCGGAGTGGATACGTCGCAAGTGGAGTCCGGTGGGCCCAAACATCCAGATACGACGCTTGGAGAGCTATCGGACGACGAATTGAGCTAACGAATTAAGCTAAGAATGAAACCGAGGCGCCCCCGCAGTAGAACCTAAGCTACCGGGGGCGAGCTACACATCCATGTACTCCGGAATATAGTCTTTCCAAACGCCATCGGGCGCGGAAATGCGGGCCGGGGGAAGATCGCACGCGTGTTTACTTGTGCGCACCCAATGCCACGCCTGATGCAGTTCCGACTGCTGAAAGTAGAGGGTTTCCGCTTGCAGCAAAGCTGCTGCCGCCACAAACATATTGCTGACCTTTTCCCAAGGATGTGCGCCCACCACTGCCATGCGCGCAATGTTCAGGTTATGTTTCTGCAGAAAGCGCATTTCTTCCCAACGTGCTGCTAGATCGAAGGCAGCCAGCGCCGAAAAATCGACTAGAATCCCGATGGGTCTCTTCCCACGTGAGTGAATTAAGAACTTAATCTGCTGCTCCATATGTTCCCAGTCTTCAACTGTGAGCTGCCCAGCAGCTTTGAAGCCGATCACGCCGCCTGTGCTTTCCGTCAATCTTTCAATCATGAGTACAACCTGTGCAACTCGAACACCAAAACCCTGGAGACTGTTTCGTCACGCAAGATGGTAGGGGAGGCGGGATCTGGAATAGTCGTCGAAATGACCGTATTTGGTCAGATGGCGCGTCAAGGTCACTTTGCAAGGTTGAATACCAGATATTACTTGCCGAGAATCTGGACCTCGAGCGGCTGAAGAGTGACGCGCACGCAATTGAGCGGACCGGTGGTGGTGGTTCCGTCCGTTTCCTGAACCACCACCGCGCCCGCGGCTAACTGCTGGACCGCGGCGGGGGCTTGGGGTTGCGCCTTGTTGCTATAGAGAATGCGGAGTTGCGCGCCCGGAGCGTTCAGCGTATCGTCGACGATGACGGAGACGGTGCTGGGGTTTACAGCATCGGTATTGGCGACGACGACAATTTCTTGATCCATCAAAATGCGGGAAAAAGAGAGCGTGCCGTTTACAAATGTGGAAACGCCGAAGTGTTGTTGATCGCCGGAGATGGGCCGAAAGTAGAAACGCCCATAACGCAGGGCGGGAGAGGCACGGCGTACGGCCGCGATTTGGCTTATGTGCTGATAGTAGGTGCTGTTCTGAGGAAAGCCCGGACCGCCCCAAAGGGCTTCGCGTACCGCCGGGTCGGAACCAGAACCATGCAGACCTTGCTCGGTTCCGTAGTAAAGACAGGGAATGCCAGGAAGGCTAAAGAGACAGGCCAGACCGAGCGTCACCTGATCGTCATATTTGGTGGGACTGCTTGGGTCGACGTAGCGGATGCGCTCCTTTACGTCGTGGTTGTCGAGGAAGGTCACAAAGTAGCGGGTGGCGTCGCCATGAGAGCTGAGGATATCGGCTTCGGTTTGCTTGCGAAACTCATACATGTCCACCACGTCGGAGGGCGCCGAGAAGCCCTTGACTACTGGCTTTAGGACGCCGAAGAGTGGATAGTCGAGCGCAGCGTCGATACCAACTAAGTCAGTACCTGAGTTGGTATTGCGGCCGATGAACTCGGCAATTTCCACTTCCGCGTCACCGACATTCACTTCACCAAACGTGAAGAAGTTTTTCTTGCCGGTGCTGAGGGCGAACTCGCGAACGGAGTTGCCAAACAGGAGAGGCAGATTGCCTTTCAGATAACGCAGCGTGTCAATGCGATAGCCGTCGATATCGAAGCGCGCAATCACATATTGGTAGGCGCGGATGAGATACTCCTGCACCTGTGGCAAATCGGTGCGGAATTGCTTCAGCGAGTCAAAATCGCCCACTGTGTCGTCGCCATTGCCATCCGGCATTCCTTGGCGGCGAAAAAAGGTGTTGTCCTGTAACTCGCTGGGCCAAACGAGTTCATCTCCTGTTGGGTTGGGAACGGTGGCGGCGTCGGTCCAATCGGAATGAGCTATGGTTTGCGAGTCACGCCACTGGATGGCGCGCGGAGTGGCGCTAAAATCGGCCATCGCGCCTTGTGAATTAATACAGTCGGTTTCGCCAGAATTGCAGACATAGGCGAAGACATCGCCGGTGTGATTCAGGACGATGTCGAGGATGACGTAGAGACCCAACTCATGGGCTGCGTCCACTAGGGAGCGCAGTTCGTTGTCGGCATTGTTGGGGTCGCGCGCAAAACGGGGGTCGACATGCAGAAAATCGTGAATACCGTAACCGTGGTAAGTACCTGGCTGGAGCGGGCAATTTTTCAGAACGGGACTGAGCCAGATGGCGCCCGCGCCGAGTCCTTTTATATAAGGAAGTTGATCTTGGATACTCGCCAAGTTGCCGCCTTGGAATCCGAAGTAGTTCGGGTCATCAAACGGCTGGTGGGCCGGCGCCGCCAACGAGTTATTAAAACGATCGACCATCAGGAAGTAAATCCATTGGTCTCGCCAATCGGCGGGCGAGGGGAAAGTCGTCAGCGGACCGCCCGTATCTCGATTAGCATTGAAAATCGCCAGAAAATCGGGACCGTAGAGAGAAGTGGCCATCAAAACCTCCAATAAGAAGAGCTTCCGATTATAGCGGGTTTTTCGCGCCGTGCTTCGGCCGTCGCCCCATTCATCTTCCTTTTTTTATCAGGATTCGCCAGCGCACAGGAAACACCGCCGCCGCACGAACCAATACCCAAAGACGGCATATGATTTGGAGCAAGTGCACTATGCGACCAACGCGACGGCGTGGCAGATGGGTCCGGAACAGGTGGCGTGGATCGAGTTACGGGATAGGACTGGTGCTGCTGGGCCGAATCCGCTGGTGTGCCGGATTCGGATGACGCGGGAAAGGACGCATATGATTATTCATGGGGGGCCGGTTCGGCGTCCTTTAAGAATTTAAAGGTCGGACATCCGTCCTAAACTTTATGTATATGTGGGATGTATACTTAAATTGTGGCGGAGAATAAACACCCGCTCGACGACTGCGTTGGGTTTGACTGGGACGAGTCAAATATTCAAAAGAATCGGGACCGCCATCAGGTGACACCTGAGGAAACAGAAGAGATTTTCTTCAATGATCCCCTTATCGTTCGTAGCGATGTACGTCACTCAGTGAATGGGAAACGATATTATGCGCTGGGACAAACAACAATTCGGCGATATTTGTTTGTCGCTTTTACGATACGGCGTCGACTGATCCGAGTCATTTCAGTCCGGGACATAAATCGCCGAGAACAGGATGCCTACGCTCAATATGAAGAAAAAAATCCCTGAATTCACTTCCGAAGACAGCGAAAGGCAATTCTGGGCCAAAAATGACTCTACGGAGTTCATCAATTGGTCAGTCGCGACGCGCAAAAGGCTTCCGAAGCTTAAGCCTTCCCTTCGCACAATTTCGATTCGCTTGCCCGCCGCGATGATCGAAAACCTGAAGATTCTGGCAAACCAGCGCGACGTTCCATATCAATCGCTGTTGAAAATCTTCTTGGCGGAACGGCTGGAAAAAGAGCGGCGGCGTTAAGACGACCTCTACTTGCCGCTCGACCTTTGTTAGTATACGATCCAGCCATTAGGAGATGCCGATGATAAGAATTGCAGCCGTATTATTTGCGTTACAACAGTTGACGACTTACGCTCAGTCCGTTACCGCTGAATCCAAGGTCGGCGACGATGGTATGGGGCGCGCAGTCGTCACGAACCACTCCCCACATCCCGTAGTCGCGTTCACATTCAAAGTCGAGCACCCGATATGCAGGCCGACCGATAAGCCCGCGAGAAGCTATCACGGTTGGGATGTGGCCACGATAATCAATAGGAAGGTGCTCATGCCTGCGGAGTCCGTCGAGGAGAATATCGGCGGCGTCATCTGTCCCGACGGTGTCAAAAAAGCTGCCTACGCTGGGCCTCTCTCCGCCGTGTTCGACGATGGATCCACGTTTGGTGATACCGTTGGTATCGCGGGGATCCTTAGTGGCAGGGCCCATGAGATCTATAGACTAGAGCAGGTAATTGCCGCGCTTCGCGATGCCCAAACCCTAAGTTTGCCAGCAGATCAAATAAAGTCTCGGCTCCTCGCGGAAAAGGAAAATGACCGCAAGAGCCACCCACGGGAAACGGGCGAACCGCCTTACTTTGATCCGTTTTCAACAGCTGTGGGCAGTCTCCCTGATTCCGCGAAGCCAGTTAAGGAGACCACTTTTCTTTCATTGCTCAAGATGATGGATGGTCTGAAAGAAGAACTAGCTAACAGCAAGCCGGCGATTCAACACTAGGAATTGGAGCAAATGTTGTCGACCGTCTGACCGGGTCCTGTTCGGTTTCACGGGCGGTCGTTTGTCAACCGCATCGTGGGTAGGGGCGTAATCGGCGATTGAGTGGTGGCTGCTCTGGCGGGTCATTTGCCCGCCCGGCGAGCTTCACGAATCGATCCGATGGTCGCGTTGCGAGCGAGTTGAGTTCAAAACGCTTCGCGCAACTCCAGATGAGCGTTCACTTCAGCTTTCTCACGCCAAACCGGAAGCAGTTTTCGGTCGGCCAGAAAAGGCAGTTGATCGGCCAAATGCGGCGACCCATGCTGACTGGCATTGCCGTAACTGAGCAGGCAGTTGGCGCGCTGCGTTTTTGCGAATTCGATAGCGCAGACGAACGTTTCGCCGGCTGAGGCGTAGTGTTTATTCCCCTCTTTTCGGTTGTAACTAATCGTGCGGAATACACCGACCGAGCCATCGGCGCCGTTGCCGGGAAGATCGGCATTGCCGCTGGCGAGCCGGTAGACATCGCCCCAGGGAACATCGAGCGAACCATAGAGTTTGCGGCAGGTTTGCGCGGCGGACACTAAGTGTTTTAGCGCCTCCTCCGGATAAGCGAGACCATAAGAGGAATGCAACGGATCGGCAGGATTCCAATGAACGCGCAATTGCGGGTCGATCGGTTTGCCGGCGAAATAATCCTGATAAAACAGTTGAAAGAGGACGGCGCCTTGGCTCTTGGTGTCGGCCTTGTGATCCCACCGGCCGAGAACGGAGGCGGCAGCCGCCACGTCGGGCTCGGTCGAACCGGCGGCGGCTTTCAGTAGATCGGGCAGCACGGCATCGGCCAATTCCATACGCGTGGAGTGCTTGTCTGCTAGAAGTGTGTCATAGCTGATGAGCTTGTCCTGGGTAATCATGTGGAGCGAGCGTAACGTGCGAAAACTGGGTGGAGTCGTAATGGAAGGCGCGACGTAGGCAGGATATTGGGATGCGTCGAGCGTAGGAAGAGTCGTCGTCCAAGGCGGTTCATTCGTGTTCTGGTTGAAACCGCTCGGCGGATCGATCGATTTTGGAAGTTCATCGAAGGAAAGGTAGTCCGTCCAAAGAGTTTTCGATGTATCGCCGGGCACGATTTTCGACCAATAGGTCCAATCGCCAGAACTGCGTTTGGGCACCAGACCGTCGAAAACAAGCATGATGTGGCCGTCGGCATCGGCGTAATTGGCATTCCACATGGGCACAGACATCAGGCGCAGCGCAGATTTGAACTGTTCGAGATTTTTCGCTTCGCCCATGCGAAACCATTGTTCAAGCATCCTAGGCCGGTCAAGCCCCGCTACGCGCATGGCGACCGTAAGCCCATTCTCGTCATAAACCACGGGGCCATGGACGCTACGCCGGATTTCCAGCGCGACGCTCTGAAACGAACCATCCGCCTGCTTCACTTTGATGACTTTTGATTGATGTTCGAACGGCAGAAGCTTACCGTCGAATTCATATTGGCCGTCGCGCACGGTGAGCTTGTAGAAATCCACCGTGTCAATGGTGTTCACGGTGCGGCCCCAGCCGGCATGATGGTTAAAGCCGACCACGGGCACGGGAAAGCCGATTTGCGGAGCGCCATAGAGGTCGTAATCGGGCGCGCTGAGATGGACCTCCATATAGCGATAGAAAGTTTCGCCCCAGGCCAAATGCGGATTAATAATGAGCATGGCTTTGCGGCTGGCGCTGTGCGAAGGGCCGATGCTCCAGGTATTGGAACCCGGCACGGCCTCAGGTGGATCTTCCGGCCGAAGGGCCGCCGTCTTCGTCCCTAAATAGGCATCCACCTCGCGGCGAAGCCGTTCTCGCGAGCCCATATACATGTAATGGACCGCGCGCAACGAATGGCCGACGACGTCGACGCCGGAAACTGGCAGCACGCAACGGTATTCGGGGGCGATACTTTCCGGGTGCGCTTTAGCGAAATCGTTGATGCCGCGCGCGAAGGCGTCCAGATATTTACGGAAAGTTGGGTCTTGGGCGTCATACCAGGCTTGGGCGCGTTCAGGAACGCCGTTGAGTTGCACCCAGCGATCGAGATTGAGGTGTTCTTTGCCCCAATATTCAGCAGCCCGGCCGCGCGATTCGCCGTAAAGCAGCAGTAAAAGATCCGCCTGGTTGCGCATTTGAGCCCAGCCGTGGGCGTAGAACATCGACTCGCGATCAGCGGCGTAAATGTGCGGAACGCCATAGGTGTCCCAAAGAATTTCAGTTTTTGGGGCCGCGAAGATGGGGAGACAAAGGAGCGCAATTAAAAGGATTCGTCGCATGGAATCCCAGTAGCTTACCAGAAGCTAGGCGATCCGCGCCTTATTTAGCGCGGCCGGCCGGCCAGCCATCGGATTTTTCCAGATCGTGGAACGCTTTCGCCACTTTCTTGGCCAGCTTGGCGTTAAACGTTTTCTTGTCGTTTAACTCGGTTGCGAAGGCCGTCCAAAGGTCGACAAACTGCTTGGCTTTGATGTAAAACTCGTGAGCGGCGGCCGACTCTTGAGCGTTTTCGGCCTTTTTCTTTTCATTTCCAGAATCTCGCGCCCAATTTTCAAAAGCTTGTTCCTGGAGGCGACGCATCAAGACGGAATCTGAAGGAAGGGGCTGGCTTGGGGTGTTTGGCGCTTGCGCCGAAAGGAGCTGAGAGAAAAATAGAACCGTAACGGCAACGAGTTTTTGCATGACAACGCTCATTTTCTAAGTGGGAATGAGTAGTCGTTTGTATCATCGACCGATCTGGTATTTCCCTTCACTGAATTCGTTGCTGGGAATTTCACGGGCAGGAACGGGAACGAAACGTTTAACTTTCGGCGTCTGCTGGCGGCTCTCGTTGATCCGGCTGATCCAGGGCCGAACCTTCCGCGGGTGCGCGACATGAAAATGGTCATTCGGTCATTTCCTTTTTTTTGGTGCTTTGATCCGTGCGTATCAAATACGCTAGGAGCAGGAGGCTATCTTGATGATTCCCCGCCGGCGCGGCCGCCGGCAACGCGCTTGCCACGTTGCACAAATACCTGGCCCTATCAACGAAACTGTGATGTGGAAAGGCGTTCCATTCATCACCAGTGGGGCGGTTTCGGGCAATTGGTGGCACGGAACGCGGATGGGGACGCCGGAAGGTTTCACCGTTGTGCGGGTGGAAAAGGGAAAGCTTTCCACTTCATATGAGACCTACGGATTCAAGAGCGTTGCTCCTCAAAATGGTTAGTTCGGATTGGCATGTTTAGCAAAAGGGGACTTGCGCGCTTCTGTCCTAGAAGCTTCAAACAGCGGATCACATGTGGCAGCGGTGTCCCCTTTTGCGTGCCCAGACGCAGACGGTATTCTTCGTCTCAATGTTATAAAGACCTAAGCTAGGTTCTGAGATACAAACTCTTCTTGTAATCAAAATGTCATCTTCATCGACGAGCCGGCGTGTCTTCTTACGGCAAGCCACTGCGGCCGGAATATTGCAGAACAATCAGCCTTCGCCCACGGGCTTGGCGTTGAGTCCGTATGTTCTGGCCAAGTTTGTTGACCGGCTTCCGATTCCCGCTATTGCCACTGCCCGCAAAACTGTTCCTCACCCGCACAATGCCCGCGTTAGAATTCCTTACTACAGCATTGCGATGCGCGAGTTTCAGGCCAAGGTTCATCGCGATGTCCCGCCGACTACTTTCTGGGGCTATGGCGGCAGTTCGCCAGGTCCTACGTTCGAGGCGAAATCGGGCGAGCCTTTGATGGTTGAATGGCGC
>Ga0302320_10027511_pt1 | contig 10960 bp, 5 predicted proteins | sample Bog_T0_3_FD_202130 | JGI IMG/M metagenome (GOLD analysis project Ga0302320, IMG submission 202130) | Peat permafrost microbial communities from Stordalen Mire near Abisko, Sweden - Bog_T0_3 | ecosystem: Environmental > Terrestrial > Soil > Wetlands > Peat | place: Sweden: Abisko, Stordalen Mire... | reverse complement strand
CTGAGTCAATCCGGGTATGGTGAGGCGCGAGGTACTGGCAATATAGCGCACATTACAAAGGCTTAAAACGGACAATCCTTTTTTAACATCATTTTCCGTCGCTGGAGGGAAACCGAATGCGAGATTAACGCTTCCCAGGGAGCCGAGAAGCTTGAAATACCGGTATGATCCCAGGGCTCCATATTCGCCTACCTGGGCAACATTGAAAAGCATATTGTAATCCGCATCGAGTCGATTGCAATAACCGATGGTGCTGCGGTCCATGTCATCCTGAGTACGAACATTATAGATCCTGAATTCCGCATACTGTTTCGCGTAAAAATCAGCCAGCTGCGGCGGCTCGATGCTCTTCCTGGTCGGGAAAGTGTACGGGTTACTCCCGAGTCCTGCCAAGGTTATCACGGCAAGGGTCATGAGTCCAATGGTGATTGGTCGATGATACCGCGGCCGCCTCAAACCGGCGGCAAGTAATATGATCGCTACTATGGCCAATGACGTTGAAATCAGATAGGCGCGGTTGGCCGGGTTCAAAGCAGCCTCGATTGCCGCAATGATGCTGTTGGTTTTTGAAATATAGAAATCAATGGTTTGAATCGGATGCGGTGGTTTCATCATCGCGGCCCGCACCGGCCTGAGGGCTATTTTTGCGATGCCGTTTTTCGAAAAATGCAATAAAATGGCGCCTCCGCAACAGGCAAAAAGCGACGTGCCCACCGCCGTGCAAAGGCATAGGAACAGACGGCGAATTTCAGGCAAAGAGTCCTGCACTGGGGAACAGAACCGGTTGAACCCTTCGGCACTCAGGATGACAAGGGCGAAATAGGAGAGATACAGGAACCGGAAGGGGGCGCGAAATGAACTGAATCCAGGCAAGAGGCAGACTATCCGATAAAGGGGGGTATATTTTCCAAATGATAATAGGCAACCGACCACCAGTAATCCGATAAAAAACATGACCCGCCTGTTCATTCTTTTATCAATTGCGGCACCAGCCATTGCCAGCGGAATAAGGCCCATGAAAATGCTGATTCCCACAAGTCCAAAGGAGAATAGATGTGAAGTCCAATCGGGAATGAAAACACTGACCAGCCCGGTCGGCAGCATTGATGCCTGGCTGGCGGCAGCGAAATCAAGACCACCGGATCGCACCGAAAATTTTGACATTTCAAGTGTCGGAAGAAGCTGGAGCGCGGCAATTCCCATGCCGAGTGTTGCTGCAAAAGCCCAACCTGCAAGTCCGGGCAGGCACGCTCTCAACCTGCCGCGATAGTTCGATGCAAGGAGAAATACCAGATAGGTCGATGCCGCCAGTTCACCATAGAAGGCTGTTTGAGGGAACCCTCCAAGCCATGCGAAACCGAATGCCAAGCCGGCTGCCGCGATCGAACCCGGGTCAGGTTTTGAAGCAATGCGTCCGGCCAGCAGGAACCAGAGCGGCCACCAGGTTATGCCATTGGGCTGTGGCGATCCGAGAGTGCCGGCTATAGGTCCGGAAAACACCCACAGCCACCCACCCAGTACCGCAGCCCGCCTGGTGAATCCGCATTGGACAAGAAATGAATACATGAAAATTGCCGTGAGCACCAGCTGAAATACCATGGCGCCGTTTCTGGCAGGAACAAGCGGTAATACCAGGTTTGCCAGGAGGGTTATGGGATAACAAAGGCCGGCTTGCCCGTCCGCCAGGAGCGGGAATCCGCATTGAATCAGGTTCGTCCACAGCGGCACTATCCCATGATGCCACTGATCCATCCCGACTTTCAAAAGAGGATAGAAATAAAAAGCCGAATCGCCGTCAGCGGTGATGCTCTGACTTCCCGAAAGTAATAAAGGGATTGCCCATAAAATAATCGGCACACTGAGGATGAGGACCGCGCCGGCATGACGGTTTTGTAACCTTGCGGGAAAATGCATACGATGCCTCTCCTGATTTTCGGGTGGGTGGTTCTGCAGGCCGGGAATGAATTAAAGTCTTAATAATCGTTTCTGGAGTATCCGGCATGCAATAATTGAGGCGGATTGACGCAAACACGGGTAGCAAGGATAGTATTGATCACCGCGGCAATCCGGTTCCCCGAAAAAGGTATTTTCAAGATGAAGGACACCCTTGTAATGAAAAACATGCAACAACCCATCCGCCTGAAAAATATGTCGCCTGGCGAGCTGGCGGAACAGATACGGTCGACCGGCGAGCCGGCATTCCGCGCGAATCAGGTTATCAAATGGGTATACCAGAAGCGGGTCGACAGTTTCGAGGAGATGAAGAATGTCTCCAAGGCCACCCGGCGGATGCTGGCCGGAAAGTTTACCATAGAGAAACTTCCCGTTGCCGCCGTACTGCCGTCGCCGCGAGGCGATGCGGTCAAATTCGGGTTCGCTCTTCGCGGAGACCCTTATATTATAGAAAGTGTCCTGCTGTTTGACGGCGACCGGCACACCGCCTGCCTCTCCAGCCAGCTCGGATGTTCCCTGGGCTGCACCTTCTGCGAAACCGGCAACCTTGGATTCATCCGTAACCTTACCCAGGAAGAGATAATCGGCCAGCTTATCGGGATCAATGATTACTGCGGGAAAATGGGGGAACGGCTCGTAACCAATATTGTCTTCATGGGCATGGGGGAGGCGCTCTCGAATTTCGAAGCCTTCCGCGCCAGCCTCGCCGTTATCATGAATGAGGAGTGCTTCAATATCGGCGGACGGCGGATCACGGTATCAACCGCCGGGGTAATCCCTTCCATTGAGCGCCTCATGCGGGAGGATCTTGCAATCGGGCTTGCCATATCGCTCAATGGATATTCGAACGAGGGCCGCAGCGCCGTGATGCCGATCAATAAGAAATATCCGATTGAAACCCTGACGGCAATTGCGGCCCGGTACTTCAAAAAAACCGGTCGCCGCGTTACCTTTGAATATATCGTCATTCAGGGAGAAACCGATACCCCGGAAGCGGCGCAGAGCCTTTTGAAATTAATCGGGTCCCTGCCTTGCAAAATCAACCTGATCCCGCTCAACCCCCCGCCGGGAAAGCCGGGTACCCCTTCGCAGGAGGAGCTCATTCGCTTCCTTGAACGCCTGCACGGCCTTGGTCTCGCCGCGACTATCCGGGCCGGCCGCGGCCGTGACATCGGCGGTGCATGCGGACAATTGACAGCACGGAAGTATCCCTTTCCCGATACCGAAGCCGGCGGCAATGCCTCCCCGGCGAATCGCTAAAACGGGATTGCGACCCCGGTCGCCGATGTTCCCGATACTCGATGGTACCTGTTCACGGCAGAAGGCGCATGCGCGGTATCGTCAATAGGGGTCGATGAAATTGTCATTCCAGAAATCAATGAAGGTAAACTCGACGATATCGGCGAAACCAACCCAGTCGCCGCGCTGCTGGGCCTTGAAAAGCTCGGTGAGAAGTTCGGCTGCCCGGGTTACGACGGGAGTCTGCACCGTACCGGTGGTCAAGGTCGCTTGCATAAGGGAAATGCAGCGATTGAGCAGCGAGGATGCACAGCCGCAATCGCCTGTTCTCGCATGCCGAACGATCTCACGCAGCATTGTCGGTATCGCTTCCGCAGAATCAGTCATAGAGGTATAATAATATCGTTATTGGTGCAGACATTCCCGGAAAAAAATGCGGTACGGACGAAAGGGGGCACCCTTGATGCGGCCGGCTGAGAGGAAGGACCATTGCCATGAGAATCGTTTCTGCCGGAAAGAGGCGCACGGAGGCGGACGAAATAGAGCTGTTCACCGCCGCTTCAGGCGCGCTATCGGCCCGGATCCGGCGGAACGGCGGTCTTCTGCACCTGCACTCTGCTGTCAATCCTGAGGCTGAGGCCTCCTACTTCGAGCCCCCTGCCCTGTGGGCTGATCTGGTTGTTCTGCTGGGAAGCGGCCTCGGGTATCATGTGGATCCATTCCTGAGCGGTCTCGGTGCCCATGCGGAGATCCTGCTGGTCGATCGGTATGCTCCCTGCATTGAAGCGTGCCGAAAACGCATTCAGGCAAGGGTACCAAATCGAATCCACGCCGTTTCCGGAGAAACCGCTGCCTGGCGCCGGATCGTCGAGGAGGCCGTACGCCCTGCGCGCACCATCCAGGTTATCAGGCATCCCGCCTCCTGCCGGGCCAATAAGGATTTTTACGACATGGTCGCCCAGACACTCGACATCCGCAATGTCAACGAATCCGGCATCGGCGGCGGTCTTCTCTTTTACGGAAGTTTTTTCCTCGAAGAGGAATTGAAAAACGCGCTTCGGCGTACCGAGGGCGGCGTTTCCCTTTTCGAGTACGGCGCCATGAAAGATTGCGCCCAGCTCGAAGCGCATTTCGAACGGGCGATCCAGGAGTTCCGGCCGGAATTTATACTGTCGGTCAACATGAAGGGCTTCGATGCAAACGGGGCGGTCCCGGAGATCGCCCGGCGCTGCGGCGTTCCCCTGGTCATCTGGTTTGTCGACGATCCTCATCCGATCCTTATCCCGCAGGGTACTTTCGTGAACAACTCCCTGGTGGCGCTGTCCTGGGAGCGGGCCTACCTTCCCTGGCTTGATAAGCAGGGATTCGGCGCTACCGGTTATCTCCCCCTTGCCGGGGATCCCGACCTCTTTGCCGGTACCGATGCCCGGCCACTCGCCGGGGTCGGATTTGTGGGGAGCGCCATGGGACAGGCCTATCGCGGAAAGATCGCTTCGCAGTGCCTCTGGAACGATGCACTCGGCGGAATTGCCGATGAAGCGGCCCGGCAGCTTCTCGCGGATCCCTTGCTTGACGCTTCAGCCGCGATCCGTTCCGCATGCGCCCGGTTACACCACCCGCTTCCCTTTTCCGATGATAAAAACCTGACATGGTTTACCTCATACTGTATTCATACGGCAAGCATGCTCAGGCGCAAGGATCTCATCGGTGCGTGCATCCCCCATGGCGTTGCAACGTTCGGGGACCAGGAGGGGTGGCGCGAACTCTTCGGCGAACGGATTACCTGCCATGGAGATATCGATTACCGCACCAGGCTCGGCAGCATCTATCGGGGTATCGCCGTCAATCTGAATATTACCAGCCGCCAGATGCCGACGGCTGTAAACCAGCGGCTGTTCGATATTCCGCTGAGTAACGGCTTCGTCTTGAGCGATCGTCAAGGCGATTGCGAAGAGCTGTTTTCTCCGGATGAAACGGCACTTTACGGTTCCCGGGAAGAACTGATCGATAAACTCTCCTTTTTCCGTACCAATAAGGAAGCCGCCGATTGCATAACCCGCAACGCCAGGGCCCGTATTCTCTCCTGCCACACCTATGACCATCGCGTTTCCGCAATAAAGTCATTCATCGCAAAACTATCCGCGGCCTGACACCGTATCTCCCCTATCCGTTCTTGCGGTGAGAAAAGTTGCCGGGCAGCCCATACGTAATGCCGCATGAACCGTTCACGGCGAGCTTGTCGAACCATAATCATCCGATTTATGCTGCTCGTCCTTCGAGAGGCTCAGGACGAACGGCGATTGCTTTCACGTACTTATTAACTGCATAGTATCCCTCCGCATGGACGATCCGTATCCCGCTAAAAAACTATAAAGGTTAATTTTGCCGCGACCGATATCTTAAATGTGAGGCGAAAGATTACTTCCAAACGGAGGTCGGCAAGAAAATGAAGCAGCAGTGGAAATCTCTTCGGTATCATGTACCGTGGTAGGGACGCCACATTCACCACAAATGATGCCATACAATAATAAAAACATCATTTCACCGAACAAGGAGGTTGTACATGGTTATCCTTCATAATGTCGCGGCTATGAATTCTGCCACCGCTCTTAACAACGCGAACAATGCCGAGAACCAGTCTCTGCAGGAGCTCTCAACAGGATTACGGATCAACAACGCATCCGACGATGCCGCCGGTTTTGCCGTTGCTCAAAACCTTCAGACGCAGGTAAACGGCACATCCCAGGGTCTTCAAAACGCCCAGGATGGAATTTCGGCGCTTACCATAGCCGAGGGTGCGGCCAATCAGGTTACCGATATTCTGCAGCGCATGCGGGAGCTGGCCGTGCAATCGGCCAACGACACGATGAGCTCATCCGACCGGCAGTACACCAATCAGGAGTACCAGCAGCTGATCACGGAAATAAACCGGATTGCGGATGTAACCAATTTCAACGGCATGCAGCTGATTTCCTCCACGGGCTCGACGTCGGCAAATCGTTTTGGCATCGGCGGGATGAACGGGAGCGAAGGGTCGGCGCTGTGGGTTGACGCCAACAGTGTTTACGGTATTGACAGCATCACCATCACCATCGATACCATGACCACCAACTTTCTCGGAGTGGGAGCGGCTTCCGCCCCGACCAACCTTGGCGTCTCGACCCTCACTTCGCAGACCGATGCGGTCCAGGCGATGAACTCGCTTGATGCATCGATTACCAGTGTCAACATGATGCAGGCGAATCTTGGAGCCTATATCAACCGTCTCGAAGATACCATCAACAATCTGCAGACGGAAAATACCAACCAGACCTCGGCTCAGTCGCAGATACAGGATGTCGACTTCGCCTCGGAAACCACCCAATATACCAAGACCCAGATTTTGGTACAATCTGCAACGGCAATGCTGGCGCAAGCCAATTCGGCGCCGCAGAATGTGCTGAGCCTCATCAGCAAGTAGTAGCGTACCAGGTATAGTAGCCATCTGATCAGGAGGCACTTTCATGATGCCTCCCCGCAACTCCCGGTTTTGCATGACCGGGAGTTTTTTTGTTGCCGGCAGCCACCGCCGAAGGATTTGTTGAAATGCCCCGAGTGACAGTGCCGCTTTCCTCCCGATAGTTTTATTTATAATGACAAATTACGGTCCCTTAGTTATTTTGAATGGGACTATGGTCTTCATGTATTCTGGAGCAGAGTGGGCGGCTGGGGCAGGCCGGAATAAAAAGATGATTTAAACCAATTAAAAGGGAGGAAAGATGGCTGCTATTTTCGACAGGGGCTCTGATAAGGGCTTGCTACGAGGTTCCCTGCTTTATAGTATTGGGGCAATCATATTCTGCCTGGCGGCACAGGGAATTGCTCAAACTTTCCCGCGCGCGGACATCCGTTTTTCAGGCGGCTGGAAATATCATCTTGGCGACGTAAGCGGCGCCCAGGTGCCGTCCTTCTCGGACGCTGCCTGGACTTCCGTGGCCCTGCCGCATTACGGGGACGGCGTCATAGCAATGGGATCCGGACCGCATCTCGGGTATACCTGGTATCGTAAAACCTTCACCGTCGGCCCATCGTTGGCCGGGCAGAAGCTCTTCCTGGAAATCGACGCGGCCATGCAGCTTGCGTATGTCTGGGTAAACGACACCTTTATGAGGAACGGCGCTCCCTATACTAACCGATATTCCGTCTCCGGGCTCGGCCCCACGCCGGATACGTGCACGCACCGGGGCGGGTATGTTCCCTTTGTCTTGGACATTACGAACTATGTCCACCAGGGCTCCGGAAATGTGATTGCGGTCCGGCTCAACAGCGCCGCCTGCAGCGACAACTCCTTTCCGCCCGCAAGTTCGGGTGTTGATTTTCAGTATTGGGGCGGCCTCTATCGCGATGTCTACCTCCATGCCATGGACTCACTCCATATCACCGATCCGCTCTACGAAGCCATCCCCGCCGGCGGCGGCGTTTTCGTCTATTATCCGACGCCGATCGTCGCGGGCGCCGCGTCGGTGGCGGTAAACGTGCAGACCCATGTACGCAACGAACACAACAGCAGCATCTCCTGCGTGCTGATTACGGATATCATGACGCCCGATACCCAGACCGTCGTTGCCACCGCCACCACGACGCAGTCCATTCTCGCCGATTCGGCTTTCACCTATACGCAGCAGCTGACCGTTACCAATCCCAAGCTTTGGCACCCGCTCCATCCGAACCTCTACATCGTTCGCTCGCGAGTATATAACAACACCACGCCGGCGGATCTGGAATATACCACCATCGGTCTCAGGACGATACGGATGCTGCCGTCCCCCGGTCAATCAGCCGGCGGTCTCTACATCAACGGGCAATACTTTTACGCTATGGGCGCCGACCGGCATCAGGACGCGCCCTACATCGGCAATGCATCGCCGGCATCGGGCCAGTACCGTGATGCGCTGCTCCTCAAACAGGGGGGGTTTAATTTCGTTCGTACCTCCCACTATCTCCAGTCGTCCTTCTTCATCCGCGCATGCGATAAGCTCGGGCTCTGCGTCATGGACTGTCTCCCGGGGTGGGAGCATACGTCCACCCAATCGGGCTTCGTTAACAATTCGTACAATGATATCCGCGATATGATCCGCCTGAATCGCAACGATCCCGCGGTTATCATGTATGAAATCGCCCACAACGAAAGCGGCGACGCGCAGAGCTACTCCATTACCGCCAACGCCGATGCCAATGAGGAATATCCTTTCGATACCATATACACCGGCGGCGAAGTAGGAATGAATATCACCTGCGCGTCCAGTAACGTCAGCTATGGCTTTAAGGTCATATTCAGCTCCTCGCAGCATGGCGCCATGGGTTGCCCCGCCACTATGACCAAGCCTATGAATTTGTCGGAGTATGGAGACTGGAACTTTTCGAGCGGCGGGCAGCGCTCGGCGAGGTCCCCTGAAATGAATGCGCTCAGGCTGTGCAATAACCAGATAACCAATGAAGGCCTGATTCGTGAAGATCCCCCGGCCTCGGGCGATGCCGACATCCCCTTCGTGGCGGATCAGTTATGGTCCGGCTTCGATTACAACCTCGCCGGCATTGTGCGATCCGGGGCCGTCGATTGGGCAAGGATCCCCAAGATGGGGTGGTATGCTTACAAGAGCCAGATGGATACCGGGTCGATCATCGGCGGGATGACCGTTGCAGGGACCGGCGCCGCTGTGCAGGGCCCGATGGTGTACATAGCCAACTGGTGGGCTTCCGCAGCAGTAGCGGGTACCGCCTCGGTGAACAACCCGGTAAGGGTGTTCAGCAATTGCGATTCGGTCGCCATGTATGCAGGCAATACCCTGGTTGCAAAGCAGGGGCCTGATGTCGTTTCTGCTGCCAACGCCTCCTACGACAGCATCATGTTCCTTCCCCACCGGCCTTTTACCTTTAACCTTTCGGCCTATACGGCTGGAACAGGAACGCTTCGTGCCGACGGGTATATCGCCGGCATTGTCAGGGCTTCGGATACGGTGAGGCCCCCGGTTGCCGCAGCTAAAGTCGTGGTCACCATCGACACTGCGACGCTTCCGTTCCAGGCCGATTCGTCGGATATCGCTTACGTCTACGCTGCCATCGTCGATACAAACGGGACGCTGATGCCCACGGCGACCAATTCGGTTACTTTTACGGTAACAAGTGCAACGGGCACGATCCTCGTCAACCCTGTTACCGCGGAGGCCGGGATCGCCACGACCATGCTTCAGGCAACCACGACGTCGGGACTCATAACGGTCACCGCCGGCGCGACGGGATTAAAAAGCGGAAGCGCAAGCGTGACAGCCCATGCACCGCCGGCAACCGGAATAATCGCTCGTTCGTTCAAACAATCCGTTGCGTCGGGTACGGAAGCGTTCTTGATCCGGCGTAACGGCAGTACGCTCTATTTATATACCTCGCTTCCGCTTGCCGGCAATGCCGGGGCTGCAACCTTTTCCCTGTTTAACGCTGAGGGAAGGCTGGTTGTTAAGAGGGGCCTGGCCGGCGGCGTCACCGCTTTGAAAATAAACTCCCTGCCGCATGGTGTTTATATCGGGCAGGTATCGAATGGCGGCGGGAAATTCATGCAAAAAGTATTGTGGTAAACTGTGGGATCCGCTGCGGCGTCACATTCGCTGCAGCGGATCCCTCCTACCATTATTGCATCTCTTTGTGCCTCCAGGCAGTAGCAGTTGTTTCAAGCCGATAAGCCGGCCATATATGCTATCATTCCTCCTGAATGAACTTTCAATCTGTAGCCTCAGCTTTATCCATCGCGTTCCGGGCAAAAAGGAGTTATTTTTTTTAGAGAAAACGTTGCTGATCGGGTAGGTACGCCTAGCTTGATGCCAGGGCCGGTGGTGGGGAAACCTCGCTGCGCGGGTTTCCCCTGGCCTGAAGCCGCGAAAAGCACGCGTCTTCAGGCACACCCTTTCCTGCGGAAGGGGGAGGCCATGTTTGCCTGAGGGCAAACGCTCTCCCCCTCCCGCAACGCTCACATTAGGTAGAAAACACAAATAGGGCAAACAAAAACCGTATAAGCATAGCGGCATATATGCGTAAAATCTTTCCCGCATCTACGCTTCTACGCATTAACGCCTCTACGAATTTTATTCTTTAAGCAGGAGAGGAGTATCCTTGTCGGATCTGGCCGAGTTTGCGCGAGAATTACATGAACAATCTTCCGAAGGCGAGGATCGTCCGCTTGAAGCCGTCGCCTGCCCCTCAATCGGCGACCGGTTGACCGACATCAGGGCCGTGGTATTCGATGTCTATGGCACGCTTATCAATTACTGGCGTTCCGCAATGGAACAGAAGGAGGGACTGCAAGGCATTTTTTTCGACGCCTGCGGGAAGGTGGCCGACCGGTTCGGCTTTACGGATTACCTTACGGCGATGAACCCTGAGGAGGCTCCGGCAAAAACCCTGTACGATCTCTATTGCGGGCTCATCGCGATTCGCCGGGAGGGAGCGCTTCGTCCCGGAATCTCAAATCCGGAGATAAAAATTGAGGAGGTATGGGGCACTATTCTCCTCATGCTCAAGCGACATGGTTACCGGGCGGATAACCTGCAGGGCATGACCGGGGAGCTGCCCCGGCAGGTAGCCTATGCCTATAATTTTTTCTCACTGGGCCGCCGGTTGTATCCGGGCGTAACCGAAGCGCTTTCCGCTCTGCGGAATAGTTCCATCGACCTTGGAATCGTATCGAATGCCCAATTCTACACCCCCATAGACCTTACCCTGCTCGTCAGGGATCAGAGCC
>Ga0302320_10027510_pt1 | contig 10960 bp, 7 predicted proteins | sample Bog_T0_3_FD_202130 | JGI IMG/M metagenome (GOLD analysis project Ga0302320, IMG submission 202130) | Peat permafrost microbial communities from Stordalen Mire near Abisko, Sweden - Bog_T0_3 | ecosystem: Environmental > Terrestrial > Soil > Wetlands > Peat | place: Sweden: Abisko, Stordalen Mire... | reverse complement strand
CCACCTAGTGGAAGGCGTTTTCCGCACGACGCCCGAAGGACATTATTCGCTGGCAAACGTGGCGCTGGCGCGCATCTACGGCTACGATTCACCGGCGGAATTGATGGCGAGCATCAAGGACATCGCCCGCAAGCTTTACGTCGAGCCGGGCCGTCGCGACGAGTTCGTGCGCCTGATGCAGGCCCACGACACGCTGAGCGGCTTCGAGTCGAAAATCTACCGGAAGGACGAGACGATCATCTGGATCGTGGAAAATTGCCGCGCCGTGCGCAACGCGGAGGGGAAACTGCTTTATTACGAGGGCACGGTCGAGGACATCACCGAACGCAAGCGCGCCGAGGACCAGATCCGCCGCGCGACCGGCGAATTGTCGCGCAGCCGCGAGGAATTGCGCGCCAAAAACCTGATCATGGAGGAAAACCTTCGGATGGCGCGCGAAATCCAGTCCGCCATGCTGCCGCAGCAATACCCAACCTTTCCGCAGGATGTTGCATCGGAAGAAAGCGCGTTCCGATTCGTTCACCGCTACGAGCCTGCGGAATCGGTGAGTGGCGATTTCTTCAGCGTCTCCGCGTTGTCCGACGACGAGGCCTCGATGTTCATCTGCGACGTGACCGGCCACGGCGTCCGCGCCGCACTCGTCACCGCGATGATTCGCGCGCTGACCGAGGAACTCAAGCCGCTTGCACGCGATCCCGGAATGTTCCTTCGCAAGCTCAATTCCGACCTGTCCAACATTCTCAAGAGCACCGGCTCGCCGATGCTGACCACGGCATTTTATCTGGTCGCCGACAGGACGAACGGGGTGATGCGGTTCGCCAACGCCGGCCATCCGAAGCCGCTGCTCGTCCGCCGTTCCGCCGGCAGTGTCGAGTCGCTCGTCAACGTGACCGGCCAGAGCCAGCCCGCGCTTGGCCTGTTCGACGATCCGCCGTATCAAACAACGGAAATAATCCTGGCGCCCGGCGATTTCGTGATGCTCTTCACCGACGGCCTCTACGAAGTGCAGGGGCAGAACGAGGAGCTGTATACGCAGGAACGGATGATGATGGACGTGCAGGGCCTGCTATCCAAACCCAACCGGGAATTGATTGACGAACTGCTCGATGCCATCCGAGCCTTTGCTGTGAGCCACGAATTCGACGACGATGTCTGCATCGTCGGAATGGAATTTGCCGGGAAACCGGTGCCGAAATCTTAAAGCGGCCATGCGGGTGATGCGCAATTCCTGCACCCGCTGCGCAAAATTCGGCTCGAAAAGAATTGCATGAACGTTGACGAAACCCCGCCCGCCGCGCGAACGTCTTTTGTGTTGCCGCAACCATGACAAGCCGTTTCAAACAACCGATCTGGATCCTCCCGCTGATCATCGCTGGACTGGTGGCGTTGTTTGGATGGTGGGGAAATCATGAACTGCGCCAGACCATCGAGCAGCAACTCCGGGATCAGTTGACCTCGACGCTCAACGCAAACGTGACCGCGCTTGAAATCTGGACCACCAACCAGACGCGTCTGGCCACCGAATTGGCCGGCGAACCGGAAGTCCGCACCCGCGCCGTTAGGATTCTTGACCGGTCAGAGTCGGGATCCGGTATCGACGAAAGTATTTCCAACAACGTGGATAGCGAACAGTTATTCCGCTATCTCCGACCGCGCCTCAATCAGTTGGGCTACGAAACCGCGCAACTGGTGAACACCAATTTCACCATCGTCACGGGCTTGATGCGTCCCCGGCCCGGTCCGGCATTGCAGGTCGCCGAGGCGCACACCAACAAGTTCGCCGAATTATTTTCCTCCGGCAGCCCGGTCATCATCACCCCGTTCAAGCCGGAACTGCTCATCCAGCGGAGGGCTTCCGGTTTTTTTGCAAACCGCGGCACGAACATCGTCCGCCGGGCCAATCGCCTGATTCAGGCCAACGCCACGCGCGGACGACGCGGCAATACTTCCTTGATGCAGGTGGCCGCACCCCTGACAGAAGATGGGGACATGCGTGGCGCGCTGGCATTGATCATCAATCCGGACCAGGAGTTCACACGGATTCTTTCGGTGGCGCGCTCGGGCGAATCGGGCGAAACTTACGCGTTCGACCAGACCGGCCTATTGATTTCAAGGAGCCGATTCGATGACCAGCTCCGGCAGCTTGGCCTGCTGGAACAGACCAACGCGAGTTCAGCGCTGAACTTGCGTCTGCGCGACCCCGGCGGAGATTTGACGAAAGGATACAAAATTGAAAACACCAATTCCGCGACGGAATCGCTGACGCGTTTTGTGGCGGAAGCCCTCGACGGCGATGACGGCGTGGATGTGATTCCCGAACGCGATTATCGCGGCGTGCCGGTCATCGGCGCGTGGCGCTGGCTGCCGCAACTTGGCATCGGTGTGGTGACCCAGATTGATGCGACTGAAGCTTATCAGTCATTGCGCGTGCTCCAGTTCATCTTCATCGCGCTCTTCCTGCTGCTTGTGCTCTGCGCGGTCGTGCTGTTTGTTTTCTCCTACGCCAACCTCGCCTGGCGCCGGCGGCTTGGCGAAGCCGAATTGAAGTTGAAACAGCTCGGCCAATACACGCTCGGCGAAAAAATTGGCGAAGGCGGCATGGGCGTCGTCTATCGCGCGCACCATGCGCTCATGCGGCGCGACACCGCCGTGAAACTTCTGCTGCCCGATCGCGCGGATTCCGTCGCCATCGAACGCTTTGAGCGGGAAGTCCGCCTTACCTGCCAATTGACCCATCCAAATACCATCCAGGTTTATGATTACGGCCGCACGCCCGACGGGATCTTTTATTACGCGATGGAACTGCTCGCCGGATTGAACCTTCACGACCTGGTTTTCCGGTTTGGCCCGCAGCCGGAAGGCCGCGTCATCCAGATTCTCACGCAGGTTTGCGAATCGCTCGCCGAAGCGCATACGCTGGGGCTAGTGCATCGCGACATCAAGCCTTCCAACATTTTTCTCTGCGCCCGTGGCGGCGTGCTCGACTGGGTCAAGGTGCTGGATTTCGGGCTGGTGCGCGAGTTCCGTAGTTCTTCTGCAACTCCGGGAGATGAACAGGAATTTGCCGGCACACCTTCCTTCATGTCGCCGGAGGCAATCAAGAATTCCGCCGCCAACGACCCGCGCAGCGATCTCTATGCCGTCGGCGCCATCGGCTATTTCTTGCTAACTAGCAAAAGCGTTTTTGAAGATGACGACATTTTGAAGCTGCAGGAAGGGCAACAAGCTTACAAGCCAGTTCCGCCCAGCCAGCGCACGACAAATAAATTCAGCAGCGAACTCGAACGGGCCATCCTGCGCTGTCTCGAACGCGATTCGGAGCAGCGCCCGCAATCCGCCCTCGAATTACGCGACCTTTTCCTTACCAGCCCTCACGCGGCGGACTACACACCGGAAGACCGCGCCGCCTGGTGGGCTGAATTCCATGCGCAAAAACAATCTTCTGCGGAGGCTGGAATCGGAACGCCGAGTCCGGTTCCCACGGTAAAAATAGATTTCGCCAGCCGGATCAAGTAATTCGCCGCGATAGCGCTTGGACGGTTACTCCGTCACAAATTTCATGACACGCGACTTTTCCGAGCGTTTGCGTTTGGTTTCGTCCAGTTCCTTTTTGCGCAGACGAAGATTTTTTGGCGTCGCCTCCACAAATTCATCGACGTCAATGTATTCCAGCGCGCGTTCCAGCGAGAGTCTCAACGGCGGCGAGAGCGCGATACCTTTGCCGTCGCCTTGCGAACGCATGTTGGTCAGGCGCTTCTCCTTCACCGGATTCACAGGAATATCATTCTCGCGGGCGTTTTCGCCGACGATCATGCCGACATAAATCATGTCGCCGGGTTCGACCATCAAGCGGCCGCGTTCCTGCACCATGTTGAGCGCGTAACTCGTCGCCTCGCCGGCGTCCATGCTGACGAGCGAGCCGTTTTTGCGCGCGGCGATTTCGCCGCAGTCCGGGCCGTATTCGTGGAAGAGATGGCTCATCACGCCCATGCCCTTGGTGGAGTTGACGAGATCGGTTTCAAAGCCGATCAGGCCGCGCATTGGGATCAGCGCTTCGACGGAAACCTGGTTGCCGACGTGGTTCATGTTCGTGATCTGCGCCTTGCGGCCGGACAGATTTTCCATGATGTTGCCAAGGCAGTCGTTGGGAATTTCGACGAACAACTTTTCAATCGGCTCCAGCGGATTGCCGGAGGCGTCTTTTTTCCAGAGCACTTCCGGGCGCGAAACCAAAACTTCGTGGCCTTCCCGGCGCATCTGCTCGACTAGAATGGCGATTTGCATCTCACCGCGTCCGCTGACCGCGAATATTTTCGGGTCGTTCGTCTGCGCGATGCGCAAGGCGACATTCGTGCGGATTTCCTTCACGAGGCGGTCCCAAATGTGGCGCGCGGTGACAAGCTTGCCATCCTTGCCGGCGAGCGGGCCGTCGTTCACGGCAAATTCCATCTGGATGGTCGGCGGGTCAATCGGGATGTAAGGCAGCGTCGAGCGCGCCTCTGAATCACAAATCGTTTCGCCGATGAAAACTTCCTCGAATCCGGTGAGGCCAACGATGTCGCCCGCGTGAGCCTCCTGGACCTCGATGCGCTTCATTCCCTCAAAATGGAAAATCGCCGTGATTTTGCCCTTGGAGATTTTTCCGCTGCCGTGGCGGCAAATCGCCGGGTCGCCGAGCTTCACCTTGCCCTCGTAAATTTTGCCAAATGCGATTCGTCCGAGATAATCGCTGTAATCCAGATTCGCCACGAGCAGTTGAAAACCGACGCCCGCCTTTGCCCGCGGCGGCGGAATGTGCTTCACGATGGCGTCGAACAGCGGCTCCATCGTGCCGCTGACATGCTCCAGTTCCGTCTTGGCGTAGCCGGCCTTCGCGGAGCAGTAAATGAACGGGAAGTCGAGCTGCTCGTCCGTCGCGTTGAGCGAAATGAACAATTCAAAAACCTGGTCGAGGACCTTTTTCGGGTTCGCGTTCTCGCGGTCAATCTTGTTGATGACGACAATCGGCTTCGCACCCGCTTCGAGCGCTTTCCGCAAAACAAAGCGCGTCTGCGCCTGCGGACCTTCGGCGGCGTCCACGACGAGCAGCACACCGTCAATCATGTTCATGATGCGCTCCACCTCGCCGCCGAAATCCGCGTGGCCGGGGGTATCCACGATATTGATGTGGTAATCCTTGTATTTGAACGCGGCGTTCTTGGCGCGGATGGTGATGCCCTTTTCCTTTTCCAGATCCATGGAATCCATCAGACGCTCCTCGGAAGATTCATGCTGGTTGGCTCGGAAGGTGCCGGATTGTTTGAGCAGGCAGTCCACGAGCGTGGTCTTGCCGTGGTCAACGTGCGCGATGATCGCGATATTTCGAATGTGGTGCATAAATCAAATCGTCAAACCGTGTGGCCGCAAATTCCGATTCGTGCGAAAACGCAAATCAAAGAGTGCGGCTACATCCTCTTTTCAAACCGAGCAGGATAGTGTGCCTTTTGGACGAAAAAGGTCAAGTTCCGTCTGGAGAAAAATCAGCCGGCGAGTTTCGGCTTTTGCTTTCACGCGCCACGGCTTAACTTGCCTGCTGCACATGGGTCTTAAATTGTTCAACACGCTCTCGCGCTCCGTCCAGGAATTCGAGCCGCTCGATCCCGACGGAAAAAAGGTCGGCATGTATTGCTGCGGGCCGACCGTCTATGACTTCGCGCACATCGGCAACTGGCGCACGTTCGTTTTCGCCGACCTCGTCCGGCGTTACCTCGAATTCAAGGGCCACGCCGTCATGCACGTGATGAACATCACGGATATCGAGGACAAAATCATCAAGGGCGTCCGTGAATCGAAGACGCCGCTGCGGGAATTCACCGGCAAATATGAAGCGGCGTTCCTCGAAGACTTGAAAACACTCAATTGCCGCGAGCCGCATCAAAAGCCGCGCGCCACGGAGCACATCCCCGAAATCATTGCCCTCATCGAAAAATTGATTCAACGGGGCGTCGCCTACAAAGCTGCCGATGGTTCGGTTTATTTCAGCATCGAGAAATACCGTGGCTGCGGCTGTAACTACGGCCAGTTGCTCAAGCTCAATTTCGACGAGATGCGCGCCGGCGAGCGGGTCAAGAGCGACGAATACGCCAAGGAATCCATCGCCGACTTCGCGCTGTGGAAGGCGCGTGTGCCGGAGGACGGTGACATTTTCTGGCCCAGTCCGTTTGGCGAGGGCCGGCCCGGCTGGCACATTGAATGTTCGGCAATGAGCATGAAAATCCTCGGGGCGAGTTTTGATTTGCATCTTGGCGGCGAAGATTTGATTTTCCCGCATCACGAGGACGAAATCGCGCAGAGTGAAGGCGCGACAGGCAAGCCATTCGTCAAATACTGGCTGCATGGCGCACATCTTTTGGTCGAAGGAAAAAAAATGAGCAAGTCGCTCGGAAATTTTTTCACGCTGCGAGATTTGCTGGCCAAAGGTTTCACTGGCCGCGAAATCCGCTTCCTGCTTCTCTCGGCGCACTATCGCGAAACTTTTAATTTCACGCTCGAAGGTTTGATTGGTGCAAAAACTGCACTGACGAGAATTGACGAATGTGTCGGTAAACTGCGAGAAATTGGAGTTCAAGTTTCAATTGGCTCATCGCAAGAGACTTTTAAGCCTGAACTTCAACCACACGGACAATTTTCCAGCGCCCTCGATGCTGATCTGTGCATTTCCGCTGCATGGGCGGTTGTTTTCGATTGGATTCGCGAAATGAACAAACGCATCGCGGAAAATTATTTGACGGCGCAAGATGCAGCCATAGCCTTGATGTCATGGGACAAAATTGATTCCGTCCTTGGCATCGGCGCAAAATCTGCAGCGGAAGTCCCTGCGGAAATTCTCGCGCTCGCGGAAGCAAGGTCTGCGGCGAAAAAAGCGAAGGATTTCAAACGCGCCGACGCCATCCGCGACGAATTGAAGGCGAAGAGCTGGGTCATCGAAGACACGCCAAAAGGTTCAAAGCTCAAGAAAATTTGATTTAACCAATCGGGCAGATCGTAAATCATCAATCGGAAATCGCAAATGGCAAAAGGTTTGTTCATCACGTTCGAGGGAACGGAAGGTTGCGGCAAATCCACGCAAGTGGAGTTGCTGGCGCGACGGTTGACCGCGCTCGGCCGGCGCGTCCGCACATTACGCGAGCCGGGCGGCACACCCATCGGCGAGGAGATCCGCCACACGCTCAAGCACAGCCGGGATAATGAAGCCATGACCGCCCAGGCCGAATTGCTCTTGATGAACGCAAGCCGCGCGCAGCTCGTCCGCGAGATCATCCGCCCGGCGCTCGCCGCCGGTGAAATCGTCGTGTGCGACCGGTTTTATGATTCCACGACGGCCTATCAAGGTTATGGCCGGCAGCTCGATCTGGAAAAGGTGAAAACGGTCATCGAGTTTGCCGTCGGCGAAACGAAGCCCGACGTGACCTTGTTCCTGCACGTCCCCGCGGAAGTCAGCGCCGAACGGCTGCATTCGCGCCAGACGAGCCTGCCGTTCGTGCGCGACCGCATCGAGGAGGCTGACCGGAAATTTTTTGAGCGCGTCGCGCACGGATTTGGCGTCATCGCAGCTGAGGAACCGCAGCGCGTCAAGTTCATCAATGGCGCGCAGCCAGTGGAAGTCGTCTGCGAAAGAATCTGGGAAATCGTCCAGCCGCTTTTGCCGAAGGTCGGGCGATGGTGAAGACGCTTGCCGAAATCCCAAAGGCGGATACTTTGATTTATGTTCGAAAAAACAATTGGTGAGATTGAGGCGAAAATTCGCGGGGCTGAAGCCGTCAGCGACGAACGCAAACGCGAGTTGATCCAGTTGCTGGCGCGGCTAAAAACCGAAGTCGGTGCGCTTTCCAAGACGCACGGCGAGCAGGCGGAAAGCATCGCGGGGTTCACGCAGTTGTCGGCGCACGAAGCCATGCGCGGCGACCAGAATCCGCAGTTGCGCGAGCTGTCCATGCGCGGGCTGCAATCATCTGTGGACGGCTTCGAGAAATCCCACCCGCATCTGGTCGAGATCGTCAACCGCATCAGCAACACGCTGTCGAACCTGGGGATTTGATTTTCAATCGTTCTCGTCCTCCTCCTCGTCCTCGAACATTTTGATAATCGAGGACGGGGACGACGACGAATTTAATTCAGTCTTCGCGCGGCTCCAGTTTCGCAATCGCGGCCATTATCTCGTCAGCGATTTCCTGATAAATTTCTTTCAAGCGCGGTTTGGAACAATCCTTCGCTTCCGCGCGCAATTTTTCAAAGCGCATCGGCTCGCCGTATTTCACGGCAACTCTTTTCGGATGCGGAAGCTTTTGATTCCGCCCGTAAGCCTCGAAGGTTCCAAACGTCCGCACCGGCACTACGGGCGCCTGTGATTTGATAACAATCAGGCCGATGCCGGAGCGTGCGGGCTGCAATTTGCCGTCGCGCGTGCGCGTGCCTTCGGGAAACAAAATGATGCCGCCGCCGGCGAGCAGCCGCTCCAGAATCGCCTTCAATCCCGACGCGCCGCCGCCGTCGCGGTCCACCGGAACGGCGTTCCACGAACGCAACAGCGCGCCGATGCCCGGAAACCGGAACAATGATTCGCGGGCGAGGTAATTGATGTCGCGATTCAGGCCGGAACCGACCAGTGGCGGATCGAGAAAGCTCGCGTGATTTGAGGCGAGAATGACCGCACCGGTTTGCGGCACGCGTTCTGGATTGAAAACGCGCCAGCGAAAATACGTCGCATACATCAACCGGAATCCGAGCCAGCCGAGGCGGTAGGACAAGTTCATGGCATCAACCGAGCCGCTTGCGGATTTCCGCAAGAATCAGCCCGCTGGTTTGCTCGGCTGTCATGTTCGAATTGTTGATGACCTTTGCGCCTAGCGCGATCATCAGCGGGGCGACGGCGCGCTGGCTGTCGCGCTGGTCGCGAGCGGCGAGGTTTTCATTCACGCCGTCGGCGGTGCGCCGCGCGGTGCGCTCGGCCAGCGTCGCATCGAGGTAAAACTTGAAATCCGTTTCCGGGAAAACGTTCGTTCCGATGTCGCGGCCTTCCATGACGAGATCGCCGAATTCGAGGCACTCGCGCTGGCGTTTGACCATCCACTCTCGCGCCTTCGGCACGGCGGCCACGTGCGGCACGGCAGCGCTGGTCTCGTCGGTGCGGACTTCCTTTTCGGGATAATAGCCGTCCACAAGAAGGTGCACCCGGCCGTCCACGCATTCCAGTTTTGTTTTCCATTTGCGGCACGCGACGGCGACGGCCTTTGCATCATGCACATCAATCCGGTTCTTCAGGCAATGCCACGCCAGCGTGCGATACATCGCGCCGGTGTCCACATAGACGTAACCCAGCGCCTTGGCGACGAGCTTCGCGTTCGTGCTCTTGCCGCTCGCGCTCGTGCCGTCAATCGCAATGACTATCCGGTGTTTTTTCAAATCGTAATCCTGTTCGTAATCGTAAACTTAATCCGCAAACAATTCCTTGCCGCTCAATTTCCGAATCCGCCTGCCGTCTTTGATTTCCCATATCTCCGCGCCGAGGCCCTGCGGCGGCGACCCGGCGAGTTTCTGGAAAAAGTTCGGGAACGTTTTTTTAACGCAAGCCGGGTCTTTGATTTTTATGCCGGGGACTTTCAACCCCAGAGTCGAAAAACACATCGCCAAGCGATGGTCATTGTAAGTTTCAATCTCGGCTCCGTGAAGTGCTGAAGACCAGACCGTCAGTGTGTCGCCTTCCTCGGCCACCTTCGCGCCGCATTTCGTCAATTCCGTGCGTAATGCAACAACGCGCTCGCATTCCTGCAAGCGCAGCCGGCCCAAGTCCGTGAATTTCACGGGATGACCGGCAAACGGCGCCATGACGATGGCGGTCATGATGCTGTCGCCGAGATCCGTCTGCCGGGAAATTTTTTCCGGCAGGATCCGGTAGTCGGAAAATTTTGTGTCAATCTGGAAGCCCGCCCCGAAAATCGGCCAGCGCGCCACGGTGACAGGGTTCGGCTCGCTGGGATCGGCACTGCCCGCAATCCAGCCCGCCGCCCAGAAATAGCTGCCGCTGGAAGAATCGGGGTCAATCGGGTAGGTCCGATCCTTGATCCCATATTCTGGATGCGGACTGTTTCTCCGGCTCCAGTAAAAATACGAATACATTTCGCGGGTCATCAGGATATACGGCGACTCCTCGTTGTTCTCCCCGACAATCTCAATCTGCCAGCCGGCGATGACCGAGCACATCAACAATGCGCTCGCGAACTGCGAGCTTTCCTCGATGCTCACCTGGCATTTGCCAGCGCGCGGACCGGTTCCATGAATCACGACGGGCAGCCGGTCGTTCGGCGAATCAACCTGGTAGCCCAGCGCGCGTAATGCCTGAAACAGCGGAGCCTGAGGACGCTCATGCATGCGGGGCACGCCGCTCAAGCGATAGGCTCCCCGTCCCAGGCAAACCAACGCCGCCAAAAAGCGCGCCACCGTGCCCCCATTGCCGACAAACAGTTCCAATGGCTTCTCCGCCGTGCCGGCGTTCGGGATTTTTCCGCCAAGCCCCCGAACCGTGATGATGCGGTTGCAAAATTCCTCCGGGTCAGGCTCCACCTTGATTTGAAAGCCCAGCTTCTGCAGCGCACCAACCATCTCCTGCGTGTCCTCGCTCCAGAGCGCACCTTGTAAAAATTTTTCGCCCTCGGAAAGCGCGGCCAGAATCAGCGCGCGATTCGTTATGCTCTTCGAGCCAGGCACGGTGACTTCCGCGCGCACCGGTTTGCCGAGCGGGACGATTTCAATGAGTTCGGGAAGCGGCATCGCTGAATTTATTCCGGCGAATTTGAATTCGCGCACCAGTTGTCGCGCCTCGTCTTCGCGGTTTCCAGTAATTTTGAAATCGCCTTTCCGTCGGATTTTTTCAAAACGCGCCGGAATTTTTGCAGTTCGGAAATGAAGGCGTCCAGTGAACGTG
>Ga0302320_10027506_pt1 | contig 10962 bp, 14 predicted proteins | sample Bog_T0_3_FD_202130 | JGI IMG/M metagenome (GOLD analysis project Ga0302320, IMG submission 202130) | Peat permafrost microbial communities from Stordalen Mire near Abisko, Sweden - Bog_T0_3 | ecosystem: Environmental > Terrestrial > Soil > Wetlands > Peat | place: Sweden: Abisko, Stordalen Mire... | reverse complement strand
GAGTTCGCAGCGCGACGGCACCCTGACCATCATCAAGGAAAACAGCCCGACGAGTTTCGTGGTGGAACAAACCGTGCAAACCAAGCAAGGGTGCAAAACGTCCACACTTGACACCAAGAACAACCGGATTGTTTTGATCTGCACCGAACGCGGGCCGGCCCCAGCCGCCCCGGCGGCCCCGGCCACGAACGCGCCGGAAGGTCAACGGCGGCGCGGCGGCCGCGGTGGCGGCGGCCCCGGTTTCCTCGACGTCCTCTGGGTGGGACGCTGAGTTGCAGTCAATCGGCACTAAGGGTGACTCGTGGTTTTGCCGTGTCGGGTTGGGGCGGCGGGACCTGTCCAACTTGCGATTTCAATAGCCGCTGGAACTTTGTGAAAAAAATCACAAAGGGCTTGCCTCTCTTGGGTTTAACCTGTTTATTTCCAGTGTTCTTTGATTGCAGTAGGAACGCCCATGCAAACTCACACTGAAATCGGTTACAATTCAAAGGTGGAAGGGGACGTGGTCCACACCAGGCTGGACGCCGCCATCAACTGGTTCCGCAAGAACTCCCTCTGGCCCATGCCGATGGGGCTGGCCTGCTGCGCCATTGAACTGATGGCCGCCGGCGCCAGCCGCTTCGACATCTCCCGTTTTGGCGCGGAAGTGATGCGTTTTTCCCCGCGCCAATCAGACGTGATGATTGTCGCCGGCACGGTGACCTACAAAATGGCGATGTCGGTGAAACGAATTTACGATCAGATGGCGGAACCCAAATGGGTCATCGCCATGGGCGCCTGCGCCTCCACCGGCGGGATGTACCGCAGTTACGCCGTTTTACAGGGGGTAGATAACATTATCCCGGTGGATTTTTATATTGCCGGCTGTCCCCCACGACCGGAAGCATTGCTGGACGCCCTGATCAAATTACAGGGCAAAGTGGCCAAAGAACCGTTCATGGCCCTGCAAAAGCGGGTGGCCTGACCATTTAATTATCAAACAATGGGTGCGCTTGATCTCGCCATTAAACTTAAAGACCGGTTCGGTATTCTGATATCCGAGCCAAAGGAGTTTCGTGGCGAAATCACCGTTGTGTTGTCGGACTCCGACGTGATCGCGGAGGTTTGCGCTTTTGCCAAAGGGACGCTGGGATTTGATTTTCTGACCGACATTTCGAGCGTGGACAATTATGGGTCGGACCCGCGCTGGACGCTGGTTTATCATCTTTACGGCTACGAACATCATTGCGCGCTGCGCCTCAAGACGAATGTGAGCGAGGAATTGTCGGAGCTGAATACGGTCACGACGGTCTGGCGCACGGCGGACTGGCACGAACGGGAGATTTACGACATGATGGGGATTCGATTTCGCGGGCATCCGGATTTGCGGCGGATTTTGATGTGGGAAGGCTATCCGTATTTTCCTTTACGCAAGGATTTTCCGCTCGCAGGCAAACCGAGCACGATGCCGGAGGTGGCTTTCTCGAAACGGGCACCGTTGGAAGGCGGGCCATTTGTCACGGTGGCGGGCGGGAAAGACACGATTTTGCGGGAACCGCGCTCGCGCGATCAACAGGCTACGGTCGAGGAGGCTGTCGTGTCGGCCAAACCCAAGAATCCGCCCGGACCAATGGCGGCGGCGACGGAGGGCAAATAAATGCCGACCCAGGAAATCCAATATCCCGATCCGACGACACGCGTGGCAGACGCTGCGGCGTCCGACGATTTGCCGGATATGCACGGGGAGAAAATGGTCCTCAACATGGGGCCGTCTCATCCGGCGACGCATGGCGTGCTGCGTGTGGTGCTGGAACTGGATGGCGAAATCATCACCAAGGCGACGCCCGATATTGGTTATCTCCATCGGGGAGACGAAAAAATCGCCGAGAACATGACCTATACCCAGTTCATCCCTTATACGGATCGGCTGGATTATCTGGCGCCGCTGGCCAACAACGTTGCCTACGCGCTGGCGGTGGAAAAATTGATGGGAATTGACAAGGCGCTGCCGCCCCGCTGTCAATATATCCGGGTTATTTGTTGCGAACTGGCGCGCATTTCGGCGCATTTGCTGGGGCTCGGTTCGTTTGCGATGGATGTTGGCGCGCTGACGGTCTTTCTGTTTACTTTCACCGAGCGGGAGAAGATTTACAATTTGATTGAGGCGTTGACGGGGGCGCGTTTCACCACGACCTACACGCGGATAGGCGGTTTGTCGCGCGATCTGCCGCCGGGCTGGGTGGGGCAATGCCGCAACTTCCTCGACGAGGTGGTGCTAAATATCGATGAAACGGAGAAGCTGCTTTCCCGCAATCGCATCTTCGTGGATCGGACGCGCGATGTCGGGTTTATTTCGCGGGCGGACGCGATTGACTTCGGACTGACGGGGCCGAATTTGCGCGGCAGCGGGGTGGAGTTCGACATGCGCAAGAACCATCCCTACCTGGTTTATGACCAGTTGGAATTCGATATTCCCATTGGTTCGGCGGGCGATTGCTATGACCGTTACCTGGTGCGAATTGAGGAGATGCGCCAAAGCGTGCGCATCCTCCGGCAGTGCCTGGATAAGATTCCGGGAGGAGCGGACAATCCGTCCAAGGAGCCGGTGGACATTCCCGATGGCAAGACGGTTTTGCCGTCCAAATACAAAGTCCTGACCAGCATGGAGGAGTTGATCCACCAGTTCATCCTGGTCACGCAGGGGGTGAATGCGTTGCCGGGCGAGATTTATTTCGGCGCCGAGAATCCCAAGGGCGAGCTGGGATTTTACATCAACAGCAAGGGCGGCGGCACGCCGTATCGCCTGAAAATTCGCTCGCCGTCATTTTGCAACCTGAGCATCCTGTCGCATATCATGCCGGGACACATGGTCAGCGACACGGTTTCGATATTTGGTTCGCTCGATTTTGTGATGGGCGAGTGCGACCGCTAGATCAATAAACCATGCCATGAGCTTTTCCGTGCCCGCAGATTTGGAGGCCGAGTTGGATGAACTGGTGACGCATTATCCGCAAAAACGGAGCGCGTCACTGATGTTCCTGCACGCCATCCAGGAGCGCTTCGGTTGCGTGACGGCGGAAGCGATGGAGTGGACGGCGAAGAAACTCGATTTGCAGCCGATCAACATTTATGAACTGGTCACGTTTTATCCGATGTTCCGGCAGGAGCCCGTCGGGAAGTTTCAAATTAAAGTCTGCCGCACCTTGAGTTGCGCCCTCGGTGGGAGCCACGAGTTGCGGGACCATTTCTGCCAGAAGCTTGGTCTCGACCCGGCGGAACACGGTCCACAAACCACCAAGGACGGGAAGTTCACGGTGGAATTTGTGGAATGCCTGGCCAGTTGCGGGACCGCGCCGGTGGTGATGGTCAACGAGAACTTTCACGAAGGGGTGACCACGGCGCAGGCCGATCAGTTGCTCGCCCAATGCCAGTGATTTCGGCAAATGTCGAAAAAAGACAAAAATGAAAACTCGCTTCAAAGATTGGCCAAAAGTGTACGAGAAGTTGAAGGGGATGCACGGAGTCACTTTGAAGGAAAGAGTCCTGCTCGCGCAAGGACTGGCCGCCACGCCCGACGAGCGTCGGGAAATGCACGACAATCATCTCCGCTCGCTCGGCTTATACAGTCACTGGGAGAGGAAAAAATTCGGTTACCAATCGGAGGCATGAAATAGGTGCCTCAATTGGATTGGGCCATGAGAAAAAAAACGAAAAATGAAAACAAGCCTCAAAGATTGGCCAAAAGTATATCAGCGGATAAAAAGCGCGCCCGGCATGGACGAGCACGAGAGAATACTTTACGCGCGGAGCCTGGCCGCGACGCCAGAGGAACGGTGGCAGATAAACGAAACGTATCTCCGCTCATTCGGCTTGTGGGGGCGCTCCGGGATGAGAACATTCGCTTCCAACTGATTGGTATGTCGGCAGCAGTCTTACAAGGCGTTCCGGCCGTCACCAACGATGTTGATTTGTGGATTGACCTGCCAGCCCGTCAGTATGTGACGCCGGTGAACATCGCGTTGCGCCTGGGAGCGCAAATGGTGCGCAACACCGTGGTGGAATTGAGCGATGGAATGCTCGTCAATTTTATTTATGAGGTAACCGGCTTGAAAAGCTTTGGGACAGAATTTCGCAAGACCCGGAAATTGAATTTTCACGGTGAGATTATTCCCGTGATGCCTTTGAAATCAATTCGCCAAAGTAAAATGGCCGTAATGCGTCCAAAGGACGAGGCGCACATTCATTACATTGATGAAACCCTGGGTCTGTTGCGAAAATTCAGAAGGGGGAAACAATGAAATGGCTGCCCGACATGGATTTGAACCATGACAAACAGATCCAGAGTCTGCTGTGCTACCGTTACACCATCGGGCAAGGCAACTCCGTGAAATTAGAACATTTGCGCCCAGAGTCAAGGAAGACAAAATCCCGGCCATCCGTCGCATGTCAATCGTTGGTAGGGACGGCTCGCCGAGCCGTCCGAGGTCGCCTCGGCGAGGCGACCCTGCCAAAAGCTGGCCTGCGCCTGCCGCCATCAATCCGCAATCCAAAATCCGCCGTCCGCAGTTGAATCTCCCATGCCGCAACAATACCGCCTCATTCTGAAAAACGTGGATGTCCCCGGCTACACGCCGGACCTGGACTGCTACGTGCGCCACGGCGGCTACGAGGTGCTCAAGAAGGCGCTGGTCCTGCCGGCGAAGGATTTGCCCGACGGCAAGAAAATGTCGCCGCAGGAACAAATCCGCGAAGAGGTCAAGGCTTCCGGATTGCGCGGGCGTGGCGGCGCGGGATTTTCCTGCGGCTTGAAATGGTCCTTCGTGGATCGGCGCAGCAACAAGCCCATTTATCTGATTTGCAATGCGGATGAATCGGAGCCGGGCACGTTCAAGGATCGGCAGATCATTTACAAGGATCCGCATCAATTGCTGGAGGGGATGATTATCTCGTGCTACGCCAACGATGTTCATCTTGCGTATATTTATATCCGCGGCGAAATGCCGGACGGCGCCCGTCTGCTGAAGAAAGCGCTGGCGGAAGCCAGAACCAAGAACCTCCTTGGCAAAAACATCCTCGGCAGCGGGTATGACCTGGAGATTTATATTCATCGAGGCGCGGGTGCTTACATTTGTGGCGAGGAGACCGGGTTGATTGAATCGCTCGAAGGCAAGCGGGCCTATCCGCGCATCAAGCCGCCCTACTTTCCGGCGGTGTTGGGACTCTACCAATGTCCGACGATTGTCAACAACGTCGAAACTCTGGCGGCGGTAAAACACATCATGCAGATGGGCGCGGTGGAGTATGCGCGCCTCGGCACGCCCAACAACACGGGCACGCGGATTGTCAGTGTGAGCGGCCATGTGAAAAGGCCCGGCTATTTTGAAGTGGAAGTGGGGAAGGCCACCCTTGGGGAATTGATTTTCCACGAGAACTTTGCGGGCGGACTGCGCGACGGACGCAAACTCAAGGCGGTCATTCCTGGAGGCTCTTCCGCCAAGGTGTTCAAGGCGGGCGAAAAGTTTAAGCTGAAGAAAAAGGGCGCGGACGGGCAGATGGCGACGGTTGAGGTCGATATGCTGGACTTGCCCTACGATTTCGATTCTTTGCAAGCCGCAGGCAGCATGTCCGGGTCCGGCGCCATCATCGTCATGGACGATACGACGGACATTGTGGCGGCGCTGGCCAACATTGCCGATTTCTACGCGCACGAAAGCTGCGGGCAATGCACGCCCTGCCGCGAAGGTTCGCTCTGGTTGAGCAAGGCGCTGCACCGTCTTTCCCATGGCGGCGGCCGACCGCAGGATGCCGCGTATCTATTGAATATTGCGCAAAACATTCAGGGCCGGACGATATGCGCCTTCGGCGAGGCCTGCGCCTGGCCGGTGCTGAGTTTTGTCAACAAGTTTGCCGACGAATTTAACGCGCGCGCCGCAGCCGGTCACAAAGAAACGGCGGGCGGAGGAGCGGCGGGCCACATGAAAATTGCCGCCAGCCCGCAATCGTGAAACACTTCCGTCCATGAGTAGCGCAACGATTCATCGGGGAACGAAGTCTAACGGGGTGAAAACGCCGCGATTTTCCGGTGTGCCGCAGTTGCTCAACGGCGACCATTTGACGGTGCCGGAATTTGAACGGCGCTACGAAGCCACACTAAATAAGCGAGCTGAACTTATTGAAGGCATTGTTGTTATGTCACCGCCAATTAGTTACGTCCATGCCGAGTCTCAGTCGCTTCTGGTGGAAGCCCTGGTGAATTACGCCAGGAGAACGCCTGGAGTCGCCTGGCTGGCGAATGCCTCCCTGCGGCTCGATGGCAAAAATGAATATCAACCGGATGTTCTGTTGCGGATTCAATCCGGGTCGCTCGCGCATTCCAAGGTCGGAGCGGACGGTTTGCTGGAAGGCAGTGCAGAACTGCTGGCGGAAATCGCCGTGAGCAGCTCGGCCTATGATCTGCACGAGAAAAAAACCGTGTATGAGCGCTGCCAGGTGCCGGAGTATATCGTCTGGCGCGTCATGGATGCTCAAATTCACTGTTTTGTGCTGGAACAAGGAGCTTATGTTGAGGCAGCGCCGCGCGCCGATGGCACCGTATGCAGCCGGATATTCCCGGGACTCTGGCTCAATTTTCCCGCTTTGCTGGCCGGAGACGAAGTGAAGATTTTGCGCGTGCTGGAAAAGGGATTAAGAACACCGGAGCATCGCGCATTTTTGCGCAAAGTGGGGAATCGATAGGGAATCGGATGCCAAAACTTTATGAATATCTCGGCATCATCATTTACTTTTATACGAATGAACATGAACCAATCCATGTGCATGGGCGCCACGCGGGGCGTGAGAGCCGCGCTGAGATCATTATCGAGGACGGGCGTGTGGCGCGAGTCGAGATTAGTCAAGTTGCGGGAAAACGCCCGCTGGAAGGGGGCAAACTAAAGGATTTTGCAATTTTCGTTGAAACCAGAGCCGATGAGATTGTCGAACGATGGATTAACTTTTTTGTGTATAATATCCGCACCAAGCCGGAGATAATAACGCGAAGAATCAAATGAAATTGACCGCTACGGATTACCTTGAGATTGTCGAAGCGAAATATGTTTCGGGCCACAAGATTCGCGTTGCCTTCAACGACGAGACCGTCCGCATTGTTGATTTTGGTCCATTTTTGCGAAAGGCGCGCAATCCGGATACAACGGACTACCGTGACTTAAAAAAGTTTAGAGAATTTCGGATTGAGCATGGCGACCTCATTTGGGGTGATTTCCAAATGATTTTCCCCATCGCAGATTTGCATCGCGGAAAAATTTGAAATGTCAACTGTAACCGAACAAAAACCCGCGCCTCCTCCGGTCGAGAAGATCAAGATCAAGGTGGATGGGCGAGAGATTGAGGTGCCCAAAACCATGCCGGACTGGCAGGGCAAGCCGCAGGCCACAACGATGTTGCAGGCGTGCAGCCTGGCCGGTGCCGAAGTGCCGCATTACTGTTACCACCCCAAGCTTCCGATCGCGGGCAATTGCCGCATGTGCCTGGTGGAATTTGGCACCCCCGCCATCGGCCCGGATCGCAAACCCGTCCTGAATGCGGACGGCACGCCGAAGATTCTCAAATCCGTTTTGCCCTACGAGCCGGGCACGCCGCGCGGCGCCATTGCCTGCGCCACTCCGATTTCGGCGGGGATGGAAATTTATCCCAGTTCGCCCGCGACCAAGCAAATGCGCGAGGCGGTGCTGGAATCCCTGTTGATCAATCATCCGCTCGATTGTCCGATTTGCGACCAGGCGGGTGAGTGCAAGTTGCAGGAGTATTCGGTGCAGTACGGCCAGGCGGCCAGCCGTTTTGTCGAAGAAAAAGTCCACAAGCCCAAGCAATTCGATCTCGGTCCACGGATCGTTCTCGACGACGAGCGCTGCATTCTTTGCTCGCGCTGCATTCGTTTTTCCCGCGACATCGCCGGCGATGACGCGCTGGGATTCACCGAGCGGGGCAGCCACTGCACGCTGACGCGGTTCCCCGGCAAGAAATTCGACAATAATTACACGCTCAACACGGTGGACATTTGCCCGGTGGGCGCGCTCACTTCCAAGGATTTTCGTTTCCAAATGCGGGTGTGGTTTCTCCGCGAAAGCAAGAGCATCTGCACCAGTTGCGCCACAGGATGCAACATCGTCATCGGGTCCCGCGAGGAAAAGGTCTATCGCTACGAACCGCGCGAAAACGACGCGGTCAATTCGTGCTGGATGTGCGATTACGGGCGGCTCAATTATAAGTGGATCAATCGTGAAGACCGGCTCACGGCGGTGGCCGGGTCCGAATTAGCGAGTGTTCTGCCCGAAAGTGCCTGGTCGCAAGCATTGGGCGAAATCGGTGCTCTCCTGTCCGAGGCAGCCAAAGGTTCCGTTGCCATCGTGGCGTCGTCCCGGCAGACCAACGAAGAGCTTTATCTCCTTCGCAAGATTGCCGACAAGGTCGGTGCCATCACCGATTCGGTCCCGCGTTCCGGGGAAGCAGACAAACTTCTGCTCAACGCCGACCGCAACCCGAACAGCAATGGCGCCCGCTTGACCGGCATCGCGCCTACGGAGGTAGGGTCAAATTTGCCAAAAATCGCCGACGGCATTCGCAATGGCAGCATCAAGACGTTGATTGTTTTCGGCGAAGATGTTACCAAGCACGGGATCGGGGCGGATTTGTTGGACCGGTTGGATGCGTTGGTCGTGAGCGACATTCTGCCCAACCACACCACGGCCAAGGCGCACTTTTTGCTGCCGGGTTGCGCTCATGCCGAGAAGCGTGGCAGCTTTGTCAATGCCAAGGGCCGGGTGCAACGCTTCACCCAAAACGTTCAGCCCAAGGGCCATTCCCGCCCGGAATGGGAATTCTTGCAGGAATTGGCCGGCCCACTATGCGGCCTGAAACCGGTGAACGGCCTGGAAGGCCTGTTCAATCAAATGGCGGCGGACGTCCCGGCTTTTAAGGGGCTGACTTGGGCCGGACTTGGCGATTTGGGAGCCAACGTGGCGATCTAGAATTGAAATGACGTGTGATTAACTGGATAAACAACTTAAGTGCCAATCAGCAATTCCTGCTCTTCAGCGCGATTAAAGTCTTTGGGGTCTTCGCGGTTTTGATGCCCTTCATCGCCTACTCTGTTTATGTGGAGAGGAAGGTGGCGGCGTTTATTCAGGACCGGATTGGACCCAATCGCGTGGGGCCGCTGGGCCTTTTGCAGCCGGCGGCGGATGGATTGAAGTCGTTCCTCAAGGAGGATTTTACCCCCGGTCACGTGCGCAGGGCCTATTTCTGGCTGGCCCCGATGATCGTGATGATTCCGTCCCTGCTGACGATGGCGGTGATTCCCTTCGGGTCGAAAATTGGGAATCAGAAGATGGTGATCGCGGATTTGAACGTGGGCATTCTTTATACCTTCGGCATTGTGTCGCTGGGGGTGTATGGGATTGTGCTGGCCGGATATGCTTCCAATTCAAAGTATCCGTTTTTGGGCGGCATCCGCTCCAGCGCGCAGATGATTTCCTACGAAATCGCGATGGGGCTGTCGGTCATCCCGGTTTTCATGTGGGTGGGCAATTTGAATCTCAGCGCGGTGATCACGAATCAGGCTGAGAACGGGCTTTTTGGCTGGCTGATTTTTCGCGCGCCCCTATCGTTCCTGATTTTTCTGGTCGCCTCCTTCGCGGAAACGAACCGGCTGCCGTTTGACTTTCCAGAATCCGAGCAGGAACTGGTGGCGGGCTACAACACCGAATACAGTTCGATGAAATTCGCTTTATTCTTCATGGGCGAATACGGCAACATGATTGCGGTGTCGTCGATGATGGTGACTTTGTTCCTGGGGGGCTGGTCGCTGCCGTTTGCCGGCTTGAACCATGTGGCGGAACAATCCCAGTTGCTGCTGGGGGTGTTCCACATCGTCATCTTTCTGGCAAAGGTCATGATGTTGATGGGGATTTTCATCTGGGTGCGCTGGATGTGGCCGCGTTTCCGCTACGACCAGTTGATGAATCTGGGCTGGTGCGTGTTTCTGCCGCTGGCGCTGGCCAACATACTGGTGACGGCGTTGTGGATCTGGCTGGTTCACTGAAAAAATTTAAACCGGCCTGGAGCCGAATTGAAATGATTGTCAAACGAACAAAGTTGAATTTTCTGGAGCGCATGTACGTGCCGGCGGTGGTGGACGGCGCCAAGATTACGGTCAGTCATTTCTTCAAAAAGAAAGTGACCATGCAGTATCCGGAGGAAAAGTGGACGGTGCCTCCCGGGTATCGCGGCGCACCTTATCTGGTCAAGGACCCGGATGGCCGCACCAAATGCGTCTCGTGCCAGCTTTGCGAATTTGTCTGTCCCCCGAAGGCCATTCGGATCACGCCGCCCGGACCGGCCCCCGAGCCGGAGGCGGGCAACGTGGAGAAGACTCCGAAGGAATTCAAAATTGACATGCTGCGCTGCATCTTTTGCGGCTACTGCCAGGAGGTCTGCCCGGAAGAGGCGATTTTCCTGATGAAAGATTACTCCCTGACGGGCGCGAGCCGCGAGGAAATGGTCTATGACAAGGAGAAGCTCCTGGCGCTGGGCGGCGTCCATCAGGACCAGATCTGGAAGTGGAAACACAAATAGGAATGAGCCAGGACGTATTCTTTTACATCTTTTCGACGCTGGCGCTGCTGTGCGGCGCGCTGGTCATTGTGAATCCGTTCAGCCGCAACCCGGTCACGAGCGCGATGTTTCTGGTGCTGACGATCATCTCGCTGGCCGGCCTGTTCGTGCTCCTGGATGCCTTCTTCTTGGCGGCGGTGCAAGTCCTGGTCTATGCCGGCGCCGTCATCGTCCTTTTCCTTTTCGTCATCATGCTGCTGGATTTGAAGGAGGAGGAGCAGCGGCAAATCAAGCTTATGGTCGCCGGGGTGGCGCTGCTGGCGGTTGGAACGATTGCCTGCATCATGATCCGGACGATTCAGGCAGCCCATC
>Ga0302320_10027504_pt1 | contig 10962 bp, 8 predicted proteins | sample Bog_T0_3_FD_202130 | JGI IMG/M metagenome (GOLD analysis project Ga0302320, IMG submission 202130) | Peat permafrost microbial communities from Stordalen Mire near Abisko, Sweden - Bog_T0_3 | ecosystem: Environmental > Terrestrial > Soil > Wetlands > Peat | place: Sweden: Abisko, Stordalen Mire... | reverse complement strand
AAACCGGGCAGGCCGGCACACAAGCACCGCAGTCGATGCACTCGACCGGGTCGATGAAAAGCTGATCGCTCTCGCCAAAGCCGTCTTCGTCCTTCTTGGGGTGGATGCAATCGACCGGACAAGCGTCCACACAGGCGGTGTCCTTGGTGCCGATACAGGGTTCTGCTATGACGTAGGCCATTCTTATCTCTCCAGGGGAATTGAACCTTCGAGGCTGATAGTAACACAGGCCCCCATGGCTTCCTCAACCCATTTTCGCGGGGGGCTTGCAATGCGGGAATCCGCGACGTCATCCACAAGTTTCAATCCCGATTGCGAATCCACGCAGAGCCCCGGCAGCGATTGGCTCCTCAGCTAGCCGCTCGCACCTTCCGCTGCTCGGCAAACTCATGCGGAGTCAGTATCGGCGACAGACTCCGCCCGGCAAACATATCCGCGAACAGGCCCATCAACTCGGCGTGAAGCAGCCCATTCGAGGCCAGAACCTCGCGGCTGTCGAGCTGAAAAGCCGTGCCGGAGAAACCGCTTACCCTGCCGCCGGCTTCTTCCACCAGCAAAATCCCCGCCGCCGTATCCCACGGATTCAGTTTGAACTCCCAAAATGCATCCAGGCGTCCAGCAGCCACGTAAGCCAGATCCAACGCCGCCGACCCCGCCCGCCGAACCCCGTGCGAACGCAAGGTGAACTCCTGATAGAAGTGAATATTCGGGTTGTCGTGGCGCTTGTGACTGGGAAAGCCAGTGGCGATCAGCGCCTCGGCCAGATCCGCAGTCCGCGAAACCTGCATCGGCCGGCCATTCAGCCACGCTCCCCGGCCTCGCTCGGCGCAAAAAAGCTCATCGCGCAGCGGATCGTAGATGACCGCTGCCACCATCGTTCCGTCCTCGCCGGGCGCAAGGCCTTCTCCTCGTTGTTCCAGTCCCAGCGAGACGCAAAACTGCGGAAAGCCGTGGGCAAAATTGGTAGTTCCATCCAGCGGGTCAACATACCAGCGAAACTCGCCCTCAAGCCGCTCGCGCGTGCCCTCTTCGCCAAAGATTCCGTGCTCCGGAAAGGCCTCGGCGAGCCGCTCGCGGATCAGCTTCTCCGACGCTCGATCGGCCACCGTCACCAGGTCCACGTCGCCCTTGTATTCCATCTCGACGCCCTGGGCAAAGAACTCACGCAGTCGCGCACCAGCCTCGCGGGCGATCAATGCGGCCTTGTCAACCCAAACCCAATCCGGACCCGCCTCCGCGCCGCTCACTCTCCCGCCCCATTCGTGCCAGCGTCCTTCAATCCAGTCCCGTTCAGCTCCGCCCCTCCGGTCTTCGCATGGCGCATGGGCCGCTTGCTCACCTCGGTAATGGTCTGAATCTGGTGCTTGTAGATAAAGAGGTTAGGCTTGCCGTCGCGGGTCAGGCGCAACATTCCGTCATCAAAATACTCGATCCAGCCACGCACCGTTTCGCCGTCGCGCAATTTGATCTGTACGTTCACCTGACGATCACTGAGTGAGCGCAGATAAAGCGCCTCCTGGCCGGTCTCACCAGGCGGGGGTGTCTTGGAACGGCGGCGTATGGAGACTGAAGGGGTCATGAATTCATTTTAGATGCAAATCGCCGAGCAAACGACTTTTCGCATTTTGCGGAGCACATTTGGATCGGACAACATAACAACCCTATCCAACAAAAATAGATATACAATCTAAATGTCTATCCAAGGAGGGCGCGATGCAGGTTTCAAAGTGGGGAAACAGCTTGGCGGTACGTTTACCTGCCGCGCTGGTCAAGACGCTTGAAATAAAGCCAGGTGATGAGATCGAGATCAGCGTCAAAGGCGATCGACAATTTGAAGTCGAGCGTGATCCCCGAAGATTGGAGGCGCTCGAAGCGATATGCAGGCTCGCCAAGCCGCTTCCTCCGGGGTATAAATTCAATCGCGATGAGATTTATGACCGCAATGAACGGAGCTTGATGGGACGCCAGGAATCGAACCTTGAATCGAGCCAGGAGTTGGAAGCTCAGTGAACGCCGACCGTTTTTTCGACACGAACGTTCTGGTGTATGCCTACAGCAAAGAAGACCATCGAACTGCTGCCGCCAGGCAATTGGTATTCGACGGGGGTGTGGTTGGCGTACAAGCGCTGAATGAGTTCGCGTCGGTTGCGCGCGCCAAGCTAGGCTTTACTTGGGCGGAAGTGCAAGAAGCAATCGACAAAATCGTGATTCTCTGCCCAAATCCCAGACCTCTGGGTATCGAGACACACCTGCATGCTCTGAGATTGAGCAGGAGATATGGATTTTCCATTTGGGATAGCCTGATCGTGGCCGCCGCAGCCGAGGCCCGCTGCACATCGCTGTATACGGAAGACCTGAAGCACGGTCAGATCGTCGACGGTGTGCGGATCGTGAACCCTTTCCTCGCGCAGTAGCAGTTATTGCTACGCCCCTTGCCCATAGTGACTCGTCACATAGTTATCCAGTATCTGCTTGAAGTCAGCAACAATCGTATCGCCATGCAAGGTCTTATAGAGTTTTCCATCCATATAGACCGGCGCTTTGGGCTCTTCAAAAGTTCCCGGCAAGCTGATTCCAAGGTTGGCGTGCTTGGATTCGCCAGGGCCGTTGACGACGCACCCCATCACGGCCAGCTTCAACTCCTCGACTCCTGGAAATTGTTTCCGCCACTCCGGCATCGAGGTGCGCAGATAACTCTGTATCTGTTCGGCTAACTCTTGGAAGTAAGTACTCGTCGTCCGCCCGCAGCCGGGGCAGCTTGTCACTTGCGGCATAAAGCTGCGAATTCCGAGCGATTGCAAGACCTGCTGCGCAGCCAGCACTTCCTCTGTCCGGTCGCCACCCGGTTTGGGCGTCAGGCTCACGCGGATCGTGTCGCCAATACCGGCCAGCAGCAGCGGCGCAAGGCCCGCGGTCGAGGCGATCAAACCCTTGGCGCCCATGCCGGCTTCGGTCAGCCCCAGGTGCAGCACGTAGTCGCAGCGGGCAGCGAGATTCGTATACACGTCGATCAGATCGCGTACACCACTCACTTTGGCCGATAAAATGATCTGGTCATGCCCCAGGCCGTAGTGCTCAGCGGCTTTGGCTGAGTCGAGCGCGCTGCGCACCATCGCCTCCATCATCACTTCGCGCGCCGGAAGCGGCTGCGCCTGGCGGCTGTTCTCGTCCATCATTTTGGTCAGCAGAGATTGATCCAGCGAGCCCCAGTTGACGCCGATGCGCACTGGCTTCTGATTCTCGACCGCACACTCGATCATGACCTGAAAATTGTCGTTGTCTTTTTTCCCAATGGACGCGTTGCCGGGATTGATGCGGTACTTGGCCAGCGCCTGTGCGGTGGCAGGATATTTCTTCAGCAGCAGATGGCCGTTGTAGTGGAAGTCGCCGACGATGGGCACGCGCAGACCGCGCTTCTCCAGGCCCTCGACGATATGCGGAACAGCCGCCGCGGCCTCATCGTTGTTCACCGTAATACGCACAATCTCCGAGCCGGCCAGCGCCAGCGCCGCAACCTGCTCGATAGTGCCTGCAATATCCGCCGTGTCGGTGTTGGTCATCGATTGCACGACGACCGGAACCTCCCAGCCGACGCGAACCTGCCCGATCTTGACCGTGCCTGTTTTCCTGCGTTGAATCTCCGCCATACTTCTAGTTTACCCTTATCGCCGCTGCCAGGAAACCCCGATCTCTTTCTATTGTTTATTCACATCCACGTAATAGAGATCCGTCGCCACCTGAAACTCGTCTTTGGTCAGTGAAGACTTTATTGATTGCCAGCGAGTCGTCGGATGAATGATCTGCCAGTTTCCCGGCTTGCCTACGCGAACCGGCATTGCAAAGTTATCCTCGTTGGCTCGCCACTTATACTGCACAGTGCCCGGCGTCTCATCGAACAATAACTCCAGCCGCGGAAGCTGCGCGTGGCGAAGATACTGATTGAAAATTGGCGTCAGATTCATTCCAGTCTGCTGATTGAAGTAAGTCACCACGTCTTCGGTCAGAATGTTTTGATACTTGAAGTGCTGGTAAAAACCATGCAGCAGCGGCCACCATTTTGCGTCGTCATTGATGACGCTGCGCAGTGTGTTGAGCATCAGAGCGCCCTTGAAGTATTGGTCTTGATCGGGCTCGGCATTGACCCCGCGCTCGGCAAGAATAGGATGCAGATTCTTGACTTTAACTTTGTCGCCGTTGAGATACTTGATCGCATCGTCCTTGCCCCAGCGATACTCCACATAGAGGCTTTCCAGATAAGTCGTCCAGCCCTCGTGAATCCACATATCGGCCGGATCGGCGGCGGTGATGCTGTTGCCGAACCACTCATGCCCGCTCTCATGGATGATGATGAAATCGAAGCGCAGGCTGATTCCCGTGCCGGTCCAGTCGCGGCCCAGATAGCCGTTCTTGAATCCGTTTCCGTACGCCACCGCGCTCTGATGCTCCATGCCTAAATAAGGCGTCTCAATCAGCTTGTAGCCATCTTTTACGAAAGGATACGGACCGAAATAATGTTGATAAGCCTCCAGCATTCCTTTGGCCTGCGCGAACTGTATTTTGGCCTTGTCCAGATCCTCCGGCAATACATAGAAATCCATGGGCAGATCGCCTGACTTATCGGAGAAATGCACATAACTCCCGATATTCAGTGCGACATCATAGTTATTGATGGGATAACTCACATGCCAGTCCCAGCGCGTATAGCCGTCGCCCAAGTCAGTCTTGCCGATGAACTTTCCATTCGACACATCCACCAAATCATTCGGAATCGCAACGCTGATGTCCATGCTTTCGACTTCATCGCGCCACTGGTCTTTATTCGGCCACCAGACGCTGGCGCCGTCACCCTCGCAGGCGGTATTGATCCATGTGCGGCCGGCGGGATCTTTCTTGAAGGTCATGCCGCCAAAGCGGCCGATCTCTTCCGGATGGCCGGAGTAATAAAAGTCGATGGAATAGATTTGCCCAACGCGTAGCGTCCTCGGAAAATCGACGAAGACCGCGCCCGAATCGCGCTTGAATTCGAGCATTGTTGCGCCCCAGAGAATCTTGTCAACTTGCAGCGTATCGAGCAGGTCGAGTTGGATGCGCGCGCCGTCACGGAGCATTCTGAAACGGATGGTGTTCATGCCGCTGATGGTTTGCTTCTCAGGATCGACGCGGATGTCGAGGTGGTAATAAAGCAGGTCGTTGTTGGCGCGATAAGGACCGTATGCCCCGCGCAATATCTCGGCTCGCGAGGGCGCGGGAAGCTCCGCATCGGCCGGCTTTGCCGGAGGCTGAGGCGCGGCTGGAGTTGCGGATGGTACAACGGCTGGAACAGCCCTATGGCTCGGCTCCTGCTGCGCAACCTGGGCCGAAACAGCCCAGGTAATGAGAAGCAAAAAACTGCATCCGAGAGAGCGAAGGTTAAAGAGTCGCATGGAGTTATCGTAATTGTTGCAGCCCGGCCGATTGTTCCGTCGCGCAGCAACTATTGTTCCGGACCATGGATAGTGTCTGATTTTCCACCCTTGTGCCAGAAAGAAGGCGCAAGGATGGGGCACGGAGTTTCAGTTTTTCGTGGCTGGATCGATCGTTCAATGCGCGACGGCGGGTTGCGCGGCCAGCGGCAGAGGCAGTTCGATCACGCCCAGCTTGTTGCCCTGATTGTCTCGCACTCCGAGGCGAAGATAGCGCGCTGTGACGGGAACGTCAAGAAGCAGCCGATAGTGAAAGCCGCTTTTCTGCACGGCGGAGAGCGTCTCCGGGGTCAGAGTGCTGGTCAGCTTCAGGCGCTCCTCGTTGAGGCGCTGGCCGCCCGGTCCGTAGGCGCAGGCGGCAAACTCCAGAGCCAGATGCTGGCCTCCGTTCTCGGTGGGAATCAGCGTCAGATATCGAGCCAGAAGGGCAAAATCGACGGCATATTGTGTGACATCGATTGGCTTGACCTCGGTCACGCCCTGAACTTTGGCCAAAGCGGTCAATTGCTCGGGACTGGCCGGAGCAGTTTTGCCGACGGTTAAATGCGAGAGGAAGAGCAGGTCGGGAATCTGCGGAGTTCCCAACCCAAGAGCCGCGCCCAGCGAATCGACCTGATGAGCAACGTCGGCCAGATCGTCGGCAAAGTAGCTGCGCCGGTAGGAGAGATTGTAGCCGTGATGGCTTAGCTCGACGTGGATCTTGCGGAGGCGGCCGTCGAATTTCTTGTCTGAGGGATCGTAGGAGATGGTGTAGTAATCGCTGCCCTCGTTGACGGCTTTGGTGAATGCCTCCTTGAGGCCGTTGGTGTTGTAGAAGGCAGTGCCGCCGGTCTCGATTGCAATGTTCGAGAGCGCGTCGTGCTCGGCCTGCTGTGAGACCTGAAAGCGCTGCTGTTGCGTGACGGCGGGGTTGGCGTATCCGGCGGAGTTGGTTATTCCGCCGCCGCCGCGGGGACGCAGATCGACGCGGCTGGAAGCGGCAAAGGCAGGGTTGTTGATGAGGCCGCGCACATCGACGGCATAGACGGCGGCATGGCTCAGGTTGATCAGGTCGGCGACCTTCTTCTGGTCATCGCTATAGTTGCGCTGGCTTTGATAGGCGTTGGAGTCGGAAGTTTCAGGCAGAATGGAGATCGGAAAGGAACCGGAGAGCCAGAGGATGTTCTTGCGCCCTGGCAGCGGCATGAGGAACTGGGCGATGGCGGTGAAGGCGTCAAACGTTATTTGGACCTGCTGGTCGAGGCGAAAGTCGCGCTCGTTGTTTTCCATCTGGGCAAGGAGTTCGGCAGCCTGGGCGCCGTCGGTATCCAGAGGGTCAAGGGCGTCAACCACTTTGTCGCTTTCCTCGTGAATATCCTTGTCAGGAGAATCCACGTAGGTTGACTGGGTCATGGCATGACGGCCGTTGGCAGCGGCCATCAGAGCGTCATCGTGGGAAGTAAAGCCCTGCAGGAGCATCAGGCGGTTGCCCAGGACGAAGATGGCATATCGGCCCGGCGGCCGGGTCTTCAAGAAGGCTATCAGTTGATCGTGGGCGTAGTGCTGGTACTCCGGCGCGGTACTGAGAAGGTCGTAGAGGATGACGTTGAGCGGGCCGGCGGACTGAGGCTCGGGGAGGTTCGAGAAGGTGTTGGGCGGAAAGGGCGGGAGCTTATCGGGCACCGGGGGCGCCGAGCGGTGCTCTTCAAAGGAGAGAATTGGCTGGCTGACGCCGTCTTCCAGAATGCGAAATTCATTTTGCGTGAGGCCCTGAATCGGCTTTCCCTGGCCGTCGGTGACGGTAACGTCCTCGATTACGCGGCGCGTCTGAACGTGCAGAACAGTACCGGTGCTTGCAGGCTGAGGCGGTGTCTGCGCGGCGGAGAATCTTGGAAGAAAAAGGATGCCGGCACAGACAAGAAATTTATGAGCGGTCATGATTGCAAAAAACCTCGACCGCCCCATTCTAGTCGAGCGGCCAGCCGTATCCAAAATGGCGGAGCTTGCGCCGCTGCGGTCAGTTACATGTTGGCGTGGCCGGAGCGCATCGACTCATTGAACTGTGGCTTGGTGAAATTGAGCGCGGCTTCCAGCTTGGCCTGATACTCCGGCGCGCGAGACATCAGCAGCGGCGTGGCGGCGGCAAAGTCGCCATCGAGGGTCAGCAGTCCCTCGCCGGCTTTGTGCCTGGCCATGCGCAGCAAATCTTCCTCAGTTGTGTTCAGGTACTGCGCGTCGCGCGGGTCGGCAATCCAAACCGGCTGGCCTGAGCCCAAAACGCCGCTGAGCCAATAAACCTTGCGCAGAAGGTATTCCAGGCGCTCTTCGTCGTTGGTCTCCGTGAAGAGGAATTTCTTCTGCCAGCGGCTGTAGTAGCGCGTGGTCACCGGAACGGGCTGGCGATTGCCGGACTTTACAAACTCTAACTGGCCAAGGTCCACCGTCTTGCGAACCGCGTTGTAAACGAAACTCTCCGCGTAGGGCTGCTCCATGGCCGGCACGATCTCGGCAAAGGTGAGCGTAACGGAAGCTGCGACCTTTGCGTGCAGGTTGTGCGCGCCGCCGTCGGCCAGATGCATCTCGCCATGAACGATGTAGGTGTCTGACCCGGAGGTGGAGCGGTGAAAGGGCCATTGGAATTGCCCAAAGGCCACCGGCAGCCCTGCCAGCGTGACCGAACACTCCGGCCGCGGATTGCGCAGCCTCTGGGCTTGAGCCGCAAGGTGAGCGGTCATGGCGGGCAGCAGTTCGGGCTTGTTGAATTCAAAGCTCTGGCTCAATTCAAGCTTGAGTACGCGGCTGGCCGCATCGCTGGCCGAAAGGCTCTTCCGCTCATCCTTGTGAGTCAGTTGAAAGAGCACGGTAGGCCGGCCATCGGAGGCTGTGCCTTCGGTTGCGGAGTGAAGAACCAGGCCAGCTTGCGCGGCGGCCACTTCCAGAGCGGAGACGAGTGTTGACTTGTATGCGACGGTCATGGAGGGGAATCCTGGGGTTGAGATCGCTGCATAACCATTTTAATCCCTCACCGGCATAGCCGGCTCGCGAGGCATGAATCCGTAGCGACGGCCTACTGGCCGGTTATAGCGTGGACCTCCCGATCCACGCTGGTTTCTTATCGGCTGGCGGATTGCAACCTAGCGCTGTCCGCCACACAGATGGTCATTTATGTTTTGAAAGGGCACGACTTAAGTCGTGCCGTAACCGGCCCAAAACAAGCTGGGCTTTAGCCCCTGAGGGAAGGTTTTGCCGGAGATGGAACTTGATCGGAGATTCCCTAGGCCTCCCTCACTTATTCAGGCGGAAGTTGAACAGTCAACAGTCGGCCGTCATAGGAAACCACTTTGTCAGGATTGGCTGTAACTTCCACGCCGGTTCCATGGCTCTTGGATACGACCACAACCTGAAAACTCCGGGTCTTCAACATGCCGGGAAACTCGCCAGCTCTGGCATCGATAGTGAGTTGGCGCATGGCGTCATTCCAATGAAATGCAATTGTGGAATAAACTCCTTTTTCGTAGTCGTAGTTATCGTTCTCGTCCTCATAAAGAGTGAAATTTCCGCTGGCTCCGGGATAAATACGCAACTCGATGGGGTCGGCGGGCTTCTCGGTGGAGTACTGAATAAAAGGCCCCATGGGTAGAATCGATCCGGCCCTGACCGTGAGCGGCATCTTGTCGATAGGAGCATCGGTGGAGATACTGCTGCCACCTGCCAGTTTCTCGCCCGTCCAGAAATCGATCCAGGAACCTCCAGCGGGCAGATAAACGCTTCTTGTCTTTGGTCTTGGCTCGACGATGACTTCCCTGGCGTGAATGGCGGGAGTCTTCCAATAGAGCTTTGACCGGAATGCGCCCAAAGAGCTGTTTGCCGTCTCGAATTTGAAATCGTAAGCTTTGCCGGCCACTAACTCGACGGGCACGGTCCAGGACTCCATCGACTCATAGTTATGCTCAATCTCCTTGCCATCGAGATAGACTCGGCGCGGTCCGAAGCTTTTCAAGTTGAAGCGATACTTTCCGGTTTCAGAAGGAGTCAGCCTCCCTTCCCAGCGAACGGAGAATTTAGCGCCGGGGATGAAACTCTGCCAGCCCGTGTACCAATCCAGATTCACATCCGGCTCTACATCTTCATGACAGGCAGCGGTAAATTGGTCATCGCAAAAGTAAGTGGCGTTCAGGCCCGGCTTGCCGTCTTTGGTAGTGAAGTTTTCCGGCCCAGCTAGTACGCCATCCTCCGGCGGACGGTGGTACATATAACTGGTTACGGGAGAAACCATGATCGCCGGACCGAACATATACTGATCGTCAATGGAATAGGTCTTTTTGTCGGTGGTGAAATCCATCGGCAGGCCGCGCATGATCGTGTAGCCGTCGTGGGTAACTTGCCAGCCCAGAGAGTAGATATACGGCAACAGACGATAGCGCAGGTTATCGAATTTCTCAAGCACCGGCGTGTATTCACCAAACTCCCATATTTCGCGCGGAGTCTCAGAACCGTGCGAGCGGAAGATAGGAGCGAATGCGCCGAACTGGAACATGCGCGTGTAGAACTCCTGATAGGCAGGATCCTTGCCGCCGTTCATGAAGACGCCGCCCTGGCAACCCAGCGAGTAGGCGCCGATGTCGAAGGTCCAGTAAGGAATGCCGGACATGCTGTGATTGACTCCAGCGGCAATCTGCTTTTTGAATACCGGCCAATCCGCGCCGATGTCGCCGGACCAGGTCGTTGTCGCGGCCCGCTGCTGGCCGGCGAAGGTGGAGCGGGTAAGAATGTAAACCCGCTTCCGGTCCGTCTCTTTGCGCTGATTGTTATAGACCGCCTCGGTATCGAGCAGCGAATAACTATTGAGATAGCGGGCAAAGCTTCCCAGATGATTGTCCTGGACGCGCTTCATCTCATATTCCTCAGCCCCTTGCGTAAGCGCATTGACCATGTCCGGCTCGGTGGAATCCATCCACCAGCCATCGACTCCTTTGGAGAAAAGCCCCTCGCTGGCGTACTTCCAATATAGATTTGTAGCCTCGGGATTGTAGACATCGAAGTATTTGAATCCTGCCCAGCCTACTGTGGGAAAGAGATACCCGCGCTTGTCCATGTCTTTGTGAATCTGCGAATCCGGACCGAGGCCAGCCCAGATGGAAATCATTAAATGGAAATTCTCGTTGTGCAACTCATCGATCATTTCCTTGGGGCGCGGATATTTTGTTTCATCGAAGATCATGCCGCCCCAGTTATTGTTATCTCCCCAGTAATTCCAGTCCTGCACAATGTTATCGATGGGAATGCGGCGCTCGCGATATTGGCGTGCGATGCCCAGCAATTCGTCGCGGGTGGCGTAGTGTTCCTTGCTCTGCCAATAGCCGTAGGCCCATTTTCCGTACATCGGCGCCTGGCCGGTGAGCTGTCTATAGCCGGCAATCTCGCGGTCGATGCTGGGGCCGTAGAAGAAGTAATAGTCGATGTTATCGCCAACCTCGGACCAGAAGGAGGTTTGGCCATTGGTGTCGTCAAAGATTGTTTT
>Ga0302320_10027503_pt1 | contig 10962 bp, 13 predicted proteins | sample Bog_T0_3_FD_202130 | JGI IMG/M metagenome (GOLD analysis project Ga0302320, IMG submission 202130) | Peat permafrost microbial communities from Stordalen Mire near Abisko, Sweden - Bog_T0_3 | ecosystem: Environmental > Terrestrial > Soil > Wetlands > Peat | place: Sweden: Abisko, Stordalen Mire... | reverse complement strand
ATCGGATAAATCCTGAGCGATGCTCCCGCGCAATTGGCGCGAGGCCAGCTTGATGGCTTCGTTGGCGACCAGCGGTTTTTTGTTCGGGCCGGCATTCATGGGTGGAGGCAAAGGTGTAATCGTCAATGCAGCAGGAAAGCAAAAGCACCGGTGAGGGCCACGGCATGCAGCCAAATCATAATAATCTGCACCTTGTTCAGGCCTCTGGACCCGGCATTCTCGTTGGGATGCGCGAGCAATCTGTCCATGTGCTTAAAAAGGAAATACCCGCCTGCAAGTGTCCCGACAAACAGCGCGCTGAAGACCACTTGAACGACCACATCAACATTCATGCCTGTAAAATGGGGAATGCGCGACCATCCGGCTAGATACAGACCGCCACTTTTCCGACATGAACAGATACCGGCCCGGCCAGCTTACATCAACCGCCGGACTAGCCGACCGAGAACATTCACGGCCCGTTCAATCTCGGGCGACCATGGATGACCGCAGTTAAGGCGGATGAAATTTTGGAAACCTTGGCTGGCTGAAAACATCGGCCCGGGCGCAATGCTGATCTTTTCTACCAAAGCCAGGTCGTGCAGTTTCAACGCGGAAACTTTTCGCGGCAGTTCAACCCACAGAACAAATCCTCCCGTCGGGCGGGTCAACTTGATGCCCGCCGGAAAAGCGTCCACCACCGCACGGCTCATTTGCCCGATTTGGACCGAAAACTTTTCCCGAAGCGAACGCAGGTGGCGGTCATAACCGCCGTTGGCCATGAATTCCGCGATGGCCAGTTGCGGCAGCGTGGCGGTGGCGAGCGTGCTGGTGGTCTTGAGCGATTTCACCTTGTCGTAGTAGCGGCCCGGCACGACCCACCCCACGCGATAGCCTGGCGCGATGGTTTTGGAAAACGAACCGCACAGCAAAACCCGTCCGTGCCGGTCATACGCTTGCGCCACGCGCGGCCGGATGCCGTGATGTTGCAGGCTGCCATTGATGTCGTCCTCGATCAACGGCACGTCGCGGCGAGCCAGAATTTCCACCAAGCGCCGCTTGTTCTCCTCCGGCATCAACGATCCAAGCGGGTTGTTGAAATTCGGCACCGCCAGGCACGCCGCGATTCTCCGCTGCTTCAGCGCCTGTTCCAGCGCATCGAGATTCATGCCGTCACGCGGGTGCATGGGAATTTCAAATGCCTTCAAACCCAGTTCCTCGATCTGTTGCAGCACGCCAAAATAGGTGGGCGATTCCACTGCGACCACGTCGCCCGGCCGCGTCACCGCCCGCAGGCATAAGGCCAGCGCCTCGGTTCCACCGCACGTCGTGATGATTTCATCCGGCGAAAGATTCAAGCCGCGATCCAAGGAGCGCCGGGCAATTTCCCGCCGCAGTTTTTCCGAGCCGGGCGGCAGGTCGTAATTGACGCCCGCCGCTCCGGCTGCACGCGCCACCACCGACATGATCCGGCTCAGCTTTGCCACCGGCAGATTCGCCGCACCCGGATAAGCGGCACCCAGCGGCACCACCACCGGCATTCGCGCCGCATCAAAAATCCGTGACTGCAACGAGCCGACCGTCACCGGTAAAACCTTCGTTGTCGGACGTGACGGCTGCGGCTCCTGGACGAGGTTTCGGAATTGCGAGCGGACAAAAAAACCGGACTTGGGTCGCGCCTCGATTAGACCGCGATTTTCCAGCAGCAAATAGGCCTGCACCGCCGTCGTCAGGCTCACGCTGCGCTGCGCGCAGGTCCGTCGCACCGATGGAATCCGCTCTCCCGGCCGCAAGGTTCCTGCAGAGATCAGCTTCTCCAGCTTGTCCGCAACTGCTACATACAATGGCTGTGGGGGCACGCGGGACGGCATATCTCAAGACTTGAACGGAATTGTTTTACAACGTGGCAAACACATTTTACGCAACTCTGTAATCGGTTCGGTAAAATACAAAAGCTGCAGGACTATGTTATTGCAAAACTAACGCAAAACATATAACCGTGCAATCACTCGCAGCAGCAATGGATAATTCTTTGACTTCGGCATTTTGATGCGGAATAGAAATTCGGGATCATCCTGGTTGGATTTGATCGGGCCAACATTCCGATGCACGCATGGATGCTTTTTACCGATAGACTTTACTAGCGGTTTCGCCCAATAGCTGCGCCCTTTCAAAAACTGAAAGCTTGCCCGCCAGTCGCTCCACGGTGTCCACCCAAGGCAAGTATCGACAGGCCACACAGCAGACCGGCCAGTCGGAGCCAAACATTACCCGCCTTGGGCCAAAGGCCTGCCGTGACATTGCGGTCATGGCTTTCCGAACCATGTTGGAGTGATTGGAAGAGCCAATGCTTCAAGCACGCAGTATTTCATTGCCCCCCGGCTGGTGGTTCGCAAGTCCTGTGGCGCGTATCTACCACGACTGAAAAAGCTTAACTGACCAACCGTCTGATTCATCGCTAACGATGTTTCATAAACTCCAATGGGGACCATGAAGGTTCGCCGGGGTTAACCGGTCATTGGGCATTCTGTTCTTTTTCCTCCTTAAACCGCCAATCCGCCTTGGCCGTGGCGATGGAATACGAACGGGCATCCAAACTCGCCCGGCGCGGCGATCTGGTGGAAGCCCAAGCCCGCGAAGTTCTGAAGGACATTATGAAACGGGCGGACATGGGCGAAACCTTGCATGGCGTGTCGATCAAATCCCATTTCGACACTTGGCTCGACAGCAAGCGCGGGCGCAAGGCCAAAAGCACAGGGGAACGCTACGGCGTAGCTGTAGCAGACTTTCTGGCAACGCTAGGCAAACGTGCCAGCAAACCCCTAACGAGCCTGACAGCGGCGGACGTGGAACATTTTTTGAATCATCGTATTGCCAAGAAACTTTCACCAGCCACCGTGATTCTGGACGTGAAGATCATCGGCGGGGCTTTGAATGTGGCCCGCCGACAAGGATTGATTACGACCAATCCCGCCGAAGCCGTGGAACTGCCCGAAGCCGTGGGCATGGAACGCGGCACGTTCACGCCAGCGGAAGTGAAAATGCTCGTGGACACGGCTGAAGGCGAATGGAAGCTGTTAATAATGCTCGCCTATTTCACCGGAGCGCGGCTTTCTGATTGTTGCCGGATGCAATGGGACGGCGTTGATTTGACTGATGAAACCCTGACTTACACGCAAGCCAAGACCGGTGCGAAAGTGACTACCCCGCTTCACCCTGACTTGCTGGCGCGGTTGAACAAGCTGGCGGGGACAGACAAGCCGGATATTTTTATCATGCCAAAACTGGCCTTGCAACGCGGGGGTGGACGCCGGGGGCTTTCCGAAACCTTCAAAAAAATCATGCGGCAGGCGGGGGTGGATTCGCAGACGGTGAAGGGCGCGGGCAATCAGATGTTTTCCCGCCGGTCATTCCACGCTTTGCGCCATAGCTTCACTTCCGCGCTGGCGAATCAAAACGTGTCGTCTGAATTGCGGATGAAGCTGACGGGCCACAAGACGGAAGGCGAGCATCGCAAATACACGCATCACGAAATGGATAATCTCCGCGCCGCCGTGAAAAAAATCCCGTCGCTCGGCTGATTTCAGTTTGCTGCCAGCGGGGGAAATTACAAAGGCAAACGTAGTTGACAGGCGCGGCGAATGGGAATCAAATTGCCGCATGGATTCCAAATGCAATTGCCAGCGCGTCGCCATCCTGCTCTGCGTCCTCTGCGTTCTGGCGCTGCCAAAACCCGTGGTCGCACAATTAACCGACAACCAGCGAGCCGGCGCGCAGATTGGTGGCTATTCTCTGCGCCCGCCAACGGCGGCGGAAATCCAGCAGCAACGCATTAAACTGTCTGGCGGCAACGCCCTCCGCAAAGTAGGCGATAAAATTTACAACATCCAGCAAAGCGTCTTGTGGCAGATTATTGATGCACAAATGTATTCCTATCAAAAAGAAGATAATGTCACGATTCTTTATAACCAGAGTTATTATCAAGCAATTACAAATTATTCCGGCTCTGAAACTGAAGGCCAAAATGTCAGGGCGCTCGCAATGAGAATTGGAAAATACGACATGGGCGGACGACCAATTGAACTTTACGACTGCGGCACGCCATACTTCCCGCCGCCGCCCACGCCGGAACAGATAGCCGCGCAAAAACAGGCCCAAGCCGAGGCCCAAGCCAAAGCCGCCGAGCAGAAAAAGAATACAGAGGAGATTGCCCTAAAATCCAATCAGGACGCCGCCGCCAAAGGAGATGCCTATGGTTTGATGCGTATGGGCGAGCGTTACCGCGACGGTGACGGCGTGGAAAAAGACTTGGCGAAAGCCAATGAGTATCTTCAAAAGGCGGCGGATGCCGGATCAACTACGGCTGCCGAGGAGCTTTCGAGATTGAAACAATAACTTTCCAGATGCGCACCGGCTGGCTGATTTCAGTTTGCCGCCAGCGGGGGGAAATTTCAGTTCGCGCTTTGGGCCGCGCCGCCGTTTTGAAAGTTAGCGCGGTGGAAATTCGATTTGTGCTTGCCGTTCTCCGGCAAAGTTTGAAGATGTCAGTCATGCAAGCCAATCGGGGAAACGACGCCATGAAACCGAAAATTATTCTGGCCGCGCTTTGCGCGCTGATTGCCGGAATTTATCCTGCTCTGGCGCAACCGACTTTGAGCATTGCGCCGGCAGGCAATCAAGCTCTTCTCTTTTGGCCGACTACGGTTACGAATTACGTTTTGCAAAGCACTACCAATCTGGCCGCGCCAAACTGGGCGACGGTCAGTAATGCCATTCTGGTGACTATTAGTAATGCATTTCCAATGACCGCCGTCACCATTACTCACACCCCACCCGCAAACTTCTTCCATTTGTTTCAGAACACCAACAAGCCGATCACCACATCCGACGGTATGGCACTCATTCCCGCAGGCTCGTTCACAATGGGAGACACTTTAGATAGCGAGACCGATGCCATCCCTGTCAGTGTGACGGTATCGGCGTTTTACATGGATAAGAAACTGGTGAGCTACAGTCAGTGGCAGTCTGTCTATAATTGGGCCACGAATAATGGCTACGAATTTATTATTTCTGGTTCGGGCAACGCGGCGAATCAACCAGTGCAGACGGTGACATGGTATGATTGTGTGGTGTGGTGCAATGCGCGGTCAGTGCAGGCGGGGCTGACGCCGGTATATTACGCGGATGCCGGGTTCACGCAGATTTATACCATAAGCGATGGGGATGCGGTCTATCCCAATTGGGCGGCGAACGGCTACCGGTTGCCTACGGAAGCGGAATGGGAAAAGGCGGCTCGAGGTGGTTTGAGCGGAAAACGGTTTCCGTGGGGAACTACGATTTCGGAAAGTCAGGCCAACTACTTTTCAGAAACTTACGACTATAGCTACGATTTGGGACCGAACGGCCTAAACGCAGTCTTCGCTGCCCTCGATGCCGGAGATTCATCCTTCACGAGTCCGGTGGGATATTTTGCACCCAACGGATATGGATTATTTGACATGGCTGGGAATGTAGAGGAGTGGTGTTGGGATTGGGCCGGGGTTCCATATGGTCAACCCACTACAGTTAATCCAACCGGCCCGGCGTCTCCTTCTCCGTTTGGCTCGAATGGCTTCCTTGTCCGTGTATTGCGCGGCGGCTTTTGGGCACAGGTCGCCAGCTCCGCGCGTTGTGCCGCTCGCGCCAGCAACGAACCAGGCGCAGCCGCCAACTACATTGGCTTTCGGTGTGTGAGGGGGCTGTAATTCACGCCGTGACGAAAACCAGTCCGCAAATTTGCTCTGCGATTAAATTTCGCGAGGACGAGCAAAAAATTTACTGGCGAGTAAGAACTGCGGACGGCGGAACGCACCACGTCTCTTTTTACTGGGGCGTGTTGCTAACCAAGTGGCTTGAAAAGTTTCTCAAGTGGATTAACGACCCGACCATTAACAACCGGAAAAAAATCTGCCGCTTGGTGGCATTGCCCAAGCTCCCGAAAGATAAGTTGCGGGATTCAGACTTTTTGAAAAATGAGATTTTCAAGCGGTTGAAGTTTAGGCAACTGCATGGGCGGGAATGTTTCAAACCAACCCGATTAACACCCGAAAAAGTTGCCGAGATAGCAGCGGTGGTGAATGAAGGATTCGTCTTTATTAAAGAGGCGATTGCCAAGGAGCGGAAAGGTTCGATCAAAATTGCAAACGATCTCCGTATAATTGGCGGGAATTGGGAAATGCTCACCCGTCACAGGCGTTTTTTTATGCGTGACTATTTGAAATTCCAATCATCGCTACCCGGAAACAAGACTGCCAACTTCTGGCGACTGGCGTTGTCCGTTTGGCGCAATAATCCCGAACCGATTAAGGACGGCAATTTGGCGAGGAAGATCTGTGGTGTGCTGCGGGCTTGCCAATAATACCTATCTAGGCACAACAGTTTTTCGTAATCTGCTGATTTTCAGCGGATTTTACATTTCCACCTGTCCATTTTCCACCGTGCGGTGGACTTGCTCGGTATTTCGTGAATAGAAACTTATCTGACACAGTTACGAACGGCGGCACATCCGCCGCGAAACAAACGAGGCCGTTGTCCGCGAAGGCGACGGAATTGCTAAATGATCGCAACGGCATTTTGCCGTGCTGGGTGAGAAGTCCAAAGGCGGGACCGGAACATTACACTGGATTCAGCAGGGCAAAATTGTATTCGTTAGCTGGCGAAGGAAAAATCCGATCCGTCAGCATCCGCGAGCCAAATCAGACGAAAGGAACTCGTTTGTTCAATCTCGCCTCGATACTCGCCTTCATTGAAAAATGCGAGCAAGGCGCGGCGGATGCAGCGGCCAAAACCACAACGGAGGCCGCGCAATGAAAGCCACCCGTGCTTTGCCGCCGTTTGTGGAGGAAATGCTTGTCGCCGCTCCGCACGCTGGCGTAGGCGTTCACAACTGGCTTTTCCGCGTGGCTCGCCAGCTTCACGCGCACTTGCCCGCCGGGGAAATCGTCGCCTTGCTGGAAAACCGCGTGGCCGGTTGTGGGCGGCACGTTCCCCGGCAGGAAATCGTTGCCGCCGTCCAAAATGCCTTGCCGGTTGCGTGGCAGCCCAAAGGCAACGCCGCACCCGCGCCCGCCTTTGCCAAGTGGCCGGCGGTAATTCAGGAGCAGCGGGAAGCCATCATCCGCGACGAAGGCGGCTTGGCGGATTTGTGGGAAATGTCGCGCGTGTTCCTTGATGACAACGCCGCGCACACGGAAGCCATCGTGGACAAACTTTTCCCCGGTAATCCGCTGTTGTGTTGCGGCAAATCCAGTCAGGAATTTGACACCCGCACGCGTGACGATTGGCGCGGGGAGCTTTCCGCGCTGGCTTTGGTTGTGCCGTCGCCCATGTCGGCAGTCATTGGCCTTACAAAAGACGGCAAGGAATCAAAACACACGCTCGCCAATACCGGCGCACGGCGTTATTTGATTTGCGAGTTTGACACCGGCACGGCGGACGATCACGCGGCATTGCTGATTCATCTTGCGAGATTTGCCCCGCTGGTTTGCGCGGTTCACAGTGGAGGCAAATCGCTTCACGGCTGGTTTTTCGTGGCCGGCCAACCGGAAGCAAAGGTGGAAAAGTTTTTCCGCTACGCCGTCACGCTGGGCGCGGATCGGGCGACGTGGACACGTTCGCAATTCGTGCGGATACCAGACGGCACGCGCGACAATGGCAAACGCCAGACGGTTTTCTTTCTCAATTTCAAACCGCTGGGGGTAAAGCCATGAATACGCTCACAGACACCTTGCTGGACGTGCCGGGCATGGAATCCGTGCCGGCAGATTTGAAACCACAATGGCTGGAACATCTCGCCAAGGCGACTTGCGCTTCATGCGCGCTGGCAAACCTTACCGTGCCGGCGCGTGAAAAGATTTTGGGCGAATGGTTCAAGCAAGGAGACTTGGGTTTTATCTTCGGGCCGCGTGGCCTGGGCAAGACCTGGCTTGCCTTGCACCTTGGCCGGCAATGCGCGGAAGGCGGCAGTGTGGCGGATTGGAAAGTCCACCGGCCCCGGCAGGTGCTTTATGTGGATGGTGAAATGGCCTTGGATTCAATCCGTGAACGGGACGCGGCCTTGTCCACCGCGCCAGCGGACGGAATGTTTTATCTTCAGCATGAAGCCTTGTTCCATCTTACCGGCCAAGTCTTGAATCTCACCAAGCCAATCGTGCAAGCCGCATTGTTGGAAAAATGCCAGCAAGAGAAAATTGAAGTCCTGATTCTGGATAATCTTTCGTGCCTGTTCACGGGCGTCAAAGAAAATGACGCGGACGCATGGGAACAAGTTTTGCCGTGGCTGCTGGATTTGCGGCGAAGCCGGATTGCCGTTGTCTTCATCGCCCATGCCGGGCGCAACGGATTTATGCGTGGCACGTCCCGCCGGGAAGACGCGGCCTTCTGGATCATCCAACTGGCGGAAGCCAAAGACGCGGGCGAAGTTCAAAACGGGGCAAAGTTTGTGGCGCGGTTCGTGAAAAACCGCAATGCGACGGAGGCGGACTGCCCGCCGCTGGAATGGCACTTCAATAAACCCAAAGACGAAATCCGCGCCCGTGTGAACTGGAAGAAAATTTCAAGCGCGCAAATCTTCCGGCAGTGGATTGAAGACGGCGTTACCAGTGCAAAGGACATTGCGGAAGAAATGGGTATTTCCAAGGGACAAGTTTCCAAGTTGGCAAAACGGGCAATGGCGGAAGGCTGGCTGAAAAAGGATGGCCGGGACTACGCGCTCACCGGGCAGGCATGATGCTCGTTTCCTTGAAAACATCCCCAGCGTGGAAACGAGAAACGGAGGGAAACCAAACAGGAAACGAAACCGTTTCCCGCTGGCAGCATGGGCGGTTTGTTAGAAAAACGCACGGTGCAAGGAAACGAATAGGAAACGCCATAGGAAACGAACGCGAATTGATTTTATGAAGCAAAGTTATTCAGAAATGGGAAAACGGTCGGCGGCAGCGCGGAGACTGCCGGAACACGAAAAGTTGAAAGCGGAAGCTATCAGGATGCACGTTGATTTGGACTATGGGATCAACGCCATTTCAACACGAATCGGGATAAACAAAATTTCAATCAGGCGATGGCTAATTGCCGCCGGCTGCTACCGGGTTGGGCATCGGACATCGCGAGTAAAAAACGACGGTGCAAGGCTGATTGATTGCAGCCCGACCGATTTGGGCCGGAAGCAAATTTACGTTCACGTCTGGCAGCGGCGCGCATGGTTGGATGAATGGAAGGGCGTTGCAAGGTGGGATGAGGCGAAGCACTGGGACAGACACCCGGCAAAACAGAATTACATCAATGTCCGAAATGCCCGAAAAAAGCGCATGAAAACGAGCTGACAACAAGCCGGGTGAGGGCCGCGCCCGTCTGTCATGCTGTCACCATGCGCGCTGTTAAAAATGCTCGTAAACACCGCATGGCTATTGACCAAAAAGACGGTCTTTGCAAAACCTTCCGTTTTCGCGCGATATTCAACATTTCAAAAACAGCTTAACCCATTGCAAACATTGACTAAAAGCATGATTTTCAAACTTCAGATAGAATTTAGGGGGTTTTATGTGGAAAATCTTTTTGAAACCTCTCACACAACCGGAAGCAGCGGTGCCGTAACCGACACGGGAAAGCCATCGCCAAAAAGAATCCTTTTGCCGGTGGTGGCCGGTCAATTCCTGGCCTTGGATGGCCGCACAGCGTCCAATTTGAAAATGTTTTCTGGTCACTTCTTCGGGCGCAAGAATCATAAAGGCAAAACTCCCGGAGCCGGGCGGCGGGTGCAATGTGGAGCGCAGCCGGATCAGGCGAGCAATACATTGACGCGCAGACCGGCGACACACCATCAAGCCCTGATTCACGCGCACGGCCACACGCGACTGCGGAATGGCTGCGGACAATTCGGGCGGATGATCGCCGGAAATCAGTTTGCGGCATACGCAGCGGATGACGTGTGACTAGACTTGGCAACAAAGTGCGCAACAAAGTTGGCATCAATGCGTGGCACCTAACGCAACACCAGACGCCGCATCTGGTTTGGCGTCAAAGTGCGCACCAAACGGAGCAAGTGACGCAACTTTTGCGCCGCACTGCGCGTTGCACAGAATCCTTAATCGGTTAAGGGGTTCGGCTTCTACTCCATTTTATTGGTTTCTCTGTAATTTGCGGATGCTGATTCAGTGGATGGAACCCGGCAGAAACATGGCGCGTTTTGCGACTGCAACGGCAACGGCATGTTGAACATTTTGGCCACCCGTTGCTGGCGGCTTGAAAACTCATTTTGCCGCCTGAATCGGTCTTGCGAGCCGGTTTAAAATTCCCGTCGGTTACGCCCAAAATCCCTCACGCCATTTTGTGTAAAGATTACACGCTGCGCTCGTCCTGCTCCGGGTAGAATCCTCAATTGCGATGAATAAGAGATCGGACGTATGAACAATGGAAATGATTGTCAGAGTGCCATCCGCACGCCGCCAGCCAGCGCGGGCGTGACTGAAAACGGCAAGCATCCGGCACAATCCCGCGCCGCACAGGTTATCAGCGACCGGGAAGGCAATCTGCCCGTGTGGGTGCGTGCGCCAAAACGCGGCCATGAATTTTATTCCGGCTGTTCACGCCCGAAGCTCTACGAATGGGCGGCAAAAGGTTTCATCCGCTCCGTGTCCATCCGTGAACCGGGCCGCGTCAAGGGTGTTCGGCTTTTTCATCTCGCCAGCATCTTCGCGTTCATCGAGCGTTGCGAAGCCAGTGCCGTAAATCATGCTGCCCACGAGCCTATATGCCCGCCTGCTACGCTAGAATCAGGACGTTGACACTTTTCATCGCGCCCCGTGTGGGAATCCGTTAAAAATCACGTTCTGACATCCGCATACATAGCTGGACATTTTAGCACTGGACTTTAGCACTGGCCAATTCTTGAAGCCACAAAAACTCACTTAAGCATTGATTTCATTGACTGCAATCTAGATTGGTAGC
>Ga0302320_10027501_pt1 | contig 10962 bp, 12 predicted proteins | sample Bog_T0_3_FD_202130 | JGI IMG/M metagenome (GOLD analysis project Ga0302320, IMG submission 202130) | Peat permafrost microbial communities from Stordalen Mire near Abisko, Sweden - Bog_T0_3 | ecosystem: Environmental > Terrestrial > Soil > Wetlands > Peat | place: Sweden: Abisko, Stordalen Mire... | reverse complement strand
TGCCCTGCATTAACTTAAAGCGAAAGCCCGGCTCCTGCCGCCGCGTGAGGGGCAGGCGCACCGGGCCGCCCGGTAATTGCCAGCGATCGTTTTCAATCGGGATACGTTCTCTCCGGAAAGGATCCTCGCAAAAAAGAACCAACGCCGCGCTTTCGCGCCATTGCGGGGCCGACTCATTTAACTTGTACTCTAGGTAAACCTCGTCACTCACCCATGTGAGCTCTGGCGCTAGGAAATACTGATAAGCATCTTCCGTCGCAGGGACCTGCGGCTCGGTCGTGGCACGCGTGCGCAATTGCTTTGCCATTCGACACTGTGCCAGTAGCTCATCCAGTGGGAATGGCGACAGCCAAACGTCGGCGCTAAAGCGTTCCACTGCTGCCTGCTCGCTCACTGCTCCCAGACGAACATCTTGTAGCAGCTTCCATGATGCCTGGAACGATGCCGATGCATTCGGACCCTGCATGTCCAGCAAGAGCTGGATGGCAAACGGCAGAAGATACGCAGGTTCTGCCAGCATCGCGCCGAGCCCGGGTATGTGCGAGTTCAAGAAACCGGACTGCAGACATATGGTCCGCACCCAGACCTGCTGGCCGACGTCCTCAAACCCGTGCCGCAAACCGAATGTCCGGCAAGCAGTTTCCACTGCCTCCCGCAACGCGAGCTTAGGGAGGCCTGTACGAATCATGAACAAGTTCTGCTGACGCTCACCCAAGACGTGTTCGATCGCTGGCCACACAGAATCTGAATAACCAAATTCTCTGACCGCCTCCGATGCGAAGAGTAGAAACGCCAGCCCCAACGCCGCTCGTTTGCGCACTTTTTCACCGGCCTTGGTCTGGTAGTTACCAAAGTCGTCGCGAAAATTCCACTCCGCTAATCGTCCCCACGCGAGCAGCCGTTCCCGGTCATGACGGCTGAGACGCAGTTCGCTCATTGACCAAGGCGCCGTCAACTCAAGCGCCGCGACTCGCTCCCCCACTGCCAACATTAAGAGTCCGGGAAAATCGCTTGCATTCTTATCCGGCACGAGTTGGCTATCCTCGGCTTCTTTCGGGGGTAACAGCTCCTCCACCAGTTCAGTCGCCGAGCCGCCCCCAAACTCCTCCAACTTTGGATCACCGATAACCGCAAAGTATCCGTTTTTCGAGGTGATGACATTGCTATACGATAGGGCGCCCGTCACTGTTTCTAGGCTGATCCCCTGCTCCTCGGCTCGTTCAGCCAGCTCACGTCGGCGGACCGGATGGCCGATCTCGCGTATCAGCAAAACCAGGAGATCGTCTCCTGAAGCCTCAGAGAGTGGTAGTCCCGTCTTCGCCACGACCTCATCGCCTTCAACAGAGCACCAAGGCCATACACAGCAAAAGGCCGAGAACATCGACTCCGGCAGACGCTTCTGTTCCATGCGCGCGTCACGAAATGCACCTCGGTATGCCTCTGCGAGCTTCAGCCTCGGAGTCACAGTAAGAATGCGCGCCAATCGGTTGGCAAGGCTATTCTCCCGGTCAGGCAGTACAAAATAACGCTGTTCCGCATCAAGCCAGACCACATCTCGGAGTTGATCCTTTACCGACGACGTCCCATTTTCTGGAACCAGCTGTTCGCATTCTCGCCAATCTGCAACGCCCCAATGCGACGAAAGCTTGCCAGCGGCCCTCATCACGGTGTTGATTAAGTCGGCTGAATCCGTGTCCAGCAGAAAATCGCCTTTCAGAGTCAAGTTGTGTTCCAAATTGGAGCGCTGTGCCAAACCCATGATTGCGGCTACGGTTATCGGTGCATCGAGGATTCTTTCGTCAATCAAAACCTGTTCTGCGTGCTTGAGGCTGCAGGGCGCAAGCCGCTTCAGCGCAGCAACTGCCTTCAACAGCCACGGCAGCTGGTGCCCCCGCTCGGCCAGCGCGTCAGTGATCGGCCGCGCGATCTGCCTTACACGCTCTCGCGTTAGGGATCGCGTTTGAGCCTTTGCGGCCTGATCAAGCGTGAGAGGATCCCCGCCCCCCAATCCAAGAAAATCCGAAATGATCTCTCGCTTGCGGTCGTTATAAGATTTTGGGATCAACCGCAGAACATCCTCATTAAGCGATTGCGACAGCCGAGGTTGCATCCAACAACTGCCCTCAATGTTTCGACGTGTCAGCGCGAGCTTCAATTGTTCCAACTCAACATGAAATGCCGCGCGCAGTGCGAACGTGTTATTCAGAAACCATGTTGGGAGATCGATAGGTAGCTCTAAAGCAAAAGCATCAAGCGCCTGCTCAAACTCCAGCTTCTCGTCAGTTGCCAAGTCTGCGAGTTTAACGAGAGCTTCCACGCTATGCACGGCGAGGTCAGCCATTCTGTGCAAACCATGCGCGATAAAACGCTCCGTGAGCCTCCCCTCCGAAACCAGTTCACGCGCGTCTAGGAGGCAGGCCATTGGTGAGCTGCATTCCGGCAAAGGGAGCTCTCTCCCTGTCTCTACATCCGCCGCTTCATTACCGAAGTGCGGATAGCCGAGCCGATGTACTACTTCAGTAATCTCATTCAGGCATTTGCGGCCAAAGTGGGGCAGATCCATCAATTGAGATGGTTTCCAACTCAGCAAATCATCCAATGTCTCGATTGAGGCAGCCTTAAGGCAGTTATACGCGCGGACCGAAAGCTCCATCTCGGCGATCGTCATTTGCGAAGCAGCGCGCAAGATGAGCTGACTGTCCATCATGCTGAAGGTGCCCTCCGCACTGGTGCCTGTCTCCGCAAGATGTTGTTGGATGGTCAGTGGAGCGCCGTCTGACTGGAACGGCAGTTTTCGCTGTACACTCGCGGTGACTACTTCGTTGCCAAACGAAGGATAGCCAAACTGGTGAACGATATCGATGATCTCGTCGAGGCACTTACTGCCAAAGTTGGGTAATTCCATCAACTCAGAGGGTTCCCAACTGAGCAATTCGTCCAACGTCCTGATTGAGGCGGCCGTAAGACAGTTATACGCACGGACCGAAAGTTCCATCTCGGCGATCGTCACTCGGGAAGCTAGGTGCAATGTAGGTTGACCATCTATCAGGCTAAGGACGACCTCGGCACCGGTGCCAGTCTCAAGAAGATGCTGTCGGACAGCCAACCGCTTGACTAGGGGAAGAGCCTGAGGACTCGGCATTTCCTCATTCGAGAGGGAAAACATTTCACGAAGAGCGGTTCCCGAATCTCCCGACAGGGCGATAGGCAGTGTCCTCTTATCCCATAAGACGTATCGGCTGATCATGAAGTGCCCATGTTCTGTGCTCGTGAGGTAATCAGTTTAGTGCAGCGATGAGCCGCTTCCTTTAACCCGCGGCTCCCGCTGTCCGTCATTGCTGGTCTTTGAGTCTCAAGGCCAGATCGCTAACTGTCGGTTCGGAATATACGTTTTCGAGAGCCATGGCACCTAGTTGCAGGCTTTTCACCTGACGAGTGATGATTGGACCGAGCTACTAAGGATTTCAGCTCTCTAGTTTGGCCCCGACCGGGATATCTGGCAACGGATTTCATCGTTACAGGCTGAACCCGTGACATTCCATACGGGGGAGCTGTCCAATCGCATGCGTGGTTGGCGTCTTGTCCTAGCTGTTCTGTTTGAGTGGCGATGTCATCGCCCCCTGCAGCCGTCTCAAATACACATGGTTGCGGAACGCTTCGGATCCCGTTGAATATTGGCCCAGATTCAACAGCTTGCGATCAACCGCTTTGGTTTTTGGAACATTCTACGGAAACGCCAACAAGTTTGGCACTCGCGCAAGAGAATTTCGACAATCGTGCCAACCTTCCCTAGTTGTGTTTGATTCGCCGGAAATTGGCGTGCGCTGGCAATCCGCGAGATTCAAGTGTGCTACCGACCCAGAACGTTCCCGGATCACGGAGTCAGTCTTCGGAGGTAGCACGAAATGAGTTGCTGGGCTAGCCACATAGGCTCGCAGGGGGTTGTTAGCACCGACACTGGCCATGCCTCTTTCACACCGCCTCATAAACGCGATAGAACGGGCGACAATTAAAATCCTCAGTCGAAGGAAAAGCAGGCTTGACGTCCGACCACCTCTTGATCATCCGCAACTTTCTTAAGCGACGCGGAAAGCGACTCTTCGGTCTTAGGGTAGAATCCCATGTTCCAGATGTGCCCGAGCACACCGGAATAGGAGAATTTTCCGACGACCTCGCTCAGACCTGAAATTACAAAGTTCTGCCCCATGTAATTAAAGAAGTCCACGAGTTCACTCTCCTCAAATATGAGGATTAGCTTCGCACCATCGAACATGTCGCCGTAATCTAGCTCGGACCACTGGTCTGGAGTTAACCAGACTAGGTTGGAAGACAACTCATGTTCCCGCATCCAGCCCTCAAATGCCGCGCACATCGCGTTGAGATCTGGATTTTCACACAAGTAGTCATCCAACTCTTGAGCTTCTAGCATGCATGGGGCCTTCTTACATCGGGAACGTTCAGCCGAACTTGGATGATGGTGGTATTTTTCTATTCTGCGAGTCATGAATGGTCCTCTTTATCTTCCGGATTCCAGTGTCGACTTGGTTGGTCTCTAGTCTTTCGGGGCGATTGTTCTGCACATTGATGCACGCATGCTCCAGCTTGGCGGTGCGATTAAAGCGCCATGGCCTGCCGTTCAGGTTCGTGTTGAGCTAACCTGATCGGCCATCTGACACCCATAGTCAGCCAAGAAGATGCGTTGATCAGGGCCTTGGTAAGACGGCCTACTAGTACTCGCCCGAAATCTTTTTCCAAAGCAATTTTCTGCTGAATCCGGCTTGCAACGTACTTGCGCGTGACCTGGCACAAGTGCTTGAGAGAAATCCTTATCTCATCGAACGACGGTGATAACTGGTCGTGCGCGGCAACAATCTTGTCAGTTATTCTGGTCATCCCTCATTTGGCTCGACGGCAGCTTGATCGACATCCTCGCCGCCCACCATGCCGGGTGTGGCTTCCTGTGGTGCTGGGGCACCCTGACTGATTGACCGAATCCGTCTCTGTCCGTCTTCTTTCTTCCAAATGCTGCGCTCATCGCAATCGAGCAGCATTGCAAGCGCCTGTGGCCCTGGATTATTGAGGATTCGCTTGAACAGATCAGTTGTTGAGAATCGGGCCCATACAGCACCCAGCCGAGCAAAATCCTTTTTGCTGATTGCGAAAAAGGCCGGGATAACAATTAGCTCTATGCGCACGAAGTCCTCTAATTGTCTGCGAGTTAAATGGGGATGTATCACAACGGGAATGTCGGCGCCGGATGATGCGCAAATCTGAAGCACACGATAGAGTTGAAGGCCGCCGATACACACGTAGGTCCCCTTGTGCATCACCACGTCCAGTGGCAGCCTTTTGGCGATCTCCAAGAGACCTCCTACGGAAAGCACTCCGCTGGGTAGGTTGCGCAAATTTCCGAACGTCTCAGCTCTGATATCTTTGACAAGCGGGTGCACGCCACAAATCTCACTCAATTTGAGCGTTGTTTCCCCCTCTGAAGTGGACTCTCCAGTGCCTTTCGTCATTTCCCCCCTCCGAACAGCGAGTCGGCGACAGCGTTAGGATCGAATCGGACCACTCCCCGCAGGGCTAGGCGCGGCAGGATTCCTTTTTGCGCATAGCGGTAGGTCGTAGATAAAGCAAGCTTTAGAAGCAGAGACAAATCCTTGGCTGTTATAGCTCCATGCCAACCGCGCAGCGTTTTTTCAATACCAAGATCAACCCAATCTGGAATACTCACTGTCAATTCACCTCGTAGTACATGACTTTATCATGTACTAACTGCATGTCAATGCGGTCCAGTGAATTCTTATTATGTGGTATAGTTATTGCAGCTTGTAATGTATTTACACTGATTCGAACATGGCAAGAGAGAAGTGCGAGGAGGGAGTATATTGTGGCAATGCCTAAGAAAAGCGAAGTCCGCAAAGCTGGTGACTCGAACTCTAAAGACGACCAACTATCGGTCGCGGAGAAGGTGATCGGCGAGGCCGCTAACCAAATTCATAAACACTTCCCGAAGGCTGACTCGAATTCTGAAGACGACCAACTATCGGTCGCGAAGAAGGTGATCGGCGCGGCCGCTAAGCGAATTCATGAACACTTCCCGAAGGCTGCATTCATGCTGGATGAAGGCACTGAGCGGATGCTTGACGCCTTGCGGAGACCAACCCTCTCTTCAGTCTCTGCTATCGCACGGCAGATCATCACCGAGGTGAAGGACTCACCCGAGTTGTTTCCGATTGCAGAGTTCTACGAACAAACTTGGCGTAAAGTTTATTTCGGCACTGAGCAACAGAAGAGGCTTCTGCAACTGCTCCTGCCAAGAGAATTTAATGTTTATTTGCATCAGACCGCAAAGCGCATTCTCGGCACAGATAATCGAAGCGAAATGTTCAGAATCCTGGTTGCGCTCTACGCCGTTCAAAAACATACAGTCGAACTCGTAACTGTCGAGGTTTCGGCGTTCAAGATCAACGATCCGAACAGCAGCCTCGGGCCGCAGAAGTAAGCTCAAGCGGTAAGCGGCGGTTTCTTCATTCGTCAAAATCGAACATCGTGTTCACGGCGTCCCTTGTCTGTTCTGAATCGTCTCCGCTCAGGCCGAGGTACCGTATCGTAGTCGCGACATCCTTGTGGCCGAGCTTTCGCTGGGCATCTTGGATCGAAAATTCTTTCTCACAGAGGGTTCCGAATGTCCGGCGAATGGTGTGTAGATCAACTGGAATCTCGATATTTGTGCGCTTGGCGATTCTCTGTATGACCCGGAGAAGATGTAGATTTGGACCGCCATCGAGATTAGGGAAGATGAGCTTAGTCCGTGAAGACTTCTTGCGCTCGGCAATGGAGTCAATGAGGCTTTTCGGAATTGGGACTGTGCGCGTCTGCCACTTCTTGGGGTGCCAATTGTACTGCGGTTTCTCGCGAACGTGGATCTTACCGTCGTGGACATCGCTATATTCTGAATGCGCTGTCTCGGTGTCGCGAAAGCCCGTTTTAAGGAAGAACTCGAAGGTGAACCGTTCTTCCTCGTCATCGCATGCATTGCGGAAGATCGTGATCTGCTGACGAGTCAGATAGAAGACGGTCTTCTCGGCAAAGCTCGGATAGTCAGCCGCTTTCAGCAGTTTTCCCTTCCCAAATGACTTGAGAAAGATAACGACGTTACTCACTTTGTTGTGGTAAGTGCGATTCGGATCGCCGCGACGTGCTTTTCTAGGCTGCTTCCGTAACCAGCCGATGTAATCGATGAGATCTTGTCGGTCCATCTCGTCTACGAACCGCTTTTTGCATGACTCGAGAAATGAGACAACGCTGACCCTGTATGCAGCGATCGTCTTCTTGTCTTTGCCCAGAGATACAAGGTTCTCGAAGTACTTAATTTTTGCCTGTTGCAAGGTGAGGCGGGTTGGGTCATCGTTGTCGTCATTATTGACCACCGTGACACCCGCGGCGGCGGCCTGCAGGGCGCGTTGCTTCTTCTCGCATTCCATTTCAGCGACGGCACAAACTTTGCCGACTTTCTTCCGCCGGCGCTTTTTGTTTTCGTCGTACCAGTCGAGCGAGTAGAAACCTTCGGGGTGGTACTCCGATACCTTCTTTACCAAGACGTAATCGGGCTTGATCCGCCCGTTCTTGCTCACGTGAACAGGACAATAACGCCAGCCTGTTTTGAGTTTGACGTACTTGGAGATCGAGACTCTGCCCGCCAATCGAATGATTCCAGCCACAATGAACCTCACTCCTGAGAGTTATGGTATCGATTATGGTATCGAAGCGATCTAAGTGCAAGAAAAATAAAGGTCTGGCGGAGAGAGTGGGATTCGAACCCACGTTAGAGTTTCCCCTAAACACGCTTTCCAAGCGTGCGCCTTCAGCCACTCGGCCATCTCTCCGCTTGATCGGCAGGATTCGCTTTCGCGAACGTTTCTATTGTAGCGTACCCGAATGCTTCTGGCGCTCTCGCCGCAGCCCCTGCCTGTGGATTACTCTTGCCGCACCCTATTTTCGCAGATCGCCGCCGGCCCCCATCGCCACCGACGCCAGTTTCTCCGCCGTGGGTGCAATCATGCCCGCGGCATTTTCCGGCCGAGTGTAATTTTCCAGCAGCTTGTGATGCATGCAGTACAACGCAAGTTCCAGCCGGTCAGAAACGCCCAGTTTGTCATACACCTTGCGCAGATAATTCTTCACCACCTGTTCCGTGGTGCCAACCTCCTGCGCAATGTCCTTGTTGCGAAGTCCCTGCGTTACTCCGGCAATAATCTGGATTTCCTTGGCGTTCAACTTCACCATGTTGCGCGGCGAGGTCAGTTGTGCCGCCTGTGCTCGGTAGGCCTGGATCACCCAGTTCACGCCCCGGTTATCCAGCCATGTCTCGCCTTCATGAACCTTGCGGATGCACCGGATCAGCAGGTCGGGCGCAATCGAGCGCGTCACAATGCCATGCACTCCGCGGCGCAGCAGTTCCACCGTATCTTCCTCGGTCGGCTCAATCATCACCAGCACAATCTTCAGCGAGGGAGCAATGTCCAGAATGTTGGTCACTGCGTCTTTCGGTGATTCGCTCAAGCCGCACTCGAACAGAATTACGTCTGCGTCATAGCGGCTCACCGCCGTTATCGTGTTCGCTTCTGACTCCACCTGAGCCACAATGCGGATATCGTCTTCAATTGCAACGATTTTGCGCACGCCCACGCGGAAAATAGGCTCGCTATCCGCCACAATGATACGGATCACGTTGCCTGCATCATCTTCCGCTTCTGATTGCAACAGAGGTTTGGCCTCGTCGATGGCCATCTGGGCTTCCCGCTCTCTTGAGAGTTCCTAGTTTCAGGCTAGATTAGCGGGTAATGCGGTATTCGTCAATGATTGCGCCAACGGCAACCCTGTCCCCAACCGGAGTGCAGCGCACCACGCGGCCCACGCAATCCACCATCACGTCTTTCTCGGAGCCCATCGTCTGCGCCGGCATCGCAATCGAAAACTGAATCGTCGAACCAACCGGGTAGTCGATGCCGCAATGAATCAGCACCCCGCCGGCCGAGATGTCCTGGGTCTCCGCCGGTACGTTGCAGCCGGCCTCGTGCAGGTCAACCTTCAAGTGCAGCGGAAACCGGACCGCACCGCGTAGGTCGTGTACTGCTGCCACTTTCACGTCGTCGATCATTTCTGTTTTCACGAAGCACAGAATATCGCCGTATCCTGTAAATGAAAAATTACCAAAGTGTCCCCTCCAGTACAGATTACCTCCGCGTCTCCACCTTGGAATCGCTTGTGCGCCGCTTAGAAACGTGTCGTCTCCGTGAACTGGAAACCTTCTACCCGCATCGCCGGGGCCACCATGTCCATCGCCTCTTCCCCGCAGGCCCGCACCGGAACCCCTAAGTCCAACACTTGATTCAGCATCTGGATCACGCTCTGGTTAAATCGGAAGTTGCGAATTCCCTGGGCCACCTTGCCGTCTTCCACCAGAAACGTGCCGTCCCGAGTCATTCCCGTAAGAATCTTTTCGTACGGATCGACCTCGCGGATATACCACAGCCGGGTAACCAGCAATCCACGCCCCGTGCACGAAATCATCTCCTCCACCGATTTCGCCTCGCCCCCGGCGACCTTGAACACAATGTTCTCTGCCGCCTCACCGCCCTCATTCGGAAGACTCAATCCATGCCCGGTACCGGCGTCAGCGACCGGAAGGGCCGTCCGTTGGCCCGTACCCGTCGCCAAGTTGCTTGCGCGTGCCTCCGCAATCTTTCCCGCCAGCTCTGACCCCCGTACGCGCGCCGCCGTTCCGCATGACATCGCCACCTCGCGCACCACTCCGCGCTCTACCAGTGATAGTCCCTGCCGCGCTACCCCCTCGCCATCAAAGCCCGCGCCGGTCTGCCCCGCATGACGCACATCGTCCACAATCGAAATGTTTTCGCCGAACAGTCGAGTTCCCAGACGCCCGTTCAGGCATGAGCGCTGCTCCAGCAACGCCAGACCGCTGAAGTCCGCCACCAAAAAGCCAATCAGATCCACCACCGCCGAAGGCTCCAGAATCACCGTGTACTTCCCCGGCGAAAGCTCCACCGGAGCCGCCGAGCGCCGTGCCTTCTCTGCCGCAATCTCCGCCAGCCTGCGCGCGTCCAACTGCTTCGCGCTGGTGTAGTTTTGCTTCTGCCATCCGGAGCTATCCGCCGCCTGCATCGTCACCGACGCCTCCGCCAGCGTCTGCCTGTGCCACCGCGCAACTCCGTGCGAATTGAACAGCGCCTCGTAGCTGTCTCCGCAACTGTACGTCCCCGCCGAGTTCAGCCCATCGCGCACGGCGATTGCAACCATCCCCGACACCTGCTCCGCGCGCTCACCCGCCGTGATCACCGCCGTTTCTTCGCAATAGCGATCCAGTTCCGGCACATCGCCCGCATCCGCCGCAGCCAGCATCGGCAGCAGTTCGGGATCTTCTTCCTGGACCCGCGCCAGCTCTTCCGCCCGCCGCACCACCCGCCGCAGTCCGTCTTCATCCAGACGATTGGTAGTCGCGCGCGCCGTGCGTCCGCCCATCTGCACCCGCACGGAAACTTCACATCCTTCTTCGCTCACGTTCTGCGTGATCCCGTTATTGGCAAAGCGCGTCAACGCCGAGCGCCCACCCGTCACCGTGACCTCAACATCGCTCACCGAGGCCGCGCGCCGCACCCGCGCAAATATCTCCGAGCACCGATCCTGATCCATCAACACATTCACACTCATCAATCTTCCTGGATTCCAACCACCGCGCCGCTAACCCTTAAACCCTGAGGGTGCCCCATCCTAGCCTTCCTTTGGCTAGGGTGGGTCCGTTGCTCTTGCCTTTGCTCTTGCCTTTGCTCTTGCCTTTGCTCTTGCCTTTGCTCTTGCCTTTGCTCTTGCCTTTGCTCTTGCCTTTGCTCTTGCCTTTGCTCTTGCCTTTGCTCTTGCCTTTGCTCTTGCCTTTGCTCT
>Ga0302320_10027499_pt1 | contig 10962 bp, 7 predicted proteins | sample Bog_T0_3_FD_202130 | JGI IMG/M metagenome (GOLD analysis project Ga0302320, IMG submission 202130) | Peat permafrost microbial communities from Stordalen Mire near Abisko, Sweden - Bog_T0_3 | ecosystem: Environmental > Terrestrial > Soil > Wetlands > Peat | place: Sweden: Abisko, Stordalen Mire... | reverse complement strand
CTGACCATGCGTATCATCCATCTCCTCGTGATCGCAGCGCTGGTGTTCGCGGCCGCCTACGTCTATCGGATCAAGATGGACTCCACCTCGCGCACCGAGCGCGTGCTGCGGCTGCATGCGGAAATTCGCGAGCAGCGCGACGCCATCGCGGTGTTGCGTTCGGAATGGGCCAAACTCGATGCGCCGCTGCGGCTGCAGGGCCTCGCCGAACGGCATCTGCCGCTGAAGCCCATCACCGCCACGCAATATGATTCACTGAAGAACCTGCCGGAACGGCCGCCGAGCTTCGTCAAATCAGGCGATCCCGATCCGATCGGCGCGATGCTGGAAGCCATCGATGCCGCAGCCGTGACCGGCTCGGTGCCGGCGCCGGAGGATCCGCGATGACCGGCTCCAGGGGTAAACCGGTCAAGCCTGCGGAGCCGTGGCGGCAGCGGCTGATCCGCAGCCTGCTGTACGGTCGCAACGTCGACCGCGCCGCCAAGGCGCGCGCCCGCGTCGGATTCATGATCCTGGCATTTGCCGCGATCTATGCGGTGATCGGCGGCCGGCTGGTGATGTTCGCGATCGGCGGCGACAGCCACAGCGCGCGCCGGGCCGCGGTGCAGGACGCGATCGCGACCGCGCGGCCGGATATCGTCGACCGCAACGGCGAAGTGCTCGCCACCGACGTCAAGGCGCCGAGCCTGTTCGGCGAGCCGCGCCGCATCATCGACAAGGACGAAGCCATCGAGCTTCTGACCGCAACGCTGCCGGATCTCGACACCGCCGAGGTGCGCGACCGCCTGTCCGGCAAGAAAGGCTTCGTCTGGCTGAAGCGAGAAATCACGGCGCAGCAGCAGCAGGAAATCCACCGCCTCGGCATTCCCGGCATCGGCTTCCTGCGCGAGAACAAGCGCGTCTATCCCACCGGCGCCGAGGTCGCGCATCTGATCGGCCTCGTCAACATCGACAACCAGGGTATCGCCGGGATGGAGAAGTGGCTCGACAGCAACGGGCTCGCCGACCTGCATCGCGCCGGCTTTGCCACCGATCGGCTGCAGCGGCCGGTGGAATTGTCGGTCGATCTGCGCGTCGAACATGCGCTGCGCGACGAACTGCTCAAGGCCAAGGAGAAATTCCACGCCAAGGCGGCCTCCGGCCTCGTCTCCAATGTCCGGACCGGCGAGATCGTCGCGATGGTGTCGGTGCCGGACTTCGATCCCAACAACCCGCGGGAGGCGCACGATCCCGATCGCATCAACCGCCTCACCACTGGCGTTTACGAGATGGGATCGACTTTCAAGGCCTTCACGCTGGCGATGGCGCTGGATTCCGGCAAGTCCGATCTCAACTCGCTATGGGATGCGCGCGGTCCGTTGCACTACGGCAAGTTCACCATCCATGACGACGAGCCGAAGGGCCGCTTCCTCAACATGAAAGAGGTGTTCACCTTCTCCTCGAACGTCGGCGCGGCGCGGATCGCGCTGTCGCAGGGGGTGGAGGCGCACAAGGCGTTCCTGCGCAAGATGGGGCAAATGGAGCGATTGCGCACCGAACTGCCGGAGAGCGCCTCGCCGATCCTGCCAAAGCATTGGGCCGAACTGAACACGGTGACGATCGCGTTCGGCCACGGCATTGCGGTGGCGCCGCTGCAGGCGGTGATGGGCATCGACGCGCTGGTCAACGGCGGCCTTCTGATTCCGCCGACCTTCCTGAAGCGCACCGAGCAGGAAGCTCGCGCAATGGCAAAACAGGTGATCAAGCCCGAGACCTCGGAAAAAATGCGGTTCTTGATGCGGCTGAACGCCGAGATCGGCACGGCGCGAAAGGCCGACGTCAACGGCTATTATATCGGCGGCAAGACCGGCACCGCCGAAAAGGTCGTCAACGGCCGCTATGTCAAGAAACGCGTGCTCACCGCCTTTACCGCCATCCTGCCGGCCGACAATCCGCAATATCAGCTTCTGGTCATGCTGGACGAACCGCAGGCGCTGAAGGAAACCTACGGTTTCATGACCTCCGGCTGGAACGCGGTGCCGACCGGCGGTGCCGTGATCGCGCGCATTGCGCCGCTGCTGGGGGTCCAGCCGCGCTTCGACCTGCCGCCGTCCGACCGCCTTATTCTTGCGGCATCGAAGACAACCCAGTAAGGCGTATAGCGCGCCGGCCGGACTGGAAGATGATGAAACTTCGCGACCTGTTCAGCGATGACGCCACGATCGACCCGCAGGCGGAGACGACCGTGGTGTCGGGCCTTGCCGTGGACAGCCGCCTGGTCAAGCCCGGCGACCTGTTCTTTGCGCTCGCGGGAAGCAAGACCGACGGCGCCCGCTTTATCGAAGCCGCTGTTGCCGCGGCTGCGGTGGCAATTGCCGGCGATCATCCGCCGCAAGGCGCCTCCCAGGTTCCGTTCGTCACCACGCCCAATCCGCGGCGCGCGCTGGCGCTGGCGGCGGCGAGATTTTTTCCGCGGCAACCCGCGATCATCGCCGCGGTGACCGGCACCAGCGGCAAGACCTCGGTGGCTGCCTTTACGCGGCAGATCTGGCAGCGGCTCGGTCACGCCGCGGCCAGTATCGGCACCATCGGGCTGGTGTCGCCGAAACGCACCGTCTACGGATCGCTGACGACGCCGGACCCGATTGCGCTGCATCGGCAGCTCGACGAAATCGCAGGCGAAGGCGTCACCCATCTGGCGTTCGAGGCCTCCTCGCACGGGCTCGACCAGTATCGGCTCGATGGCGTGCGTATCGCGGCCGGCGGGTTCACCAACCTGTCGCGCGACCACATGGATTACCATCCCGATGTCGCGCATTATCTCGCCGCCAAGCTCCGGCTGTTCCGCGACCTGGTCACAGCCGGCGGCGCGGCGGTGATCTCCGCCGATCATGACTGCTCGCAGGCGGTAATCGAGGCGGCGCGCGAGAGAAAGTTGCGGATCGTCGCGGTCGGCAGCAAGGGCGACGGCGCCGGTGAGGGCATTCGCCTGGTGCAAGCCGAGATCGACGGCTTTGCGCAGAAGCTGACGCTCGAACACCACGGCAACCTGCATGCGATTCGGCTGCCGCTGGTCGGCGAATTCCAGATCGAGAATGCGCTGGTCGCCGCCGGTCTTGCGATCGCTACCGGCAGCGAACCGCAAGCGGTTTTCGCGGCGCTCGAACATCTCGAGGGCGCCAAGGGACGGCTGGAACGGGTCGGCGAACATAACGGCGCGCCGATCTTTGTCGATTACGCGCACAAGCCGGACGCCTTGGCCAAGGCGCTGCAGGCGCTGCGTCCTTACGCGAGGCACCGGCTGATCGTGGTGTTTGGCGCTGGCGGCGACCGTGACGCCGGCAAGCGTCCGCTGATGGGCGCGATCGCGGCCGAAAATGCCGACAGTGTCATCATCACCGACGATAATCCGCGCAGCGAAAATCCGGTGGCGATCCGAGCTTCGATTTTGAGTGCGGCCAAGGGCGCAAAAGAGATCGGCGACCGCACTGAGGCGATCCGGAGCGCGATATCAGCCTTGCAGCCGGGCGACGCGCTGCTGATCGCCGGCAAGGGCCATGAGACCGGACAGATTATCGGCGACCGCGTGCTGCCTTTCAGCGATCACGACGCGGTGGCATCAGCACTTGCCCCGAGGGTCGCATGAGCGCGGCGCCACTGTGGAGTTCCGAGGCGATGGCGGCCGCGATGCGGGCTGAAGTCCGCGGCGCACTGCCGGATGCCGTCACCGGGCTTTCCATCGACAGCCGCAGCATCGCGCCGGGTGAAGCCTATTTCGCGATCAAGGGCGACGTTCATGACGGGCATGATTTTGTCGTGGCCGCATTGCAGGCAGGCGCCGCGCTGGCGGTGGTCGAAGCCGCGCAACGCGACAGGTTCGAGCCCGAAGCACCGCTGTTGGTGGTGGAAGACGTGCTCGCCGGTCTGGTCGAGCTCGCACGTGCCGCCCGCGCGCGCCTCAAGGCGCAGGTGATCGCGGTGACCGGCTCGGTCGGCAAGACCTCGACCAAGGAGGCGCTGCGGCGCGTGCTTGGCGCGCAGGGCGAGACCCACGCCTCGGCCGCCTCGTTCAACAATCATTGGGGGGTGCCGCTGTCGCTGGCGCGGTGTCCGGCGACAGTGCGTTTTGCGATCTTCGAGATCGGCATGAATCATGCCGGCGAAATCGAGCCGCTGGTCAAAATGGTTCGGCCGCATTTCGCCATTATCACCACGGTCGAGCCGGTGCATCTGGAATTCTTCGCCGGCATCGAGGCGATCGCGGACGCCAAGGCGGAGATTTTCGAAGGCGTCGAGCCCGGCGGCGCGGTGGTGCTCAACCGCGACAATGCGCAGTTCGCGCGGCTGCAGCGCCGTGCCAAAAAACTCGGCATCAACCGCGTCATCACCTTCGGCGCCGACAAGAAGTCCGACGCGCGGCTGCTCGAGGTGTCGCTGCACGCGGCCTGCTCGGCCGTGCATGCCGATATTCTCGGCCATGACGTCACCTACAAGCTCGGCATGCCCGGCCGCCACATGGCGATGAATTCGCTGGCGGTGTTAGCTGCCGCCTCGCTCGCGGGCGCCGATCTGGCGCTGGCGGCGCTGGCGCTGTCGCAGATCGAGCCGGCGGCGGGCCGCGGCGTCCGTCGCACGCTGGAAGTTGCCGATGGCGAGGCCACCCTGATCGATGAAAGCTATAATGCCAATCCGGCGTCGATGGCGGCGGCGCTGAACGTGCTCGGCCAGGCCGCGATCGGCCCGCACGGCCGGCGCATCGCGGTGCTCGGCGACATGCTCGAACTCGGCCCCAGCAGCGCGGCGCTGCACCGCGGCCTGAACGAGGCCATCAAGGCCAATCGCATCGATCTGGTATTTTGTTGTGGTCCGCTGATGCGTAACTTGTGGGACGCTCTTTCCACGGGTAAACGGGGCGGCTATGCCGAAAGCGCGGCGCTGCTCGAAGCGCAGGCGGTCGCCGCGATTCGCGCCGGCGATGCGATCATGATCAAGGGATCGCTCGGCTCGAAGATGAAAACGATTGTGAATGCGCTCGAAAAGCGCTTTCCCGGCAGGACCGCGCTCGACGAGGCCGCGGTATAGGGCGGATTGAATGTTTTACTGGCTGTTCGAACTTTCCAACACGGTTCCCGGTTTCGGCGTGTTCCGCACGTTTCTGAACGTGTTCCGCTACATCACTTTTCGCACCGGCGGGGCGATCGTCACCGGCGCACTGTTCGTTTTCCTGTTCGGCCCCTGGATCATCGATCACCTCAGGCTGCGCCAGGGCAAGGGCCAGCCGATCCGTTCCGACGGCCCGCAATCGCACCTCATCACCAAGATCGGCACGCCGACCATGGGTGGGCTGATGATCCTGTCCGGGCTATTGGTCTCGACGCTGCTGTGGGCCGATACCCGCAATCCCTATGTCTGGATCGTGCTCGCGGTCACCCTCAGCTTCGGCTTTGTCGGCTTCTACGACGATTATCTGAAGGTGACCAAGCAGAGCCATAGCGGCTTTGCCGGCCGCATCCGGCTCTTGATCGAAGCGGTCATCGCGATTGCGGCCTGTTACGCGCTGGTCCGGCTCGGGCGCGACACGTTCTCGTCGTCGCTAGTGATTCCATTCTTCAAGGATGTGGTGCTGAACCTCGGCTGGTTCTTCCTGCTGTTTGGCGCCTTCGTCATTGTCGGCGCCGGCAACGCCGTCAATCTGACCGACGGCCTCGACGGGCTTGCCATCGTGCCGGTGATGATCGCGGGCCTTAGCTTCGGCCTGATCGCCTATCTCGTCGGCAACGCGGTGTTCTCGGATTACCTGCAGATCAACTACGTCGCCGGCACCGGTGAACTGGCGGTGCTGTGCGGCGCGGTTTTCGGCGCCGGACTGGGATTCCTGTGGTTCAACGCGCCGCCGGCCTCGATCTTCATGGGCGACACCGGTTCGCTGGCGCTGGGCGGCATGCTCGGCTCGATCGCGGTTGCGGTGAAACACGAGATCGTGCTTGGCGTGATCGGCGGGCTGTTCGTGCTGGAAGCGGTCTCGGTGATCGTGCAGGTGGTGTCGTTCAAGCTCACCGGCAAGCGGGTGTTCCGGATGGCGCCGCTGCATCACCATTTCGAGCAGAAGGGCTGGACCGAACCGCAGATCGTGATCCGGTTCTGGATCATCTCGGTGATGCTGGCGCTGGCCGGCCTCTCCACGCTGAAGCTGCGGTGAGCGCTTTGATAGTTCTCTGTCGTCATTCCGGAGGCCGCGAAGCGGCAATCCGGAATCTCGAGATTCCGGGTTCGTGCTTCGCACGCCCCGGAATGACGGTTTCAAAACCATGATCCCCGTCACCTCCTTCGCGGGCAAGACGGTTGCGGTGTTCGGCCTCGGCGGCTCCGGGCTTGCCTGCTGCCACGCCTTGAAGGCGGGCGGGGCCGAGGTGATCGCCAGCGACGATGGCGTCGACAGGCTGGCCGAAGCCGCAAAGGCCGGCTTCATCACCGCCGATCTGCGCAAGGTATCGTGGGCGAATTTCGCAGCCCTGGTGCTGACGCCAGGCGCGCCGCTGACGCATCCCAAGCCGCACTGGACCGTGCTGGCGGCGCAACAGGCCGGCGTCGAGGTGATCGGCGATATCGAGCTGTTTTGCCGCGAGCGGCGGCGTCATGCGCCGCAGGCGCCGTTCGTCGCCATCACCGGCACCAATGGCAAATCGACGACCACGGCGCTGATCGCGCATCTGATGCGCTTTTCCGGTCACGACACCCAGATGGGCGGCAACATCGGCACCGCGATCCTGTCGCTGGAGCCGCCGCGCATGGGACGGGTGCATGTCATCGAGATGTCGTCCTATCAGATCGATCTTTCACCCTCGCTCGATCCTTCCGTCGGCATCCTGCTCAATGTCAGCGAAGATCACATCGATCGCCATGGCACGCTCGAGCACTATGCCGCGGTGAAGGAACGCCTGGTCGCCGGCGTGCAGAACGGCGGCACCGCGATCGTCGGCGTCGACGACGGATGGTCTCGCAACACCGCCGACCGGATCGAGCAGGCCGGCCAGCACTTGGTGCGGGTGTCGGTGAAAAATCCGCTGCCGGATGGCGTCTATGTCGAGCGCGAAATCATCTGGCGCGCCGCAGGTGGCGCGCGCAGTGAAATCGCGCGGATCGGCGGCATCGGTTCACTGCGCGGCCTGCACAACGCGCAGAATGCAGCCTGCGCTGCGGCCTGCGCGCTGGCGCTCGGCGTCTCGTCCGAGACCCTGCAACAGGGCTTGCGCAGTTTTCCCGGCCTTGCCCATCGCATGGAGCAGGTCGGCCGCCGCGGCCATGTGCTGTTCGTCAACGATTCCAAGGGAACCAACGCCGATGCGGCGGCGCATGCGCTGTCGTCCTTTGCCGATATTTTCTGGATCGCGGGCGGCAAGCCGAAGCTCGGCGGCATCACCGGCTTGAGCGAATATTTCCCGCGCATTCGCAAGGCCTATCTGATCGGCGAGGCGGCCGTGGAATTCGCCGGCACGTTGGGAAGCCGCGTGCCGCACGAAATCAGCGGCACGCTGGATGTCGCGGTCACCAGCGCCGCGCGCGACGCGGAAGCCTCCGGGCTCGCTGAGGCCGTGGTACTGCTGTCGCCGGCCTGCGCCTCGTTCGACCAGTATCGCAATTTCGAAATCCGCGGCGCCGCGTTCCGTGACGCGGTGTCGAAACTGGATGGCGTCAATCCGGTTATTTAGCGCCGCGGTTGCGGCGACCCGGCTTGAACAGATCGAGGTCGATGCTCTCGCCCATCGCCAGATAGCCGGTGCGATTGGGATGCAGTTTGTCGCCGGCGCCGCCGGTGGTGCTCTCGGGCACGAACTCCGGCTTGAGGCCTCCCGACTGCGCATCGAGCACCGCGTGATCGAAATCGATCACGCCGTCGAAGGTGCCGGAGGTGCGGATGAATTCGTTGAGCGCCTTCCGCTTCGCATCCTGCTCCGGGAAACCGTGTGCGGCGCTCGAACTGCCGAGCGCCGAAGTGACGGTGGCGCCGATGACGCGCATCTGTGGCCGCTTCGCGCGCAGCCGCGCGACGCCGTCTTTCATCGCCGCGACCACCTGTTCGACCGTGGCATTGCCGTTCTTGCTGAAGTCGTTGATGCCCTCCAGCCAGATCAGGCCACTGATGCCGGACAGCGTCAGCACGTCGCGGTCAAGCCGCTGCACCGCGGCGGGGCCGCCGGGAAACGGCTTGTCGGGACCGTAGTCGGGGGGACCTACGACCTGGTTGCCGCCGATGCCGCCATTCACCACCGCGACCTTGTTGCCATAGATCGCCTTCAGGCGGCGCGACAGCACGTCGGGCCAGCGATCGTCCCCGTTCATGGTCGAGGCGGTGCCGTCGGTGATGGAATCGCCGAACGCCATGATGGCGAAGGCGCCATCCGTCATCTCGACGGCGTCGAGGAAAAACCACGATGCGGACGTGTAGGGGAAGGCTTTCTCGTCTTCCGACGCGCCCAAGGCGCCGGCGCCCGGCGCGGTGACGTAGGAGGTGGTGAGCGCCTTGGCGTGCCAGGTCATCGGTCCGCTCTCGCCGGTGACATGGAAACTCACCGCGAGCCGGCGGCCGGCGAGATCGTCCGGCTGCTTCACGAACGGCAGCGCGACAGGATCGCTCCATGCCGAGCCTCCCGGCGGAACAGTGACCGAAGGCTTGCCGCCAAACGTCACGGCGCGGTTGGACCCGCGCATCAATGCCGCGCTGGCCCATTGCAGGCCCGCATACACGCCGTCGAACGTCACCGGCCTGGTGCCGAAAGCATTGCTGAGCCGGATCCGGGCCTGGCGGCCCCACAGGTCCGGCCGCACCATTAGGCGAAAGGTCTGATCCCGCGCGCCGACCGATGGGTCGGGAAACGCGAACTTCAGGTCGGGCTGGACGGACGGGTTGCCAACGGGATAGGGGCCTTGCACCGAGCCCGTCCACGCCACCACCCAGCTTTCGCCATCGCGGGCATAGGCAGCCTGAGACGATGCGGCGAACAGTGACGCCACCACGATGCGGACAAGCGAGCGCATGGTTTTCCCCCAAATCTTTTAATCGTTGGCGCCATTCTAGAGCCTCTTGCCGGGCGGCGCCAAGCTGTTCGGGAGAAAGCGGAAATCTCAGATATCCTGGAGGCCGTTAACCCTCTGGAAACCATCATCGGCGACCAATGGGCAAACCCTTGGCCGTTGGGAATGCCGATGATCTCCCGTGAACAACGCACCCCACTCAGCGAATGGTGGTGGACCGTCGACCGGCTGCAGCTGGCAGCCGTGATCGCGCTGATGCTGGCCGGCATCATTCTTTCGCTGGCGGCAAGCCCCCCGGTGGCGACCCGGATCGGGCTCGACCCGTTTCACTTCTTCAACCGCCACGTGCTGTTTCTGCTGCCGTCCTTCATCGTGCTGATCGGCGTCTCCTTCATGTCGCCCCGGCAGATCCGCCGCACCGCGCTGATCGTGTTCGCGGTCTCCGTCGTGCTGATCGTGGCGACGCTCTTGATCGGTCCGGAGGTCAAGGGCTCGCGGCGCTGGATCACTTTGCTCGGCGTCAACATCCAGGCGTCCGAATGCGCCAAGCCCGCCTTCGTGGTGCTGGCGGCGTGGCTGTTCGCGGAATCGGCGCGGCGGCCGGAAATGCCGGCGACTTCGATGGCGCTGATGCTGCTGCTGACGCTGGTGTCGTTGTTGGTGATGGAGCCCGATTTCGGCCAGACCATGCTGATCCTGATGGTGTGGGGTTCGCTGTTCTTCATCGCGGGTATGCGGATGATCTGGGTGCTCGGGCTTGCGGGCGCCGCCAGCGCCGGGCTGTTCGGGGCCTATATCCTGGTGCCGCACGTTGCCGGCCGCATCAAGCGCTTCATGAATCCGGCCTCGGGCGACACCTTCCAGGTCGACACCGCGATGGAGGCCTTCGCCAACGGCGGCTGGTTCGGGCTCGGTCCCGGCGAAGGCATCGCCAAGCGCAGCCTGCCGGACAGCCACACCGATTTCGTGTTCGCGGTGGCGGCCGAGGAATTCGGCATCATTCTTTGCCTGGCGCTGCTGGCGCTGTTCGCCTTCATCGTGATCCGAGCGCTGGCGCGTGCCTATTCGACCGAGGACATGTTCTCGCGCTTCGCCGCCTCGGGGCTTGCGATCCTGTTCGGCGTGCAGGCCGCGATCAACATGTCGGTCAATCTGCAGCTGATTCCGGCCAAGGGCATGACGCTGCCCTTCATCTCCTATGGCGGCTCCTCGATCGTCTCGCTGGCTTATGGTGTCGGCATGATGCTGGCGCTGACCCGGCAGCGGCCGCGTACCGAGATGGAATCGGTCGGCGACGCCAACACGGTGAGCAACTACGCTTGATGACCAACGTCGTCTGGTCGGCTATCTAGAACCATGGACACTGCGCCCCTGATTCTGCTGGCCGCCGGCGGCACTGGCGGCCACCTGTTTCCCGCCGAGGCGCTCGGCGTCGAACTGATCCGGCGTGGGCTGCGCGTGCGCCTGGTCACCGACTCCCGTGCGCTGCGCTACAGCGGATTGTTTTCCAAAGATACCATCGACGTGGTGCCGAGCGCGACCGTGCGCGGTCGCTCGCCGTGGAAGCTCGCCACCACCGCTGCGATGCTGGCCGCCGGCACCACGGTGGCGTTCGACCTGATACGCCGGCTCAAGCCCGCCGCCGTGGTCGGCTTCGGCGGTTATCCCACGGTGCCGCCGCTGCTGGCCGCGAGGCTCTATCGCACGCCCGGCATCATTCACGACGCCAATGCGGTGCTCGGCCGCGCCAATCGGTTTCTCGCGCACCGCGTCAATGCGATCGCAACTTCGCTGCCCGGCGTGCTCGATCGCGATCCACAGCTTGCAGACAAGACCACCACCGTCGGCACGCCGATGCGTCCGGCGATCCTGGCCGCGGCCGCGGTGAAATATGTCGCCCCCGAACCATCAGGGCCATTTCGGCTGCTCGTGGTCGGCGGCAGCCAGGGC
>Ga0302320_10027498_pt1 | contig 10962 bp, 10 predicted proteins | sample Bog_T0_3_FD_202130 | JGI IMG/M metagenome (GOLD analysis project Ga0302320, IMG submission 202130) | Peat permafrost microbial communities from Stordalen Mire near Abisko, Sweden - Bog_T0_3 | ecosystem: Environmental > Terrestrial > Soil > Wetlands > Peat | place: Sweden: Abisko, Stordalen Mire... | reverse complement strand
GTCGGCGCGCGGGTCATCGACCTGGAGTACGTGCAATTCCATCCCACGGTCTTCTACAAGAAGAACGTCCCGCCGTTCCTGCTCTCCGAGGCGCTCCGCGGCGAGGGGGCGGTGCTGGTGAATTCCTGCCGCGAGCGGTTTGTGGACCGGGCGCATCCGCTGGGGTCGCTGGCCCCGCGCGATATCGTGGCGCGCGCGATCCAGCACGAGCTGGCGACGAGCGGCGACGCCTGCGTCTTCCTGGACCTGTCGGCGCTGCGGCCGGACTTCATCCGCGAGCGCTTTCCGAATCTGTACGAGCGGTGCCTGGAGTGCGGCGTCGACATGACGGCCGAGCCGGTTCCGGTCGTGCCCGCGGCGCATTTCTCCTGCGGGGGCGTGCACACCGACCTGCAGGGCCGCACCAATGTGCGCCACCTGAACGCGGTCGGGGAAACCGGCTGCACGGGGCTGCATGGGGCGAACCGGCTGGCCAGCACCTCCCTGCTCGAGTGCCTGACCAGCGCGAAGTTCACGGCCGCGGCCGATGCGGCCGACGCGGCGGCGGAAGACTTCCGCCTGCCGGACCCGCCCGCCTGGGAAAGCCCGACCCACGGAGCGGATCCCACCCTCGTGCGCCAGGACATGCTGCTGCTCCAGCACACGATGTGGAACTACGCGGGGATTGTCCGCTCCGCCAAGCGCCTGCGCCGGGCGCGGCGCATCCTGCTCGAATTGCGCGAGGAGATCCAGTCGTTCTATCGGGGCTGCCGGCTGTCCCGCCCCTTGATCGAGCTGCGCAACGCCGTCCAGACCGCCCTGCTTGTGGTGCACGCCGCCGCGCTCAATCCCCGCAGCAAAGGCAGCCACTTCCTCGTCGAGACGGACGACTAGGACCGGCGGGGGGGAGGAGCGGCCCGAGGCCGGATCGCCCGGGCGCGGGGGAGGGATTATCCTTCCGAATGGGCCGCCCTGCCTCCACCTTCGCTTGCCCATGGATCCTGCCTTCACGCTCGCCTCGCCCGAAACCGGCACGGACTACCGGATCTTCGTGGCGGCCCCCGATGCCGCGGCCGAGCCGGGTCCCTGGCCGGCGCTGGTGTTCCTGGACGGGGACGATCTCTTCGCCCCGGCGCTTGAGGGCTATCGGGCGGCGCGGGCGGCGCGGGAGATTCCGGCACTGCTGCTGGTCGGGGTCGGCTATGGGGCGAGCTTCGGCAAGCCGGGCAACGAGCGCGTCCGGGACTACACCCCTAGTTCCATTGCCACGGAAAAGGGCAGCGGCGGCTCCCGGGCCTTCCGGGAATTCCTGCGGGAGACGCTCTGGCCGGAGCTGCTCCGCCGCCATCCGGTGCGGCCCGACGTTCGCATTCTGGGCGGCCACTCGCTCGGTTCCCTGCTCGTGCTTGACGCGCTGTTCCAGGTGCGGCCGGCCTTCACCCATTTTCTGGCGAGCGCTCCGTCGCTCTGGTGGGATGAACGCGTGCTGCTCGGGCAGGCGGCCCGGCTGCGCAAGCGCCAGGGCAACCTGCCGGGCCGGGCTTATTTGAGCGCCGGGACGGAGGACTCCGAATCGATGCTCGGGGATCTCGAGCTGCTCGAGGACCAGCTCAGTTCGCGGCCCTTCGCCCAGCTGGCGCTGACCTTCGAGCGGATCGCCGGCCGCAACCACTACGATGTCCTGCCCGACGCGGTCCGCGCGGGCCTGCGCGCGCTCCTGCCGGCCGAGGCCGGCCCGCCCAAACCCGCGGCGTGAGCCGGCGGGTTCAGGGCCCGGCCGGGAGCCAGCCGTGGAAGCGCAGCCAGTCCTCGCAGCGGGCGGGCCAGTCCGAAGTCGGACCCAAGCCGTCGGTGAACCGGAAGCCGTGCGGCCCTTTCTCGAAGAGGTGCAGTTCCGCGGGCACGCCCGCCCTGCGCAGGGCGGCGTAGTAAAACAGGCTGTTTTCCATTGGTACGCTCTGGTCGGCCTGGGTTGAAATCAGCCAGGTCGGGCAAGTGTCCTTCGTGACGTGCAGCTCCATCGAGTAGCGCTGGATCGCCTCGAGCGAGGGATTCGGCCCGAGCAGTCCGCCGCGCGAACCTTTGTGCACGTAAGGTCCCTGCATGGTTATCACCGGGTAGAGCATCACCGCAAAATCCGGACGGGCGCGGACTGCGTCCAAGGCGGCGCCGGTCCGGCCGGCCGGGTCGTCAAAGTAACAGGAGGCCAGCGCCGCGACATGGCCGCCCGCCGAGGCGCCCATGACGCCGATGCGGTCGGCCTTGACGCCGTACTCGTCCGCGTGAGCCCGCACCAGGCGGATGGCCCGCAGGACGTCGCGCAGCGGGGCATCCGGACCGTCGTCGCCGAAGCGGTAGGTGAGGTCGAAGACGGCGAGGCCCAGGTGATTTAGCCAGCGCTCGAAATCCCCCTCCGCTTCCTGCGCGGGGAGGCGAATGTACCCGCCTCCGGGGCAGAACACCACCGCGGTGCCGCAGGCCGTGCCCGCGGGCGGCAGAAAAGCCCGCAGCTTCGGGGTGCGCACATGCGCGAGGCGGCCGTCCGCAACGATGACCTCGGCCGGACCGCCGGGGCGCCGGCCGGCGACGCCCTCCGGCCAAAGCTCGATCCAATGGCCGGGCGTGGCCAGGTAGCTGGGCGCGCCCAACGCGGCGCCGGCGATCCAGGGGAGGATCCCCAGACGGAGCAGTTTCATGGTGGGGTGACCGGTTTGGCCCGGCAATCGGCGGGGAATCCGCCGGCGGCGCCGTCCAGGCAAGTCGCTGGCGGCGGGCAAAGGTTGCTGGCGCGACCCTATTTGGCCGCCGGCAGCCAGCCGTGGAAGCGCATCCAGTCCTCGGCGCGCGCCGGCCATTCCGAGGTCGGTCCATTGCCCGGATTCAGGCCGAAGCCGTGCGGGCCCTTTTGAAAGGCATGCAGCTCCGCGGACACGCCGGCCTTGCGCAGCGCCTCGTAGAACTGGAGGCTGTTTTCGATCGGCACGGTCTTGTCCTCTTCGGTCGCGACCAGGAAGGCCGGGGAGGAGTCCTTGGTCACCTGCTGTTCGAGCGACCAGCGCCGGACCAATTCCGGCGTTGCCGGCTTGCCGAGCAGGGCGTCGCGGGAGCCCACGTGGGCGTAGGGGGCCTCCATCGTGATAACGGGATAGATCAGCATCATGAAGTCGGGCCGCCCGCTGACGGCGTCGAGCGCGGCGCCGGTGCGGCCCTCGGGCGCGTCAAAGAGGGTCCCGGCGCTCGCGGCCAGGTGGCCGCCGGCGGAAAACCCGAGGACGCCGATCCGGTCGGGCTGCACGCCGAATTCCGCGGCGCGTGAGCGGACCAGGCGGATGGCCCGCAGGATGTCCTGAAGCGGGGCCGGCTGGCCGTATTCCTTGAGCCGGTTCTTGATGATGAAGGCGGTGACGCCGATCCCATTGAGCGCCTTCGCCGGCACGAGGCCCTCGTGCTGGAAGGAAAGGTGCAGGTAGGCCCCTCCGGGGCAGACGATGACGGCGGTCCCGTTGGGGGCTTCGGGCCGGAGCACCGTGAGCGTCGGGTGGTTGACGTTGGAGATGCCGCCTCCGCGGTCGGTTTTCTCCGGGGTGGCGTCGGCATGCAGCCCGGGCACGCCTTCGGGCCACAGATCGATGACTTGGGGGTCGGCGGCACGGAGCATCGGCGAGGAGCAGAGGGCGGCGGCGAGCGCCGGGCCGAGGATTGCACGGGGATTCTTCATGGAAAGGCTGAAATCACACCGGGGCGCCGCTGCGTTCGCGGGCCTGCTCCAGGATCGCCAGGAGCGCCGCAAAATCCTCGTCCCGGGTGCGGCTGACGATCGAGTAGTCGAACTTGCCGGCTTCGCGCAGCTCCGCTTCGGCCGTGGCCATGCGGCGGGCGATTTCCGTCTCATTGTCCTGCCCCCGCGACCGCATCCGGGCGAGCAGCCGCTCATAGTCGACAAGGATGAACACGGTGATCATCGCCCGGCGCAGGCACTCGTCGCGGGCGGCCTCGCGCCGGAAGCTTTCCACGCCCTGGACATCGACGCTCATGACGAGGTTGCAGCCCTGGCTGAGCGGCTCCAGGACGCTCCGGCGCAAGGTGCCGTACCGGCGCTTGCCGTGGACCCAGGCCCATTCGAGAAATTCGCCCGCGGCCAGGCGGGCGTCGAACTCCTCGGGGCTGAAGAAATGGTAGTGGATTCCGTTCACCTCGCCGTCGCGCGGCGGGCGGGTGGTCGTCGTGACCACGCGGGAGAATCCCCGGCCGGCTTCGGCCAGCCGGTCGCACAGCGTGCTTTTCCCCGACCCGGCGGGTCCGGCGAGAATCAGCAGGCGGGGCTGGGCTGCCATCGGGCGGTGGTTGGTTAGTAGGTGAACGCGATCGCGGCCAGGAGCAATCCGTAAGCGGTCAGGAGGCCGCCGACCCAACGGGTGCGGCTTTCCCGGGCGAAAAGCCATTCGAGGAAGTCCCGGGCGCGCCAGGGCTGGGCTCCCACCCAAATGGCCAGCGCGATCCCGACGTAGAGGAGGCCCTTCTGAAAGTAGATCTGGCGATGGTCGAAATTCATGTAGCCGGCCATCAGCAGGGGCATGGCGGCCAGCAGGACGAGGATGGCCACGCCGCGCACCGCCAGGAAGTCCGGCACGCTGCGAAAGGCCATGGCGGCGATGAAGGCGAAGGCGACGAAGAGCGGCAGGTGGTACTCGCCGAAATCCGCCGGCGACAGGTTCCAGATATTGTAGAGGAACCAGGCTGAACCCGCGCCAAAGAACACCCCGGCGGCGGTCTGGGAACGGGGGAAGGACTTCAGGGCGGCGATCATGCCGGCGTTGGCCGCGAGCAGCGGCAGCCCGAGCAGGATCAGGATCACTCCGGGAATCAATGTGGCCGCGAGAAGGGACATGTCTTAGGTGACGGGGAAGACCGGGTGGCGGCGAGCGGAAATTACGCCAGTTCGCCGTAGAGCGTGCTGACCGAGGCCCGGGTGATCCGCAGGGGAGCCAGGCTGCCGACCAGCCGGGGGGAGCCCTCGAAGACGGCCACCCGGTTGCCCCGGGTGCGGCCGGTGTAGCGCTCCCCGGTCTGGTCCGGCCCCTCCACGAGGACCTCCTGGACGGTGCCGAGCAGCGACTGGTTGCGCCGCACGGAGTTCTCGCGCAAGAGGTCCAGGAGGACTTGGTTGCGCTCCTCCTTCACCTCCGGGGGCACCTGGTCCGGCCGCGCGGCGGCGGGCGTGCCGGTGCGGACGGAGTACTTGAAGACATAAGCCATGTCGTAGTTCACGCCGTTGAACAGTTCCCGGGTGGCCTCGAAGTCCTCCGCCGTCTCGCCGGGGAAGCCCACGATGATGTCCGTGGAGAAATACAGGTCTGGCCGCACGTTCCGGAGCGCGGCGACGATCTCCAGGTAGCGCTCGCGGGTGTAGGGCCGGTTCATCGCCCGCAGGATGCGGTTGCTGCCCGATTGCATCGGCAGGTGCACGAACTCGCCGAGCTTGGGCAGGCGGCCGTACGCGGCGATCAGGTCGGCCTTGAAGCCGCAGGGATGGGGGGAGGTGAAGCGGATGCGTTCGAGTCCGTCCAGGGCGTGGACGCGTTCGAGCAGTTGCACAAAGGGGGAGATCCCGCCGACGGCCGCGTGCTGGCGGCGGCCATAGCTGGTCACGATCTGGCCCAGGAGCGTGATCTCGCGAACGCCGCGCGCGACCAGGCCCGCGCATTCGGCGACGATCTCCTCCATCGGCCGCGAGCGCTCGTCCCCGCGGGTCTTGGGGACGATGCAGAACGAGCAATTCATGTCGCAGCCCTGCTGGATGGAAACGAACGCGCTGACCGGCGGGACCGCCGACTCCAGATGGTCGCGGATCGTGTTCTGGGAGCCTTCCTCCTCGGCCGTGTCGACGATCGCCTGGGGAATCGGCACCCCGGCCTCGCGGGCGGCCCGGAGATTCTCGAGGTAGTCGGGCACGCGGTGAAACTTTTGGGTGCCGACGATCAGGTCCACATCGGGCAGCTGGTCGAGGAGGCCCGCGCCGCGGTTCTGGGCCATGCAGCCCAGGATCCCGAGGACGAAGTCGGGCCGGCGCCTTTTTTGGGCCAGGACATGGGCGGCCTTGCCGATCGCCTTTTGTTCCGCCGCGTCGCGGACGCTGCAGGTATTCAGCAGCAGGATGTCGCAGTCGTCCTCCGCCGCCACGATGCGGTAGCCGCGTCCGCGCAGCATCGCCGCGACCGCTTCGCTGTCGCGCTCGTTCATCTGGCAGCCGTAGGTCTTGATGAAAACTCGGTTCAATCGCGGAAGGGGTGTTTCTAGAGGGGCGGCCGGTCCGGTCAACTGGGATCGGGCCGCCCCGTGCGGGCGGCGGGCGGCCGATGGGACTCGCCGCGCGGAGGCAACCTCGCCATTCTTTGCCGGTCCACTTGATGATGCGCCTGCTCCTGGTGTTCTTGTGCCTGGCTGCCGCGGCGGCGGCCGCCGATCCGCCGGCCGCCGACCCCGGCGATCCGCTGTACGACGCGGCCAAGCAGCTCTTCGACCAATACGCCCCTCCGGAGGTGAAGGCGCAGTACGACTTTCCGTCCCAGGAGCAGTTCCAGGATTTCGCCGCCCGCCTCCAGCAGGCCCTCGACGGCGATTCGCTGGAGGGCTTGGCCCAGTACGAGCCCGAGGCCAGGCAGGTCCTCACCCTCCTGCGCACCCTGCCGGCCGATTCCGACTATGCCGATTGGCTTTCGGCCCGGCTGGAGGAAATCGATGCCGCCCGCGCGATCGAGTCGGCGCCGAAAATCCGCCCGCCTGTTCCCGCCCCGTCCGGCCGTCCCGCCCGCGCCCAGGAGATCCCCTACTACGCCGAATGGCTGGCCCGGGTGCGGCGCCGCCCCGCGCCCGCGAACGCGCCGGCCATGATGCCCCGGCTGCGCGCCGCGTTCGCGGCCGAGGGCGTGCCGCCGGAGCTTGCCTGGCTGGCCGAGGCGGAGTCCTCCCTCAATCCCAACGCGCGCAATCCCTCCGGCGCGCGCGGCCTCTTCCAATTGAAGGCGGCGACGGCCCAGGGCCTCGGGCTCAGCACCTTCCTGCCGGACGAGCGGACCGATCCCGACAAGTCCGCGCACGCGGCGGCGCGTGACCTGCGCGCCCTGGGCCGGCGCTTCGGATCCTGGCCGCTGGCGATCGCCGCCTACAACGCGGGCGAGGGCCGGGTCGGCCGGACGCTGGCGGCGCGGGGCGCCCACGATTACGCCGGGATCGCCGCCGCGCTGCCCGCCGGCACGCGGATGTACGTGCCCGAAGTCTGCGCGCTGATGGCGGCGCGCGCCGGGGTGAGCCCCGACCAGCTGCCCGCGCCCCGGTAGCCTACCGGCGCTTGCGCTTGGCGCCCAATTGCGCGACCGAAAAGCGCACGACCCCTTCGAGGCGCTCGATCTCGGCCGGCTCCAGGTTGGCGCCTTTCAGATCGTCCTCGGCGCGCTTGATCGCCGCCTCGGCGGCGTGCGCGTCGATCTTTTCCTCCTCGATCGCGAAGTCGGCGAGGACCGACACCCGGTCGCCCGAGACCTGCACGAAGCCGCCGCCGACGATCAGGGCCAGCGGCTGGCCGTTCTTGACCACCCGCAACTCGCCGTGGTCGATCTGGGTCAGCAGCGGAATATGCCCCGGCAGGATGCCGACCTCGCCGTCGACGGCCGGAATCACGACCGAGTCGATCGTGTCGGAGTAGACCCGCGCGGCGGGCGTGACGATCTCAAGGGTGAGGGCCATGGCCGGCTACTTCTTCGCCGGGCTGGTCACCTCGTCGATGCCGCCCTTCATGTAAAAGTCGCCCTCGGGCACGTTGTCCAGTTCGCCGTCGAGGATCATCTTGAAGCCGCGGACCGTCTCCTTGACGGGCACGTATTTTCCGGGCGTGCCGGTGAAGACCTCGGCGACGGCGAACGGCTGCGAGAGGAAGCGCTGGATCTTGCGGGCGCGGTAGACGGTGAGCTTGTCCTCCGGCGAGAGCTCGTCCAGGCCCAGGATGGCGATGATGTCCTGGAGGTCCTTGTACCGCTGCAGCACCCGCTGGAGATCGCGGGCCACGCGGTAGTGCTCCTCGCCGACGATCGAGGGCTCCAGGGCCTTCGAGACGGAGGCCAGGGGGTCGACCGCCGGATAGATGCCCAGTTCGGCGATCGAGCGCTCGAGCACGATGGTCGAATCCAGATGGGCGAAGGTGTTGGCCGGGGCGGGATCGGTGAGGTCGTCCGCCGGCACATACACGGCCTGCACGGAGGTGATCGAGCCCTTTTTCGTGGAGGTGATGCGCTCCTGGAGGAGTCCCATCTCGTTCGCCAGCGTGGGCTGATAGCCGACGGCGGAGGGCGAGCGGCCGAGGAGGGCGGACACTTCGGAGCCGGCCTGGGAGAACCGGAAGATGTTGTCGATGAACAGGAGCACGTCCTGGTTCTTCTCATCGCGGAAGTACTCGGTCATCGCGAGGGCGGAGAGGCCGACCCGCATGCGGGCGCCCGGGGGCTCGTTCATCTGCCCATACACCAGCGCGACCTTCGACTTGCTGAGGTCCTTTTGGTCGATGACCCCCGCCTCGGACATTTCGTGGTAGAGATCGTTGCCTTCGCGGGACCGCTCGCCCACCCCGGCGAAGACCGAATAGCCGCCGTGCGCCTTGGCGATGTTGTTGATCAACTCGAGAATGACGACGGTCTTGCCGACGCCGGCGCCGCCGAACGCCCCGGCCTTGCCGCCCTTGATGAACGGACAAATCAGATCGATGACCTTGATCCCGGTCTCGAGGATCTGCGCCTTCGTGTCCTGCTCGACCAGGGTCGGCGCCGGCCGGTGGATCGGATAGCGCTTCTCGTACTTGACCTCGCCGCGTCCGTCCACGGGGTCTCCGGTGACGTTGAAGATGCGGCCGAGCACGCCGTCGCCCACTGGCACGGAGATCGGGCCGCCGGTGTCGAACACGGTCAGGCCGCGCTTCAGGCCTTCCGACGACGACATCGCGATCGCGCGGGCGAGCCCGGCGCCCAGGTGCTGCTGCACCTCGAGCGTGAGCAGCTCCACTTTGCCGCCGACCTCAAACTCGATCGTGAGCGCCTGGTAAATGGGCGGGATGGCGTGCTCGGCGAACTGGACGTCGACGACGGGGCCGATGACTTGGACGATTTTGCCGGTATTCTTCATTGGAAGGGAGGGTTGGGGCGCTTCAGGCGGAGTATTGGGCGGCGGCGATCTCGAGGATCTCCTGGGTGATCGCGGCCTGGCGGGCCTTGTTGTACTCGAGCGTGAGGTCGGAGAGCAGCTTGGTGGCGTTGTCCTTGGCCGTCTTCATCGCGACCATCCGGGCGCTGTGCTCGGAGGCCTTGGCGGAGAGGACCAATTGGAAGATCTGGCGGTTGACATAGGCCGGCAGCAGCGCGTCCAGCACCTGGCGGACGTTCGGCTCGAAAAGGATCTCGCGGGGGTCGTTCTCGGCGGCTTTCGCGGCCTCGTCCTCCTTCAGCCCGCCCACGAATTCCTTCAGGCTGCGCAGCGGCAGGATCGGGCGGACGACCGGCTCCTGGACCAGGGTGTTCTTGAAGCGGGGATACACGACCTCGATCGTGTCGATCACCCCGTCGAGGAACTGCTTGACCAGAAACTCGGCGGCGGCCCGGACCTCCGCGAAGGGCACCCGGTCGTGGACGGGGAAGTCGGCCGCCAGGTCGCGCTTGGTCCGCGAGAGAAACTGCGCCCCCTTGCGGCCGATGACGACGTACTTGGCCGGGGTCTTGATCTCGGTGACGAGCTTGCAGACGTTCGCATTGAGCGGGCCGCACAGGCCCTTGTCGGTGGAGACCAGAAGGATCCCGCGGGTCTTGACCGGGCGCTCGATCAGGAAGGGATGGACGTTTTCGTCGACGCGGGCCGCGAGCGCCGCCAGCATGTCGGCCATCAGGTTCGCGTAGGGCCGGCCGGCCAGCGCCGCCTGCTGGGCCTTCTTCATCTTCGAGGCCGCCACCAACTCCATCGCCTTGGTGATCTGGCGGGTGTTCTTGACCGACTTGATGCGTCGGCGGATGTCGCGGGTCGAGGGCATGGGCGGACGATCAGGCGGCGAACGTGGCCTTCCACTCGTCCGCGGCCGTCTTCAGCTCGGCCTCGAGCTCGGCGTCGAGGGCGGCCTTGGTGCGGATCTTGGTCAGAAGGGAATCCTTCCGGGTGGCGAAATACTCCCGCAGGGAGACGGCCGCGGCGGTCACGCGCTTCAGGTCGAGGGCGTCGAAATAGCCCTTTTGCATCGCCCAGAGCGTCGCCGCCTGCAGTTCGATCGGGATCGGGCTGAAGGCCGGCTGCTTGAAGAGTTCGACGATGCGGCCGCCGCGGTCGAGCTGCGCCTTGGTCTTGGCGTCGAGGTCGGAGCCGAACTGGGCGAAGGCGGCCAGTTCGCGGAACTGGGCGAGTTCGCCCTTCAATTTGCCGCCGACCTGCTTGGTCGCCTTGATCTGGGCCGAGGAGCCGACCCGCGAGACCGAGAGGCCGACCGACACGGCGGGTCGGATGCCCTGGTTGAAGAGGTCGGTTTCGAGGAAGATCTGGCCGTCGGTGATCGAAATCACGTTGGTCGGGATGTACGCGGCGACGTCGCCGGCCAGCGTCTCGATGATCGGCAGGGCGGTCAGCGAGCCCTTGCCGTCCAGGCGGGCGGCGCGCTCGAGCAGGCGGCTGTGCAGGTAGAACACGTCGCCCGGATAGGCTTCGCGGCCGGACGGCCGCTTCAGGATCAGGGAAATCTGGCGGTAGGCGACGGCATGCTTGGACAGATCGTCATAGACGATCAGCGCGTCCATGCCGTTTTCCATGAACCACTCGCCCATCGCGGCGCCCGCGTACGGGGCGATGTACTGGTTGGCCGGATTGTCGGAGGCGGAGGCGGCGACGACGATCGTGTACTCGAGGGCGCCGGCGTCCTCCAGCGCGGAAATCGTGCGGACCACGTTGGAGTTCTTCTGGCCGATC
>Ga0302320_10027496_pt1 | contig 10962 bp, 9 predicted proteins | sample Bog_T0_3_FD_202130 | JGI IMG/M metagenome (GOLD analysis project Ga0302320, IMG submission 202130) | Peat permafrost microbial communities from Stordalen Mire near Abisko, Sweden - Bog_T0_3 | ecosystem: Environmental > Terrestrial > Soil > Wetlands > Peat | place: Sweden: Abisko, Stordalen Mire... | reverse complement strand
CCACGGGCCGGGCACCGCGCACGTTGGTTGTCCCGGAACTACCCACCATTGCCACCATCCGCCCTACGATCTGCCTCAATGCCTCCGATTGCGCATTCAATTCCGTGGCTGCCGCGGCGCTTTCCTCTGCGCTGGACGCCGTCTGCAGCGTCGCCTGCTGGATCTCTCCGATCGCTTTGGCCACCTGCTCCATCCCCCGGGTCTGATCCCGACTTCCCTGGCTCACAGCGTCTACCAGCGTTTTCACCTTTGCCGCTTCTTCGGTGATAACCCGCATGTCCGCGGCAACCCGGTCGATTCTCGCTTTACCGTCGTTGGATTTGGCGATCGACTGCTCAATCAGCCCTGCGGTGTCCCCCGCCGCCTGAGCGCAGCGCTGTGACAGGTTGCGGACCTCGTCGGCAACCACCGCAAAGCCCTGTCCTGCCTCCCCGGCCCGTGCGGCCTCCACTGCCGCGTTCAGCGCCAGAATGTTCGTCTGGAAGGCGATCTCGTCGATCACCTTGATGATTTTCGAGATCTTGCCGCTGTGCGTCTTAATATCGCCCATGGCCAAAACCATCTGGTCCAGCGCCTGGTTGGTCTGGATAAACCTCTGCTGAGACCCGCTGACCAGGCCGGCCGCGGTACGGGAACTCTCGGTATTCCGGCGAGACATGGAATTGATCTCTTCGCTCGAAGCCGAGGTCTCTGCTATAGCCGCCGCCTGCTGGGAGGAGCCCTGGGCCAGCGAATCGCTCGCGGAGGAGATCTGATTGGCGGCGTGGGCCACCTCGTCGGCGCTTTCGGAAGTTTCCCGGATGGCTATCGCCAGGGCCCGGACGATGCCCCGCACCACGAAGACGGCCACAACGGAGAACGCGAGCAGGACGCAGCCCAATGCGATGCCGGTAAACAGAATTTGCGACTGGAGGGACTTAGAGCGTGCTTGCGACTCCTTCAGGAAATTCCGCTGCCGGACCTTGAGGTTGCCGAGAACTTCGTCGGCAAGGGCTGCGAACTCTTGGACCTGGAGCGCGAGCCCGGGCAGTTGCTCCAATTTGCGCTCTCTGCAAAGGCGTTCGGATTCCGCCGCTACGCTCTTGAATTCGCCCAGGCCGGATTCGAATTTGGCCAGATCCGCCGCATCTTCCCCGGTCGCGAACAGCGGCCTTAACTGAGCGATCTGCTCGCCGATCCTCTTGAACGCGGCGTCCCGCTGCTTCGCGCCCGCTTCAAAGCCCTCCCGATCGTCGAGTTTGGCGGAGAGGAACATTCCCCGAAGGGCGGCAATCGTCTCCCACGCCCGGGCCCGGCCGGCGTTGACCAGGTCGAGCCGGATGGCCGTCTCATCGGTCGCAATATCCAGTTCCCTGCCCAGCATCCGGAGACACCGATCTCCGGCGCAGACGACAAGTAATCCAGTCACCGCCAGCGCTCCAACAACTCCGTACAGCTTGGTCGATAGTTTCACTCAAGAATGCCCTCTGGCCGCAGGCCGTGATCGTTATCCGTGTTCCGGGGACAAACCCTATTGGCGATTGTCCTTCCCGTCGTCCTTAAAGTTGACCGCGAAGTAGGGATAGTTATAGTTCGGGCCTTTCTCCGTCTTCTGCAGAAACTCGCTACCCGTGAGATGGCCGACCCCGACCCCGACATTGACGTGGCGGTTCAGTTCGTACCATGTGTAGACGTCGGCTTCCCGGCCGATATGCGTTCCCGACTTCCCTGTGGTATCGCGAACAATCGAGCCACCGGATGTGTTGTACAGGCCATCCGTGGCATTGGCCAGCCACAAATCCAGGTACTGCCCGGTAACTGTCCAGCGCCGGTGCGGCTCAATGCCCAGCCCAACACGCTCGGCGACGATATTCTGCCAGCCAAACAGGTCGGCGACCCCGAAACGGTCGTGAGCGGTGGGATACATCGTATCGAACGTTCCATGCTCTCCATCCGTGGGATTCCTGTCGCCGGAAGCGTAGTCATACTGCCAAAACAGCCGCGGCTTCCCCCAGAGCGGGCCGATCCGGTATGCGGCGCCAAACGTAGTCGCCCAGGCGTCGATGCTGTTGGAACCGTCACTGCCGCGTTCGCCGATCCATTCGGCCGAATAATCGAGGCTTCCCAGAGTCACGGCCTTGAACCGCATCCCGTAGGCCCATTCATCCTGCTTGCCGGTCTTGATTTTGCCCGTGGTTTCAATCGCCACGCTTGGCTGCAGGCGCCAGAGGACGAAAGGCTCCAGCACGGAGTGGGGGATAAGACGGTCGATCCCGCCATAGGCGCCATGGATATTATTCCCTTCCTGGTGATGGCTGATGCCTTCCGCAAGGGGAACCACCGCTGAAGCGGCGAAGAGGCCCAAACGATAGCGATCGTAGTGGAGATTCGCCACCACGGCATCGTAAGACCGCCCCTGGTTGCGCCATTCCGAGTTCGCCATGATCGTATTGTTGTAGTTGATCAACTGGCGCCCTATCCGGACGCTGATCCACTGTTTTTCCGGATCGCCGAATTGCGCGTATGCCAGCTTCAGATCCCAGGCATTCAAGTTCGGAGGGCCGTAAGGCGGCTTTTGCATAAACGGGCGGGAATCCTGTACCTGGGCCGCCATCTTGAACCACTGCGTAAGCTGGATATTCATCTGCAGACGGGAGCGAAGAAGAAGGTAAGAGTCGTTGTTATTCAACTTAAACCCGCTGTTGTGGTAACCTTCGTCGCGGAGCCGTTCTTCCCATGCGAAGCTGATCCATTTCGGCAGGTGCGCATTGAGATCACTCGCCGGGCTGAAATCCGGAGTCGGATAGGGCGAACTGGAGTTGAAAGTCCGGTAAGCATCTCCATTCAGAAAGCTGAGCGGGTTGGAAGCCGGGCCGGTAATAAAGCCGCCACCATAAGCGCTCGCCCCGTTTCGCGTGGTTGCGTCGTCCTGCGCGATGGCAGGAATTGCCGCGCCCGCTAAAAGGGCCGCCGAAGTAAGGACGATGCTCTGGATGTTCATATGCGACCAACAACACCTAAATCTATCACCCAGACTTCATATCGGTTGAATCGGGAATTCCCTGTAGGGCTGACAAGCTTCGCAAAAACAAGATTAGCCACTAATGTTGATTCTCCGTAACGGCGATTGCAAACGAGATAGGACGTCTGAACTGGCGGTTTATTCCGCCGAACTGCACGACACGAATGCAACATCTTGGGGTGCTTATTAACCGGCTAATCTTTCCTCATTCTGGTGGGAGGGCGCCGGAAGGTCCCGATCGAGTGTCGACCCGATTGGGAAAAACCCGACTGGGAAAGAAAGGTTTTCATTTGACGGCACTGGTTTGCGAGTGCCTCTGAATGCGCTCAACCGCCCGGTCCGCCTCTCAGCTTCTCCCGCTCCGAGGATTAGCCGGTTAAGTGCGTAACCGATCTGGGGGATTCGTGGCACAGGCGCGGAATGCGTTCACCGGTGACGGACCTTCCCCAGGTCGGTGACGCACCCAACATCTTGGGTGCTTAAACAGTTTCGGGATTTTGGTTAAGAACCGCTTGCTGGCGCGCGCGGCTCAGAATGGCGTCTCAATGTCTGTAAGTGTTTACAGAGCCGCGACCGCGAGGGAGCGGTCGTTCAGAGACGTGCCTCCCGAAACCGTTTAAGCACCCCAACATTTTGGACGGCTAACATGTGTCCGCCGGTCCTGTTAAACTGGTTGATTCTATGGCAATCAGCAAAGATCTGCTTGAGATCCTCGTATGCCCCGTCTGCAAGGCTGTAGTGGAGCTGAAGGCCGACCAGAGCGGGTTGAAGTGTGTGGAATGCCACCGCGTGTACCCCATTCGCGACGACATCCCCGTGATGCTGGTCGACGAAGCCAAGATCGAAGAATAGGATGCCGTGGGCAGCGTTCTCGAATGTTTACCGCACGGTAGCCGCGTCGCCATCCTTCGGCTCCGGTCTTTGGGCGACTGCGTTTTGACGACTCCCGCGCTCGACATTCTGCGCCGCTCGCGGCCGGACTTGCGGCTCTCGATAGTAGTGGAAGACCGCTTCCGCGCGCTCTTCGAAGACAATCCCGACCTCGACGACATTCTGCCGCCCTCCATCGGGGCTTTGCGCCACTGGGGTCCGCGGCTGTGTCTGAATCTGCATGGCGGCAGCCGCAGCGCGTGGATGACCGCACTGTCCGGAGCCGAACGGCGTGCCGGATTCGGACATTTTCGTCATCGGTGGATTTACAATGCGCACATCCCGCGCGCGCAGGAGATTCTAGGCGTCGAGCGCACCGTCCACACGGCCGAACATCTGGCCAGCGCGATGTTCTGGCTCGGCGCGCCTGCCGGCGAGATCCCGCGCGCGAAATTGGCGCCGCCGGCCGGCCCTTTCGTCAAACGCGGCCCCATCGCCGTAATTCATCCCGTCGCAGCGACGCCGCGGAAAACCTGGCGCGCGGATGGATTTCTCGCCGTGGCGGAGCGCCTCGGAAGTTCCGGCATGGAGCCGGTCTTCATTGGCGCGGCGTCCGACGATCTTGCGCCCTTCACCGCCTTCCGCACCATCGCCGGCGCGCCGCTCGCGCAAATCAAAACGCTGCTGGCGGGCGCGTCCTTTTTTGTGGGCAACGATTCCGGACCGGCCCACATGGCAGCCGCGTTCGGATTGCCGGTGGTGGTCATCTTCGGCAACTCCAATCCAGCCATCTGGGGACCGTGGCGCACGGCGTCGGAAACGGTCACCGCGCCGGGAGGCATCGGCTACGTGGAAACGTCTCAGGTACTGGACGCGCTGGAGCGCTTGCGAGTGCACGCATGAAGGAATTCCTCCGCCTGATCTCCTATGCGCGGCGCTACGTGGCGCAGTTGGCCGGGGCGGTGGTGCTGATGACCGCGGCCGGCGCCGCCACCGGCATGATGGCCACCCTGGTGGGGCCTATCCTTTATAACGCGCTCGACACCGAGCACGGCAACGAACCCGTCAAACTCTATACCGATCCCGTTTTTCACCACGTCTTTTACCTCAGCGATTTCTTCCCGGCCTCATTCCACAACGTGTGGAACATGCTGGCCTACATGGTGCTGGGCGTCTTTTTTCTCAAGGGATTCTGCGACTATTTCGGCAACTACCTGGTGAACTACGTCGGTTTCTCGGCCATCACCAACCTGCGCAACGCGGTGTTCGACAAGGTCCTCAAACAAGGCGCGGAATTCTTCGAAGCGCACTCCACCGGCCAGCTCATGTCCACCATCATGAACAATGTCGACAAGGTGCAACTGGCCACGTCGCACATCCTGGCCGATTTTCTGCGGCAATTGTTCATGGCCGTGGCCCTGAGCCTGGTGGTGTTGGGCAAGGATTTCAAACTGGCCCTGATCAGCCTGGTGGTGGTGCCCTTCGTCATCATCCCCACCACGCAGATCGGCCGGCGGATCCGCCGCACCACCCGCCACACGCAGGTCAAACAGGGCGACCTGAACCAGATTCTGCAGGAGACCCTGAGTGGCCACATGGTGGTGCAGGCTTTTGGCGCGGAAGGGTACGAATCCCGCCGCTTCCGCGATGCCGCCCGCCGCTTATTGAAAACCAACGTGCAGTATGTGCGGCAGCAGGCGCTGGCCTCGCCGCTGATCGAAATGGTGGGAGCGCTGGCCATCGTGGGCTTGCTGTATTACGCGCGCCAGCAGATTGTGGCGCACACCCTGAAGCCCGCCGACTTCGCCAGCTTCGTGGTGGCGCTGGTGATGCTGCTCGAACCGGTGAAGCGGCTGGTGGGCATCCACAACATCTTCGAACAGGCGCTGGGCGCTTCGCATAGCGTCTTTGAGTATCTCGATCATCAGGAAGAGATTGTCGAGAAACCCGCAGCCGCGCGCCTGGCCGGCTTCTCCGACGCCATCCGCTTCGAAGATGTATCGTTCCACTATCCCGCCGCGCCCGACGGCTTCCGCATGCAGGGTCTCGACCTGGAAGTGAAGGCCGGCCAGGTTGTGGCGCTGGTGGGCGCGAGCGGCGGCGGCAAGACTACGCTCGCCAACCTGGCGCCGCGCTTTTACGACGTCACCGGCGGAGCCGTGAAAATCGACGGCCGCGATGTGCGCGACCTCAACCTGGCGTCGCTGCGCGCCGTCATCGGAATGGTGGCGCAGGATACCTTTCTCTTTAACGACACGGTGGAACGCAACATCGCTTATGGCCGCCCGGATCTCGGACCCGAACAGATTCGCCGGGCGGCCGAGACCGCGCTGGCCCACGAATTCATTGAGCGGCTGCCGGAGGGGTACCAGACGGTGATCGGCGACCGCGGCACGAAGTTGAGCGGCGGCCAGCGGCAGCGCCTGGCCATCGCCCGTGCGCTTTTGAAGAACGCGCCCATTCTGATTTTGGACGAAGCCACTTCGCATCTCGACACGGAATCGGAGATGCTGGTGCAGAAGGCGCTGGCCAACCTGATGGAGCACCGCACGGTAATTGTGATCGCGCACCGGCTCTCCACCATTCGCCGCGCCGACAAGATCGTGGTGCTCGAAAAGGGCAGCATTCGCGAACAGGGCACGCACGAAGAACTGCTCGGCCAGGGCGGTATTTATCATCGGCTCCACGATCTGCAGTTCGAGGACGCCGGATCGGTGGTGGATCTGTGATGGAGAAACACTTAATGGCCACGGATGAACACGGATTCACACGGATAAGAAAGGCTCTCCTTCTTATCTTTTTATCCGTGTTCATCCGTGTTTATCCGTGGCCGTTCCTGTTGGTGAAATTATGAGCTTGCGTAGCATGACCGGCTTCGCCCGGGTAAAAAAGATCGCCGAGGACGCCGCATCGGTGGTGGATCTGTGATGGAGAAACACTTAATGGCCACGGATGAACACGGATTCACACGAATGAGAAAGGCCCTCCTTCTTATCTTTTTATCCGTGTTCATCCGTGTTTATCCGTGGCCGTTCCTGTTGGTGAAATTATGAGCTTGCGTAGCATGACCGGCTTCGCCCGGGTAAAAAAGATCGCCGAGGACACGGAAATTGTCCTCAGCCTGAAGAGCGTGAACCATCGCGGCCTGGACTTGCACTTCCACCTGCCGCCCGCGCTGGACGCCCTGGAAAACGACATCCGCGGCATCATTAAGCAGGGCGTGGCGCGCGGCCACGTGCAGATCAATCTCTCGCTGGCGTGCACCACGGGCGATGCCGCCGGCTTGAACCGGCCCTTGCTGGCGCTCTACATCAACGCCTTTCGCGCGGCCGCGGAACTCTATCACCTCACCGACCAGCAGCCCGATCTCAACGCCGCGCTCCGTGCACCCGGGATGCTCGGGATCGGCGGCGAGGATGCCGAAATCAGCGAGCCGCTGGCAAACGCCATCCTCGAAGCTACCGCCGAGGCCGTCGCCGCGCTCAACGCATTCCGCGAGCGGGAAGGCGCCGTCACCGCTCAGGAAATGCGCCAGCGCTGCCGCAACATCGGCGACCTGGTGACCCGCATGGACGAGATCCGCGCCGGCAGTGTCCCGGCCTTCCTCAGGCGTTTGAAGGAAAAGCTGGCGGACCTGCTGCACAGCGCCAATATCGACCCGCAGCGCCTCGCGATGGAGGCCGCCATCCTGTCCGACCGCAGCGATATCGCCGAAGAGTTGATGCGCCTGCGGACCCACGCCGGGCAACTGGACGCCATCCTCGCGGGCCAGGGCGAAGTGGGTAAACGCCTCGATTTTCTCTTGCAGGAGATGAACCGCGAGGCCAACACGGTGCTTTCCAAGACCGGCGGCCTGGGAGATCTCGGCCTCACCATCACCGAGCTGGCGCTGGCGGCGAAATCGGAAATCGACAAGATTCGCGAGCAATCCCTCAACATAGAATGACAACTATTTTTATTATTTCCGCCCCCTCCGGATCGGGGAAATCTACCCTGGTGACGCGCCTGTTGAAGGCCATCCCCGGGTTGATGTTCTCCGTTTCCTACACCACCCGCGAGCCGCGGGGACAGGAAGTGGACGGCGAAAGCTACCGTTTCGTGGCTCGCGAGGACTTCGAGCGAATGATCGAGCGCGGCGAGTTTCTCGAATGGGCTCAAGTATTTGGCAACTATTACGGGACCCACCAGGGAATTCTGGAAGCGGCCCGCGCCGCCGGCCGGGATGTGGTGCTCGACATCGACGTGCAAGGTGCGAGACAATTAAAAGATCGGATCCCTGAAGCCGTTACCATCTTTATTCTGGCTCCCTCGCGGAAGGTCTTAGAGGACAGGCTTCGCGCCCGCGGCGAGGACCGGGAGGAAGTGATCGAGAGACGGCTGAGGGAAGCGGCCGTGGAGATCCAGAAGTACAAAGATTACGACTATGTTTTGATCAATCGCGAGCTCGCGGAGTCGGATGCCGTTTTGAGCGCGATTGTGCATGCCGAGCGAATCCGGCGAGACCGGATCGAAGATCAGATCGAACCTATTCTGGAAACATTTAGGCATTGAAGTTTAAAAGGAAGCGACAAAATGGCTGACAAAGCCCCACCCCGTAACAACGCGCATTGCACTCTTCCGGACGATCCCGAACAGAGCACTTACCGGTTCATCATCGTATCGGCCAAGCGCGCCCGGCAATTGCAGGGCGGCGCACGTCCGGTCCTGCCCACATCCTCCAAGAAACCCACCGTCATCGCCACCGAAGAAGTGCGTCGCGGTCTGGTGAAGTACAGCCTCACCGGCCATGCGCCGGATGCGGCGCCGGTGGAACCCGAGAGCTAAGAATACTCCAGCGGATCTATGCGGCTCATCCTCGGCATCGGAGGCGGGATCGCGGCCTACAAATCCGCCGAACTGGCGCGTCTGTTGATGCAGCAGGGTCACTGCGTACAAGCCGTCATGACCCGCGCCGCGGAGGAATTCGTCCGTCCGCTCACCTTCGCCGCTCTCACCGGGCGCAAAGTGTTGACCGACCTCTTTGTGATCGAAAGCGCCATCGAGCACATCTCCGTAGCGCAAGAGAACGACCTGCTGGCGGTAGCGCCGGCCACCGCGGACCTGATGGCCAAAATGGCCCACGGGCTGGCGGACGATTTTCTGACCACGCTCTATCTGGCCTTCACCGGCCCGGTGGTGGTTGCCCCCGCCATGAACGTCAACATGTGGCAGCACCCCGCCACGCAAGCGAACCTCGACACCCTGCGCCGCCGCGGCCATCGCATCGTGGAGCCCGACAGCGGGTATCTGGCCTGCGGCATGACCGGACCCGGCAGATTGGCCGACCCCGAGGCGATCGCCGCCGCCATCCAAAGCGAACTCCCCCGCCGCCACGATATGGATGGCGAGCACGTGCTTCTCACCGCCGGCCCCACCCAGGAACCGCTCGACCCGGTCCGCTATATCACCAATCGCTCCAGTGGCAAGATGGGTTACGCCCTGGCGGAAGCCGCGGCGGCGCGCGGCGCGGACGTGGTGCTGATCTCCGGTCCGGTGCATCTGTCGCCCCCGCGGGGCGTGCAAGTGATCCAGGTGCATACCGCCGTCGAAATGCGCGAGCAGGTGATGGCCAACCTGGCGCCAGCCGGTATCGTGATCAAAGCCGCCGCGGTGGCCGATTTCCATCTGAGCAAAGTCCCCGAACAGAAGGTCAAGAAGACCGCCGCGCGCATCTCGCTGGAGCTGGATCCCACGCCCGACATCCTGGCCGAACTGGGCCGCAAGAAAGGCGACCGTTTGCTGATCGGTTTCGCCGCGGAGACGCAGAACCTGGTGCAGGAAGCGCGGCGCAAGCTGCAGTCCAAGAACTGCGATATGGTGGTGGCCAACCTGGTGGGTGGCGCCGATAGCGGGTTCGAGTCCGACCAGAATGAAGTCACGCTGGTAATGCGCACGGGCGAGACCATTTCCCTGCCCCGCGCCTCCAAACGGGAAATTGCCAATCGAATTTTCGACCAGGTGCTGCGCCTGCGCCTGGAACTTCATACCGCCGATGGACGCTGACCAACTCCGCCAATATCTCGAGTTTTACCAGGACCTGGGGATCAAGACCGTGTATAAGCGAAACCCACCGGCGAGCGAAACCATTCGCGCCGCCGCGCCGCCGCCCGAGGCTGAATCGGAGCCTCTTCCCGCGCCCCCCGCTGCGGCGTCGAATTCCGAATCCCTGCTGCAGATCATGCAGGATATTGGCGATTGCCGCCGCTGTCGCCTGCACGAAGGCCGTCATAAGATCGTTTTCGGCGTGGGCAATGAGCGGGCGCCGCTAGTCTTCGTGGGCGAAGGTCCGGGCGCCGATGAAGACGCGCAGGGCATTCCGTTCGTGGGGCGCGCCGGCCAGTTGCTCACCCAGATGATCGAAGGCACGGCGAAAAAAGAAGGGATCAATCTCCTCCGTGAGGATGTATACATCTGCAACGTGGTGAAGTGCCGCCCGCCTGAAAATCGCACGCCCGAGCCCGACGAAATGGAAATCTGCGGTCAGTTCCTCTATCGCCAACTCGTCACCATCGCGCCGAAAGCTATCTGCGTGTTAGGTGGAACCGCCGCCAAGGCCATCACCGGACGTAAGGAGGGTGTCACGAAGATGCGCGGTAAGTGGTTTAAGTGGCGCGATGTCCCGGTGATGGTAACTTACCACCCGTCGTTCCTGCTGCGCGCCTACAATCAGGAAGCCAAGCGGGAAGCCTGGGAAGATCTCAAAAAGGTGCTGCATTTCGTGTACGACTAGCGGGCCCAGGGTGACGTACAGGAGAGCGATAGCCTGTTCTTCAACGGAGCGCCACCCAGTGTCAGGGTCGCCCCGCAATTTCTGTCTGGCGGGGAAAATAGGCTGAGCCATTCCTTTCGATGGCCAGAGCTTCGCAGGTGGGGCAGGCGGTGCTCGCCTGCCCGCCCGCGCTGAATTAGGCCCGCTGTTCGAATAGGATCGAGCGAAGGCGGGCACCGCCCGCCCCACCTTCCGGCTCACTGCAAATTCCACGACATCGGGAGTTCTGAGTCTCGGTGGCGGGTGGCCTGCCCCACCTCCGAAACACTCGCCAGCAACCCGA
>Ga0302320_10027493_pt1 | contig 10963 bp, 9 predicted proteins | sample Bog_T0_3_FD_202130 | JGI IMG/M metagenome (GOLD analysis project Ga0302320, IMG submission 202130) | Peat permafrost microbial communities from Stordalen Mire near Abisko, Sweden - Bog_T0_3 | ecosystem: Environmental > Terrestrial > Soil > Wetlands > Peat | place: Sweden: Abisko, Stordalen Mire... | reverse complement strand
GGGCGCAAGCGCCGTTGACGGGGCCTCACATCTGGTGGAACAGGTGCGCGTAGGCGCGGCTCACCGGCAGCGTCTCGGGGCGGTTCTTCAGGTGCAGGGTCAGGCGCCCCATGGCGTCGCGCTTGGCGGCGGCGATCTGGCGCACGTTCACCAGGGTGCCCCGGTGCACCTGCCAGAACTGCGCGGGGTCCAGCTGTTCGGCCAGTTCCTTGATGGGGGTGCGGATCAGCAGCTCGGCATCGCGGGTGTGGACCGTGGTGTATTTTTCGCTGGCCTGGAAGTAGCAGATTTCGTCCACCCCCACCAGGCGGATGACCTGGCCCACCTGGGCTCGTATCCAGCGCAGCGGCCCCGCCGCCGGAGCGGGCGCCGCGGCGATCAGTTCGCGCAGCTGGGCCAGCAGGGCCTCCGGCGGCGCCAGGGGCGGGGCCGCGAGGCTGGAACGCAGGCGCGCGATGGTCTTGCCCAGGCGCTCGTCGTTGATCGGTTTCAAAAGGTAGTCGACGGCCTCGCGTTCGAAGGCTTCCACCGCGAACTGGTCGTAGGCGGTGACGAACACGAGCCTGCAGGGCGCGGTCAGGCGGCTGGCCACTTCCAGGCCGGACAGCCCGGGCATGCGGATGTCGAGAAAGGCGATGTCCGGCCGGAGGGCCTCGATGCGCTCCAGGGCCTCGGCGCCGTTGCCGGCGCTGGCGACGAGCTCCAGGTCCGGCCAGAGCGAGGCCAGGCGCTGGGCCAGATGGGCCGCCAGATGAGGTTCGTCATCGGCGATCAGGGCGGTGGGCTGGGCGTTCATGCGGGAAGCCGCAGGGTGGCCAGGACTCCGCCTTCGGCCAGCTCCGCGATGGCCAGGGATCCGGCGTCGCCGAACAGGGCCGCCAGCCGGGCCCGGACATTCTCCAGGCCGAGCCCCTGGCCCAGCGCATCGGCAAACCCGGCGCCCGTGTCGCGCACGGTCAGTTCCAGCGCGCCGTCGAGCCGGACCGCGGCGATGTCGACGCGCCCGCCGGTGATCCGGGGTTCGATACCGTGCCGGATGGCGTTTTCCACCAGCGGCTGCAGCAGCATGGGCGGGAAGCCCACTGCGCGGAGCTGGTCCGGCACCGAGAAACTATAGTTGAGGCGGGGGCCGAGGCGGATCTTGAAGATGTCCAGGTAGGCTTCGAGCAGGTCCAGTTCGTCCCCCAGGGTGCCTCCCTCGGCGCGGGTGCGCTTCAGGCTGGCGCGCAGGTAGCGGATCAGGTCTTCGAGCAGGTGCCGGGCCAGGGCCGGGTCCGGTTCGATCAGGCCGGCCACGTTGGCCAGGGAATTGAAGAGGAAATGCGGCTCGATCTGGGCCTGCAGCATCTTGAGGTGGGCCTCGATGCTGCGTTTCTCGGCTTCGAGCCGCTGGAGCTCGCGGGACCTCAATTCGGCCTCGAGTACCCAGTAGCGTTCCTTGACATACATGGCTATGGCGCCAAGGCTGCCGAAGAACAGGGCGATGAACTGGGACTTCGAATAGAAGGCCGGCAGAATGCCCAGGTGGGCGTGGAGGATCAGGTTGCCGAGGACCTGGCCGATGGTGCCGCCCAGCAGGATGGCGACGGGCACCAGGGCCCAACGCAGGACGCTGCCGCGGGCGGCGAAGTGGAAGACCAGATAGACCAGGGCGAAGATGCTCAGACCGATGAATTCGGAATAGGCGACGTTCTGCCAGAGCGAACTGCCGAATTGCACCACGGTGAGCAGCAGGCCGATCAGGAAATTGCTGGCGAGCAGGATGAGGACCAGGGTGGGCATCAGTTTCGGGGGCGTCATGGGATTTCCTTTGTGCAGTTTCGTCCAATCCCCGGCCATTGACAAACGCGGTGTCTCAGAACGCGAAATATTTGATCCCCAGGGTGACCGACGAGCGATACAGGCTGCCGTATTCCGAAGCGACGCCGCCCAGGTTGCGGGTGACGGTGCCGAAGGCGGTGAACCGCGCCGAAAGGCTCTTCTCCCAGTAGCCGGTGACCTGGCTGCTCCGGTCCCGGACATTGGCGGTCCACTGGATGCGCCAGTACTGGCCGCTCTCCTGCGGGTTGCTCTGCCAGAGCAGGGAGGCATAGTCCCTGCCGAGCAGGGCGGGGGCCTGGCCGATGCCCTGGCCCAGGCCGGCAAGCTGCGCGGGCGCCAGCGGCGAATCCGGCGCGGCCAGATACTGGTCCGCGGTGGCGGCGGCGCGGGCGAAGTACTGGGCCTCCCCCTGGCGGGACATGCCATGGTTGTCGCGCAGCGCTTCCAGCGCGACGGACTGGCCGTTGGTCAGGGTGTACGAGGCCCCCAGCAGCCCGGTGGTCTCCCGGGGGGAGGGCGCCAGCACGGTGAAGGGCGCCCCGAAGGGGGCGGAGGCGGCCTCCAGGGCCTGCTGGCGCCGGCCTGAGCCGATCTCGCCGTAGACCAGCCAGGCTTGGCCCAGGGTGGCCTGGGCGTAAGCCCCGCCGAAGGGGGCGCCCCACACCGGGGTGGCCAGGATGCCGCTGACCTGCCAGCTCTCGCCGCGCAGATCGACCTTGCCGAGGGTCACCCGTTCCGGCGTCGCGGCCCGGTCCAGATGGCCGGCATCCTGCTCGCGGGCGAGCATGGCGCTGAGCCGGCCATGGGTCCAGGTCAGCCGGACCAGGTCGACGCCGGAAACTTCGCGCAGGGGATCGGTGCGGCCGGCGTCGAAGTAGAGCGGGTTGCTCGGCGAACGGTAATTGCCCGGCCCCCAGGCGAGCACCTCGCGGCCCGCGGTCAAGGCCAGGCCGTCCTCCAGCCGGATCCGGGCGAAGGCCTGGCTGAGGTAGCCCTGGTCCGTATCAGACGCGTCGATCCCGGTGGCGTGCTGGGCCAGGAGAAGGGGGCGCAGCACGAACTCGGCGCGCTCTGTGGTCAGGCGCAGGTCGACCCGGGCTTCGCCGGTCCAGCGCAGGCTGGGCAGCTGCGCCACTCGGTTGTCGGGGTTGAGCGGGGCGGGTCCGACCCGGTCCAGGGCGGCGCCGTAGGCCCAGAGCTCGGCGCTGCCGGCGGTCTTGACGGCGTCCGGGTCCGCCGCGCGGGCGGCGAGGGCCAGGCAGAGCATCGCCAGCGCCCCGCGGATGCTCATTGAAGGTGGCTCACGTCGAATTCCGAGGCCGGCACCGCCTTGACCACCACGTGGTCGTATTCCAACGTGGTCTTGGCGTCGGTGAGGGCGTCGCTGATCACCATGCGGCTGATGAAGGGCGCGGTCCTGCCCTGGAGTTCGATGTGGTTGCCGTAGTCGAACTCGGCCGACTTCAGCTTCTTGCCGGAAAGGGACAGGAACTCGGCCTGGACGCCGGTGCCCCGGGGCGCGGAGATCCAGTAGGTAACCCGGTCGTAGGTCGCCTGGCGGCTGGTGGCGGTGAGCTCCAGCACCCAGCAGCGCTCGCCGCGCACGGTCTCCTCGCGCAGCAGTTTGGGGCTGTAGTCGCGCACGTAGTTGGTCGCGGCGATGTCGCCGATGGCGGCCTGTCCGGTGAGGCGCTGGCGCGGCGAGATGGCCACGGGCTTCTTGAGCCCCGGCTTGGTCAGCCACATGTTGCGGTCCACCTGGAGCATCCGGCCGCCTTTGCTGCGCAGGGGTTCCAGGGTCTCCGCCAGGCTGGCGTTGTCGACCGCCTTGATCAGCAGCCGCATGGGCGGATCGTCATCGTTGGCCGAGGCACCGCTGTTGTGCGAGCGGATCTCCCAAGTCAGCCCCGGCAGGCCGCCGCCCCGGGCCTGGTCGGAGGATTTGAGCAGCTGGACCGGGTCCGGGCCGGCGGTGAGCGCGGTGGCCAGGGTCAGGCACAGGATCCAAGGGCTGAAGCGATCATGCATGGTAGCCTCCGGTCAGACGTGGGCGAGGGATTCGGTGACCGGTTGCCGTGCGGCGCGCCGGGCCGGGAACACGGCGGCGACCAGACCCAGCAGGCCGAGCACGAGGGTGGTAAAGACCATTTTCCCGGCATCCAGTCCCACCAGAAGCAGCACCTTGCCGGTGCCGTTGGGCGGGGTGTAGGAGAGACCGGCGGCGTTCACCCCCAGGCGCGCCAGCAGGGTCAGCAGCAGCCCGGCGGCGCAGCCGAAGCCGACCAGCAGCAGGGCTTCGGTGACGAACAGCTTGACCACGCCGGCCCGGCGCAGGCCGATGGCGCGCAGGGTGCCGATTTCCCGGGTGCGCTCGACCACGCTCATGCCCATGGCATTGGTGACGCTCATGACGACGATGGTCAGGACGATGGCCAGGATGAAGCTGAAGATCATGTCGAACATGCCCTTCACCTGCCGGTAGAAGGCTGAAAGCTCCTGCCAGGTCTTGATCTCCACGTCCAGTCCGGCCGCGGCGAGGGCCGGGGCCAGGGCCGCCCGGGCGGCGTCGGTCTGGGTGATGCTGGGCAGGAGCACGGTCAGGTGATCGGCCCGGCCGGTGGCGTCATAGAGCGACTGGGCCATGGCCAGGGGCATGAACACCGCCTTGTCCTCCAGGCCCGCGTTGCCGGTGTTGTAGGTACGCAGCACCGACGCGTCGGAGGCGTTGGCCTGGCCGTGCAGGGTGCTGACCAGCAGCGACGCGTCATCGCCCTCCTTCATGCCGAGCAGGCCGGCCAGGCCGCGGGCCATGACGACGCCCTCCGGGGCGTCGGCCGAAAGCGCCGCGGCACCGTTGAAGCGGGGACCGCGCAGGGCCTTCATGTCGTCCGGCGCCACGCCGTCGGCCAGGAAGATGGTGCTGACGTGGCCGTTGGAGGCCAGGCCGGAAAGGGCCAGGCGCGGGGCGATGAGGGCCCCGGGGAACTGCCGCTGGACGATGCCGGAGATCTTCTCGATCTCCTCCGGGCGCAGGAGGTAGCGTTCCGGATGCAGCCGCCCTTCCACGCCCATGCCGCGCTTGGCGAGGCTGAGGTGGCCGATCAGTTCCCCGTGCACCGCCTGCACGGTCAGGCCCCGGTAGACCTCCTTGGTGTAGCCGGAGAACAGCGCGGCGGCCGCGAAGCCGATGGCGATGCTCAGGGCGGTGGTCAGGCTGCGGCGGAAATTCCGGCGCAGGTTGCGCAGGCCCAGCTGGAAGGTTTTCATCGGCTTGCCTCCGGATGACGGTCGGACGCCACGCGCCCGTCCACCAGCTGCACGTGACGGGGGACGTGGTCGAGCAGCCGCGGGTCGTGGGTGGAGAACACGCAGGTGACGCCGGTTTCGGCGTTCAGCTGCTGCAGCAGGTCGACCAGGGCGCGGCTGTTCTCGGAATCCAGGTTGGCGGTGGGTTCGTCGGCGAGGACCAGCATCGGGTCGATCACCAGGGCCCGGGCGATGGCCACCCGCTGGCGCTGGCCGCCGGAGAGCTTGTCCGGGCGGAACGCGGCGAACGACCCCAGGCCGACCCGCTCCAGCCAGTCCCCGGCCCGCTGCCGGACCCGGGAGCCCTGACCCTGGATCTGCAGGGGCAGCATGACGTTTTCCAACGCCGTCAGGACCGGCACCAGGTTGAAATTCTGGAAGACGTAGCCGATCTTCCGGCTTCGGCGGTCAGTCAGGGCGTCATCGTCCAGGGCGTGCACATCCTCACCGGCAAAAATCAGGGAACCCTCGTCGGGCGCGTCGATCAGGCCGAGGAGGTTGAGCAGGGTCGATTTCCCGCTGCCCGAAGGGCCCCAGATGGCGACTGATTCCCCGCAGGCGATGCTCAGGTCGACCCCGCGCAGGGCGCGCACGGTCGTCGCGCCCAGCTGGAAACGCCGGTGAATGTTGGTGAGTTCGAAAAGGGGTTCGCCCTTGCTCACGGTGGACCTCCAGGATGGGCCGCGGGGGGGCGGCTGGTGGTCAGTCTGCCGACCGGAGCGAAAAGACCTCAGCGGGTTGCGACGAAACGCGGGAAAAGGCGGATGAACGGCCGCTGGCGGGGACGGCCCATCCCTCGAACTGAAGGCGTGGTGCTTTCGAATTGAATGAAGTGGCTGAATCCAGAGTGGTTTGGTTGGTTATTAAACATTGAATTTATTCATATTTAAGTGATGGCTCAATTGATGCATTTAGTTGATGCGTCCGATTCCTCGGAAAGAAGCGGGAGCGAAGGGGGACCCACCCGATGTTGAAAGACCTGAAACCCAAAGAGGTATTCCATTTCTTCGAAGAACTGACCCGGATCCCCAGAGGCTCGGGCAACGAGAAGCAGGCCAGCGACTACCTGGTCGATTTCGCCAAGGAGCGCAAACTCGAGGTGTTCCAGGACAAGGCCCTGAACGTCATCATCCGGAAACCCGGAACGGCGGGCTACGAGCATGCCGCCGCGGTGATCCTCCAGGGGCACATGGACATGGTCTGCGAAAAGGCCAAGGGGGTCCGGCACGATTTCACCAAGGACCCGCTGACCCTGAAGGTCGAGGGCGACACCCTGCGGGCGGTCGGCACGACCCTCGGCGCGGACAACGGGATCGCCGTGGCATACGGCCTGGCCATCCTGGACAGCACCGACCTCCCCCACCCGCCGCTCGAACTGCTGGTCACGACCAGCGAAGAGACCGGCATGGACGGCGCCCATGCCCTCAAGACCGACCACCTCAAGGGGACCACGCTGCTGAACATCGACGCCGAGGAAGAAGGGGTCCTGTTCGTCAGCTGCGCCGGCGGGGTCAATCTGCTTTGCGATTTCGCCACCCGCTGGGAGAAGGCCACGGGCGGCACCCTGCTCCTCAAGGTCTCAGGCCTGAAGGGCGGCCACTCGGGCCTGGAGATCATCCAGCAGCGGGCCAATGCGATCAAGCTTCTGGGCCGGCTGCTGGAGGGCGCCAGGGCGGGCGGCAGGTTCCGGATCGCCGAACTGTCGGGCGGCTCGAAATCCAATGCCATCCCCCGGGAAGCCGAAGCGACCATCACGGCGGAGGCTCCGGTGCTCGCCAAGATCAAGGCCATCGTCAAACTCCTGGCCAAGGACCTGGAATCGGAATTCGCCAAGGCGGATCCGGACATCAAGATCGAGGTCGCCGCCGGAACCAAGGTGGCGCACCAGCTGAGCGGCACCACCACGGAGCAGCTCATCGACTTCCTGGCGGTGGCCCCGAACGGGGTCCAGTCCATGAGCCGGGAGCTCGAGGGTCTCGTGGAAAGCAGCCTGAACCTCGGCGTCCTTGAACAGACGGGCGAAGCCATCCGGCTGACCGTCTCGATCAGGAGCTGCGTCGAATCGATCCAGGAGGATCTCGCCCGCAGGATCGAATCCCTGGCCAGCCTGGTCAACGCCAAGTGCGTCCGGGCCGGCGCGTATCCCGCCTGGCGCTACGAGGCGGATTCCAGCATCCGGGAACTGTGCCAGAGCGTCTACCGGAAGGTTTCCGGCAAGGCACCGCAGATCAAGGCCATCCACGCCGGGCTCGAATGCGGCCTGCTCAAGGAAAAACTGCCCCGCACGGACATGATCAGTTTCGGTCCGAACCTCTTCAGCGTCCACACCCCCGACGAGCACCTGAGCATCAGCTCAGTCGCCAACACCTGGGCCTTCCTGACCTCGATACTCGCGCACTTGAAATAGGGGAGAAGCCGCCATGTCAGCTGAAGCCGATAAGACCGGATTGTCCAAGAATTCCTACGGCGGCTGCAAGGGCGACGACTATGTGCCCTATGTGCCCACCACCGAGGTGATGCCCGAGATCACCGGCTATTCCATCATCATGGGCATCCTGTTCGCGATCCTGTTCGCCGCCGCCAACACCTACCTCGGCCTCAAGGTGGGCATGACCATCTCCGCGGGCATCCCGGGCGCGATCCTGGCCATCGGCCTGCTGCGCAATCTCTTCAAGCGGAACAATATCCTGGAGGCGAACGTGGTGGCCTCGCTGGCGGCCATGGGCGAGTCCATCGCCGGCGGCATCATCTTCGTGCTCCCCGCGCTGATCCTCCTCGGACTCGGCCTGAGCATCCCGACGATCGTCATCGTGACCATCATCGGCGGCCTCATGGGCGTCTTCTTCATCACCCCGGTGCGGCGCTACCTCATCGTCGAAGAGCACGGCACGCTCATCTACCCCGAGTCCATGGCCGCCGCGGAGATCCTGGTCACGGGCACCGAAGGCGGCGGCGGCTTCCGCACCATCCTCATGGGCATGGGCGTCGGCGCAGCCTTCAAGCTGCTTGCCGGGGGCTTCTCGGTCTGGAGCGAAGATGCCTCCTACACCATCAAGTCCTACGAGGGAACCATCATCAGTGTCGACACCATCGCTTCCCTCATGGGCGTCGGCTTCATCGTCGGCACCAAGACCTCCTCGCTGATGTTCGCCGGCTCCGTCGTGGCCTGGCTGGCCCTGATCCCGCTGCTCAAGCTGTTCGGCTCCGGCATGCCGAGCCCGCTCTACCCATCCAAGGTCCTGGTCGGGCAGATGGATGCCAATGCCATCTGGTCCAACTACATCCGCTACGTCGGCGCCGGGGCCGTGGCGGCCGGAGGCTTCATCTCGCTGATCCGCTCCCTGCCCACCCTCATCAGCAGCTTCAGGCAGGCCGCCGCGGGCATGGGCAAGGGCGAAGCCGGCAAGGTGACCCGGATGAACCATGAGGCGCCCCTCACCTGGGTCATCGGGGCGGCCGTGCTGGGGTTCCTCCTGGTGTGGTTCGTGCCGGTGGTGGGCGGCGGCGTGGTCGGCGGGATCATGGCCGTGCTTTTCAGCTTCTTCTTCGCGGTGGTCTCGGGCCGGATGGTCGGGCTGATCGGCGCATCCAACAATCCGGTCTCCGGCATGACCATCGCGGCCCTGCTCATCATCACCACCGTGCTCAAGCTGATGGGCAACACCGGCGGCCACGGCATGACCACCGCGCTCATGCTCGGCGGCGTCGTCTGCATCGCCATCGCCGTGGCGGGCGGCACGGCTCAGAGCCTCAAGACGACCTTCATCATCGGCGGCAGCCCAAGGAACGTCCAGGCCGGCATGTTCATCGCCCTGGCGGTGGCGGCGGTCGCCGCGGCGGGCACCCTGATGCTGCTGAACAAGGCCTACGGCATCGGCAGCGCGGCGGTTCCCGCGCCCCAGGCGACGCTCATGAAGATGATCGTGCAGGGCATCATGACCGCCCAGCTGCCCTGGACTCTGGTGGCCGTGGGCGTGGCGCTGGCGCTGTTCTGCTTCCTGGTGGACATCCCGATCCTCGCGGTGGCGCTCGGCATCTACCTGCCCATCGGCATGACCGCCGCGGTGTTCGCCGGCGGCATCGTCCGGAACCTGGTCGAGCGGAAGGCGAAGCAATCGGACGATGAAGGAGCCGTGGACAAGGGCATCCTGCTGGCCTCGGGCATCGTGGCGGGCGATGCGCTGATGGGCATCGTGGTCGGTCTGTTCGCCGCATTGCAGATCAACATGGCCTTCGGGATCAAGTTGTTCCCGGCGGTCGCCAAGAGCAGTCTGCTGTCCTTGATCATGTTCATGCTGCTGGCGGCATGGATCTACTGGTACTCCCTGCGCAAGGTGAAGTCATGACGAACCCCCCGGACAAATATAACTACGTGCTTTACGTACCTGAAATCAGGCACCACCTGTTCCGGATCACCGATGCGGGCAGGGTTGTGCTTGAGCTGGAGGTCAATCCCTTCAAGCGGCTGATGGGCAAACTGGTGCACCGGACGCCGGTCTCCGATGTGGAACTGGACGAGCTCTCATCATCGGCCTGGCTCAGCATGGACGGGAACCGGAGCATCCTGGACATGGCCCGGATCCTCAGCGAAAAAACCGGTGACGATATCGACGCGGCGGTGGCGAGGATCGTCAAGTTCATGAGGTACATCGCAAAGCGCGGTTGGATCAGGTTCAAGGAGGTGAAGCCGGCTTGAGGCAATTGTCGCCAGCAGTCTGGCCTGGATCGGGGATTGCTCTCATCCGATCATTGGCTTGAAGGTTGACTGAAGTCGCCTAACACCATCGACTGGGCCGCTTGAAGAAAATGACCAGACACAGAGTTCGCAGAGGACGCAGAGCCGCACCACCATTGCGTTCAGCAAGCATGACCATCCTGGGTTTGCAAGGCAGGCCCCCCCAAATGCACATGGCGTTTCGGTAGCGCGTTGGTACGGAGAACACCCCATGTGCATTTGGGGGGGCCTGCCTTGCAAACTCCCTGGGCGTAGCCCAGGGACCCCGCCTGCGGCGGGGCCATGAGGGTCATGTGGCGAGTGGGTCGGAGCTTATTGCCCGCTAACTATTCAGTTCTCTGTGAACTGTTCCTCGGCGGACTCTGTGCTTGATCTTTTTCTTGGTTTCGCCACGACATGAACTCCAACTACGGCAATCAGGTTGATTCAACCACCCAAAGCGTTATTGCCATCCCGCCAAATTGATTGGCAGACATCATCTTGGTCCGAACATGAGCCATTCTGTGGCAGCCCGGTGCGCCGGGTCGCTACACTTCGCCCGGGAGGGCACGGACCGGTGCGCATCGCCAACCCCATCTACGACGTGGTGTTCAAGTATCTGCTCGACGATGAGAAGGTCGCCCAGCTCCTGCTTTCCGCGCTGTTGGGCAAGGAGGTGCTTGAGTTGCAGTTCCGCCCCACCGAAGTGCATCACGAGGCGGCCAGGCCGGACGGCACCCAGCTGCTGGTCCTGCGCATGGATTTCGCCGCCACGGTGCGGCTGGAGGACGGCGGACGCAAGCTGGTCCTGATCGAGATCCAGAAGGCCCGCAACGCTTGGGACGTGCAGCGGTTCCGGCGCTATCTGGGCTCCAACTATGCCAGCCCAGAGAACGTCTACCTGGACCCGGATGGGAAGGAGCAGGCCCTGCCGATCGTGACCATCTGTTTCCTGGGGCAAGGCCTCGAGTGCGTCGATGTGCCGGTATTGAAAGTCAACCGGCACTATCTTGACGTGGTCACCGGCGACGAGGTGCGGATAACCGACCCGTTCGTTGAGGCGCTGACCCACGATTCCATCGTGGTCCAGATCAACCGCCTGAAGAACCACCGGCGGACCGA
>Ga0302320_10027492_pt1 | contig 10963 bp, 15 predicted proteins | sample Bog_T0_3_FD_202130 | JGI IMG/M metagenome (GOLD analysis project Ga0302320, IMG submission 202130) | Peat permafrost microbial communities from Stordalen Mire near Abisko, Sweden - Bog_T0_3 | ecosystem: Environmental > Terrestrial > Soil > Wetlands > Peat | place: Sweden: Abisko, Stordalen Mire... | reverse complement strand
ACAAAATTCAATTATTTCTATATCATTTCCTTGAGAATAACTTCTTTAAAAACTTTATGATAATTTGCACATATCTCAACATGAGTTTACTACTGTTCTTTTATAATCGTCAATCAGAAGAACTAGAATATTTCCTCTGTAAATGTTTTTTTTATATAATTAATAACATTTTTTTGGTTAGATTGTATGTCTTTGTTCTATAATTCTGTGTTCACTATAGAGCTATTTATAAAATTTCTTACATTTCCTAAGGAATTTTTCTTTAGTAAGTGGAATTTGTTGAGCTTTATTATTATAAGCAGTTCGGTGGCATCAGTTTATTTTGAAGAAAACATCGCAAAAAAAGATTATTTATTCTTAAAGAGCACATTTTTAGCAACACAACTATTTAGGTTTTGTTTGATTTTCAAAGATATTCTGTTTTTGAAAAAGCTCTTTTTAACTCTCAAAATAATTTTGGTTAAATGCACTCCAATCATAACTCTTTTCTTTCTTGTGTTATTTTTCTTCAGTTTGATAGGTAAAATTATTCTAAATAATGATGAATTTTTATGTTTTTTATAATTAAGGTGTCTATTTATTTTCCTATCTCAAACCCCAACAATCCATCAATGAAGACATTAATTTCAGCAACATCTTTTTCTCAATGTTTACTCTTTTCCGTGTGGCCACTTCTGAACGTTGGTTCTTGATTCTCGCAGATGCTTCTCGTCAACAATCTGTAAATTTCATCTGCATAGATCTCACTGATTATAACGATTATGAAAAATATGGCCAATTTGATTGTGGTTCTAAATATGCTTATCCTTTCTTCTATTCTTTCTTTATTATAATCTTGCTCATAATGAATTTATTAGTGGGGATCATGATAAATGTTTCAGGTAATATCAAGAAATATCAGGAAAGAGCTATAAGTCTCTATCAATTGCAAGATATAGCAAAATTATGGGAGGAATTCGATAATGAGGGTTGGGGATATATGAATTATAAGGATTTCTGGAAATTTTCTTCGAAAATAGCAATAATTCTAGGTCTGAAAAATGAAGAATTTCTTGATTATAAATCGAAGAAATTGTTTCTTAAAATCTTGAACCTTCCAGTATATGAGTTTTCAGGGCATAATCATATGTTTTGCTTTGAGTTTCATGATGTGGTTTTGGCTTTATCGAAGATTGCAGTGATAATAAAACTAAATCTCAGCAAGTTTTCATATAAACTCTTTGTTGTGAAATTAAATTCGTTATTTTTAAAAGCATTGACCTCGATTTGCCAGAAAGTTATATAAAATCCAAAAATTTCATGCAAAAGACAATAAAACATAACAAGAATATCAAGAAGACTAATTTCACCAGCGAAGATACAGGCAGAATCATAAACCTATCACCAAATATAAGACATTGGCGAAAAAAAGCTCAGCATAATTTAAAACAGTATTAAAAATTATTAAGAAAATTACATTTTAAAAAAAAAATGTTTAGAGGAGAAAAAAATGAAAGTGGGTTTTTATGTAGTCTGAAGAAAGTCGTTCAAAAAGCTAAGAATGTCAATGTCCCTCCAATAAAAGATGAAATAAACATTATAGATATGGAGTTGTCTCTACAACGCACGCCAAAAAAGGAAAAAGATAAAAAAAATTCATTTGGACTTTATTGTTCCTTACAACAGACTAAAAAAAGCCTTAGTTTTATTTAAAAAACTGCTTTAAACGAAAAAAGTAGAAAAATCTGTTATTAAATTACAAAGGACAACATTCAAATTGTGGTATTTTTTATCAATATTTCAATAAGAAATCTTTAATGAATTTGTTGTATAGGGGCAGGCACCTTCCTGTCTATGTTTTAGTGAAGATTGTGATTATAAAAAATGTTTTCAAATGTTTATATATCTTTTTAGGTTTTATATTGAAGGTTTTTAAAAAATAAATGAAGAATTTTTAGAAAAGTTTTAAAGTTTTAAGTGAATTTTATGAAATTTTTATTCAGAAAAAATTTACTAATTTTATAAATTTTATTTTCAAAAGTTTAATTTTTAATTTTTCATTGTATCGAAAAATTTCAACTTTTTGGCACTGAAAAATTTAGGCAACATTTTTTTCGTTATTTGACTTTACATATACTTTGTTTAAAAAAAATTAAATTTGTTTTTCAGTTTTTCATTTTTATTCAAATTTTTTCTTGATTTAAAATTTCAAGGTCAAAAATGTTATTATCCGTTTCTTTTTTGACACTCTAAAACCAAAACAAGCTGATGTTAAAATTTTGTTTATCCTTTCAAGTCATTTTCGGTGTTTTTGGCTTCCTCGTTATTACAATCATCAGTGGCTTGATCTTCTTGTTTTTCTTTTTCTTCTTGGGAGATCAGCACCCAATCATATATGTAATCAAATTCGAAGCCTGACTTTTGGAACAAGTCTTTGAACAAATTCTTGAGGTAGTCATAATCAGGTCTTTCATCGAATCTCAGGTTTCTGCAATAGGTCAAGTATGTGAAAAATTCTATAGGGAATCCCTTGCAGAGGGTTTCAAAGCTAGTAGCCAATTTTTTCTCAATGATCTTTTCATATTTATCCTTTTTATTACTGGCCGTGACTTTTTGCCATGGTAAGGACCCTCTGAGGAAATACAGTAAGACATAGCCTAATACTTCTAAGTCATCCCTTCTACCTTGTTCTATACCCAGGAAGGTGTTGATGGAACCATATCGGCCTGAACCCATCAATTTTTTGTTTTCTATGTACGGAATGTGTTGGCCATATTTTTGAAGGAATCTTTTGGCAACCCCGAAATCTATGATATAGATCTTGTGAGAACGTTTACCGATGCCGATCAGGAAATCGTCTGGTTTAAGGTTACGGTGCAGGAAGCCTCTGTTGTGAATATACTCAATTCTCGTGAGCATCTGGTCTGCCAGCATTAACACAGTTTTCAAGGAAAACTTCCTGTTGCACAAATTGAAGAGGTCCTCCAAACTTGGACCCAACAAATCCATGACCAAAATGTTGAACTCACCTTCAGTGGTACAATAGTACACATTTGGAATACCTTTGTCAATGACTGAACTGTCACTCAGCAAATATTGATAAAGTTTGGCTTCATAGAATACCTGAGGGTGCTTGGTGTTAACTGGCTCGAGCTTGACGGCTACTTCTATGTTCGTCTTGACATTGATGCCGTGAAAAACCTCTCCAAAGGCACCACTACCAAGTTTCTTGGTCAATTGGAATGATTTGGAGACTTTTAGGTTCGTTTTTGTGATTGGAAAAATTATTTATTTTTTTTTTTAAGTTTTTTTTTTTGGAACTCTTAAAATTTTTAATAGATTTCTCAGGCTTTTATATTCGGGGTCTGCAAAAATTTTAAAATATAAACAAAATAAAAGAAACTATTCTTTTTTGAATGGCAAAATCAAGTTTTCTATAAAATTATTAAGACATAAAAAAAAAAAAAAAATTTAAATTAAAGTTTTATAGAATCAGGATTCTAAAATAAAAATATGTTTTTTTATTAATGTTTTTCTTTATTATTTTTAAATTTTTAGTATTTTATAAAAAAATCCAATTTTCTATGGTTGTATTGTTTTTTATACGTAATCTATTCTCTTTTATCTAATTCCTCTATTTTGTTTGAAATAAAAAGAAAATTATTCCCAGGGATTATTTATTATCGAGAAGTTCTCTTAAACTAAATTAATTTATATTATTTTAATTAGAATCCCAATAAAACCCAACACCATTTAAAAAATGATGAAGAAGCTTTTCGGAGGTAAAAAGGAAGAAGAAAAAAGAGAGCCTGCACCTCCTAAACTCCATGAAATGGACAAAGAGGCCTTGCGTGAAACTCAAAAAGGTTTCCAGAAAAAACTTAATAAAGAAATCCGTGAAATAGAAAAGCAAATTTTTCGTAAAAAAATCCATTTATATCGTTCGACTGCCCTTTCTTTTATATAGTAATTGATAATATGAAGAAAAAGGCGGAAGAGCAACTTCAAAGAGAAGTGAAGAAAGGCGATAAAAGCGATAAATTCATAAAGCAGACCTATGCGAAACAGATCGTTCAAAGCAACAAGAACAAAGAAAGGACCTTGGCGAATAAATACAAGGTCCAGAGTTTGGTCTATAGTTTGGATGGGGTGTTTTGTAAGAAGTAAAAAAAGGAAAATTTAAATTATCTTTTTTTTTTCGGAAAAGCGAACATCAAAATGGCACAGATCATGGGCACTTCCGCTAATTTAATGAAGGAGATCAATTCCTGTATGAACATAAAGGAGATGAATGGGACAATGATGGAAATGCAAAAGGAGATGATGCAGGTTTTTGAAGGAATTCATTTAATTATTTAATTCTTTTGGTTCTTTTGTAGTATGGGATGATTCAGGAAATGATTGATGGGACTATGGATCAGATGGGGGATAATGATGTGGCAGTTGATAATGAGCAGGTATTTATTATATATATAGATGAAACTTTATCATTTCTAATTTATTTAATAGGAAATTGATAATATTATCAACGCTGAAGAAGCCAAAATCAAGAAAGTAGATGTCCATAAGCCTGTAAAAGACTTAAAAAATACAGTTTTTTACGCATTTTTTGCTTAATAATTTAATTAGGATGACGTTGTAATAAACGACCCCAATAAAAACAAGGTACTACCTGAAAATTATCTAAGTGATTTCATAAATGGATTTCTTTTAGGATCTTGATGATATGGAGGCCAGATTACAGAAATTGATGAATTAAACAGCCGAACATCCAAGGATCTAACGATCACTCGGTCATTATAACCATAATTAGATCAGAAATTAATAATTATTATTTAAAAAAAAAAACCAACCCCCTTTTTTCTTTAAAATCTTCCATTATGTTACAAAAAATCAACCATGTCCTCCCTTTGCCTTGTCTTCTCGGCGAAATGCCTGTTTATGTCAATGCAAGACAGTAAATTTCCACTGGTTTCTCTAAAATTTCCCATTTTTCCTCTTATCTAAGGTTCCATCGAATACTCAAAATGAGGGCCAAACGGGCTGCTCAACGACAAGTAAGGCCAACAATACGGAAAGATGGCAAATACACATATGAATCCAGACATCAACATGCCCAGACTCGTCAAAGAAATGAAAAAGGCCGCTTTTTCTCAGGTACTCCCCACAAATTTAAATGCTTCATCAATTATTTTACTACCCATTTTCTTTTTAAAATAAAAGTCATCCCCATTAAAATATGTCTTATATAAAAACATATAAAAAAAATCTATCTATCAGTCTTTTCATTATTATTTAAATCCCCCCATCCCTCCCCACACAGAAATCTAACTAAAATGCAAATTTATTATAAAAAATCTTTATATAAATTTTATTTAATTAATTTAGAACTGGATAGACCCACTAATAAAACCCTTGATGAAGAGAAAGGGAATTTTGAACATGAAGGCAATTTCAAAGGTCGGAATGTGAAGAAAAAATCTGAGGAAGAACCGATTTTATGTCCCCTCAGCAGCTTCGAAGAAAATCAATTCTCTGATCAGGAACATTCATCGTTCCCGAACTATGAGAATGAAGACTTTTTCCTCAACCATAAGGACTCGTTCCTACAAATCGATACCGATGGAATTCAACAGTATTTCGAAGCTAACGCTGGGGTTAAAATTGAACCTGGGAACTCTTCCTTCGAGGTTTAGAATGATTTATAAAGAATAATTGAGAAATAAAGAGAATTGATTAGAAAAATGAATTTAAATTGAAAAAATGAATTAAAATTTATTTTATTATTTTGGTCAAAAAATCTTTAAAATTGTCAAAAAGTTAAAAAAAACCATTAAAAATTATTGAAGAATCTTTCAAAATAACAAAATCATTAGAAATTATAAAAATTGGTTACTGTAAAATTATTTTATTTAAATTATTTAAAATTATCAAAAATTATTTAAAAATGATCCAAAATCATTAAAAAATTATTGAGGTTCATAGAAATTATTAAAGATCTGATATAATTAAATATTCAGATTATTTCCTTTCTTAATATGTTCATAAAGAGACCAGGTGAGTGCTCCTGAGCAGATTTTCTTGAGTAATCTTGGTAGATATCCCTTATAGAACCCGACCATTCCTTCATTGACATAAACTTCCTTGAAAAGTTCATTGAGAGTTTTTGTTTTCCCCTTTTCTATTTGATATCTGACTCTAATATTATCAAAAGGATAAGTAATCATAATAGCCATAGCACTTGAAGTAGCCGCAGCAAAGGCTATTAGACTTTTACTAGCTCCACCTTGATTTTTCTCTTTTATTTCATTAATATTATCAATAAGATCTTTATTAAAAGACCCTTCCTTCTCAATAAGAGAGTTATCATTATATTTCATTAGCAATCCTTGACGAAAAGTCTTATAATAAGATGAAATATCCAAAATGCTTCGATAAAGGGCATATTGGATCCCGCTAAAAGGCCCATCTCTAATCATGGTGGCCAGAATCCCTCTATAAAACCCCCTCATTCCTTCATTTTGATAGATCTTCTCAACCCCTTCTCTGATCGATCTATACTCATTATTCCCTATAACTTCGAACCTCGTCTTTAGCACGTTCACAGGACTGATAATGAAAGTGGTCATGGTTTTAGATAACATAGCATTGGAAAAATCAATGATTTTATTGGGCAAATGTTGAAAAATCGGGGTCTTTGAGGAAAAAGAGTTCATGCTTTCGAGCCCTGTGAAGAAAAACGCATATCCAAACGTCGTCTTGAAAATTGAAAGCATTCCACCTCGGAAAAAACCCTTGATTCCTTCAGAATCCTTGATTAGCTTTATTATTGATAACATGCCTTTGAAATTGAGATTGTTTATTTTATGCTGATTTATTATGGAAGATGTTCGGATGACTTCGAAAGGTTGGGCTAGAAGGGCACATACGACCCCAACTTTGAGGTTGGCGAGAGTTAAGACTTTGGTTTTCTTAGTGGAGGACATTGGAAAGAAAAGATTTTTTTGGTGATTCTGTTTGGGTTTGAGAAAATTTAATTTGAGACTGGGAAGAAACGATTTTGCTTTATTTGAGAAAAATCAAAGTTTTTTGATTTTTGAAGTATTTAAAAAAATTTTGCAATTTGTTTTATGAGTTTTAATAATAAAGTTTATTTGTTGCAAATTTCATCAGAAAATGCAAAAATTAGAATAAAAAAAAAACAAAACAATTTAGTATTTAATAACTTGAAGGCCTCTCAAAACCTTAACTAATTAGTTCTTGTGATATTATTTATTTACTTGTTACTTGAAAATAAAGCAAAACAAATTCAAAAATTTCCATTTAATAAATAATAAAAACTCTTTATCTAACTAAACAACTTTTTTTTGAAAATTTCCATATGTCCCTTCAATAAAATCCCTCATATTTTCAGCAATCCTCCACAGCACCCTTTTTTCGTTTTCTTCTTTGAGAAATGACTCGGTGGTGTTGTTTCTATTTTTTGGTCCTTATAAACCACAATCAATTGATTGCTAAAGCTGACTTTTTTATTTCCTTTGAAAGGACTTGGTGATTTCTCTTTGAAGCTGGATTTATGTCTTTCATCATTGCCAGTGTTGCTCATGAAGCTATTTTTCTTCTCCAGATTATCGATTTTAACGCTTTCATCGACTTTCATCCTGGTCTTTTCCGGAAAGATGTTATTTATGATTATATTGGTCTTTTCTAATTGATTTTGCCTGTCTCCGGAAGTGTTTATATAAATGATATTGTTTTGAGTGATAGAGGGTGTGATCTTCTCAGGAATCGAAGACACTGCTGCGATTAGAGAGTCTTGAGTGGAGAGTTTCACTTTAGTTATAGTGAAATTCGGCTCGAATTTCGGTAAATACTCATCTGGAATGTCAAAGGAAGAAGAACCCCAATCATTTTTCTCAGATTTTAACATTTTATTAATAATTTATCTAATTATAGAACTTGCTATAGAGTTTTTAATTAAAAGTTCGAAGTTTTACTATGCTCAATGAAGAAAACGTGGAATTCATCCTCGGGAATAGCCCATATTCCGAGATCCAACGTAAAAGGATTAGAAAAGGTCTTAATTTCTCTATGAAATTTCTTTAATAACTCATTGGAATATTCAAGAAATACAACAAGTCGCTTCGTTTCAAGACCCCACGATTAAAATGGCGCTTTTGACCGCTAATTCTGGACTTATCATAAAGGTGAGAGTCTTAAATAAAGACTTTTTTTCGAGAGGCAATAGCTAGAAATCATAAATTCCTTCTTCAAAAACAAAAGCAATTTCACCAAAGCTTCAATTTTCTTCCATTTGGTCATAGATATCAAATATCCTTTCGCCAAGCCTAAATTGCTTTGCGTTACGAAGGTCAAAACCCTAAAATTTCCTTAAATTTCATAGAAAATTATGAAGTTTTGTGAACCTTCATTGGCAGATGCTCGAGATTACATACCTTTTCTATTGAAAAAACAATGGTTTTTCTTAAAAAATTCAAAAATTCAAAATTTTCTCTCAGGAGCCCAACTACTTTGTTGATAGACATCGTTAGAAAAGTGCCTGATTTCCTGAATACAGTGCTGGTTTATCTCGAACTCGAGGATAAATTTTCTCTCCAAGGCTTGGGCACTTATTATCTTGGCGAAAATTATGATCTTAATGATATAATAAATTATCCAGGCATAGCTGTTTTCCCCGCAATGGAATCTCTTGATATGGAAAATACAGTTTTCAGGTATTTTAATACGAATGAACTACTTCTTTAGTAATTTTATATTAGATATTTAGCGATAAGTGAAGCATATTTCCTCACATTTGAGGCTAAAAATGATGATACGACCAGCCAATCGATGGTGAATTTAGTGTCTTGGGCTCCTTTAACAGCGTTGATGAAATTGAATAGGCGGAAAAACTCAATGAATTCATCAACTATCATACTTTCCTGGCATGATTATAAGAAAAAAGAAGGCCTTTTACAGATAATTTCAATGAATGAAGAAGGCAAATTCGTTGAGTTGTTGTTGAAAAATATGCGGAAATATCATCTTCAAATAGAAAAAACCATCTTCAAACGGCCAGATTTGAAATTGGAAGATGTGACAGTCTCTGTCTTTAAGAATTTGGACCGACATGAATTAATCAATACGATTGAAGAAATCGAAAAGAAGGCAGCGATGAGGCTGGATCCGGAAATAATGGACAGTTCGATGAGATTATATCAAAAGGCAATTGAATATTTTTCAGCTTTGAATGACCCTTTATATGATGTGTATTTGAAGAAATTGCAGGAGTTTTTGCAAAGGGAGAATGTGAAGGAATTTTTGGAGACAAGGGAGGAAAAATGAGTTTTTTTCGAGTATTTAAAATAGAAAATTCATGAAAATTTATTTTGGGTTATCAGCGGCTGATTAATTTTTTTTCATTTTTTTAAATTTTCATGACATTTGGGAATTTGAAATTTGGCATTTGGATTTCATAATTTTTTCCTCTTGGTAACTTTTTAACAAAAATTATAATTATTAAAAAAAAAAAGATTTTCTTAATACAAAAAATAACAAAAAAAAATAAAACCTTAAAATTTATTAAAAAAACAAAAGAGATTTCATTCTCATTATATAATCATGTTCAATACAACAAATAATCTATTTTCTTAATCCTTAAACATATTCTCATCCAACAAATCCTCATACTTCTCCTGTAGCCTTCTTTTAATGCCTTCCAATTTCCCCACCAATTCCTGCTTATCTCTCATCAAATTCTCAATATGTCCTTTCAGCTGGTTCTTCTCTGAATTCAATCCACCTATCGTCGAATTAAGAGTCTTCACCTTATCGCTAGTATTATCCATTTGATCCTTCATGCTTTCTAAGGTGCTTTCCATGTTATTTTTCTCAAAGGTCATAGACATCACTCTCCTATTTAAATCATCATCCAAAGCATTTAATCTGCCTCTCAATTCTTTAATAACCCTGGTTTTGTCCATTAAAACCTTCTGAGAATCAGACTTCCCAATCGTCAATTCCTTGACGTTTTGGCTCAAGCCGGCATTTTCCTTAGAAACCCGCTCCAAATTCACCTTATAACTATATAATTCACTTTGGGCTTTTAAAAGTTCCTCCTCTTTTTTCTCTAATTCTACTTTGAACTTAGCCTCTAAACCATCAATCCTCCCATTATTTTCTTCACTTAGCCTTAGGAGATCATTTTCATAGTTTTCCTTTAAGTTCTCAAGCTTTTTCTCTTGAGCTGCTCGAGTGTTTTCTAATTGATCATTCTGCGAACTCAGCTTGAAAATCAATTCCTCATTACTTCTTTCCTTCTTCTTGAGATTCTCATCATTACGACCTAATTCCCCAAGCTTCCTTTCATTCTTTTCAAATTTAGTTTGCATTTCATTGAATTTCTCCTCCAACTCGCCCTTTTCTTTTAATAATTGCTGATGATCCCGAGTTGTGTCCTGCAAATCCTTTGATATTTGCAGGATTTTCTGACGACTTTCGTGATCTTTCTCATTCAGCTTCTGAACCTCTTGTTTCAATTTGGTTATTTCGTTATTTGTCTGGGTTTGAAACATCTTTTCAGATTCTGTTTGCAGGGCCATTTTCTTAGTATTCAACACATATTCCTTTTCATTCTTCTGAATTATATTTTGAAGCTCAGTGATAGTGTTTTCATGCTCCTTTAGGTTTTTAGAGAATTCTTCATTCTTTTGACGAAATGCGTTGTTTTGTTCATTCACGGTTTGAAGCTTCAACTCTAATCTGGTGTGTTGGGATGACATTTTCTCCAAATCGACTTGTTTGAGATCGAATTTTGATTGAAGTTCTTGAAGATCGGCTTGGGACAGATTCAGTTTGTTTCGGAGGTCTTGGGTCAGTTGATCTTGATGGGTCTTTTCTTCATGGAGCACTTTCAGATATTCGTTTTGTTCTGTGCGGAGTAGTTGATCTATTTAAGTAATACAAATACATACTTGGTTTAAAG
>Ga0302320_10027490_pt1 | contig 10963 bp, 7 predicted proteins | sample Bog_T0_3_FD_202130 | JGI IMG/M metagenome (GOLD analysis project Ga0302320, IMG submission 202130) | Peat permafrost microbial communities from Stordalen Mire near Abisko, Sweden - Bog_T0_3 | ecosystem: Environmental > Terrestrial > Soil > Wetlands > Peat | place: Sweden: Abisko, Stordalen Mire... | reverse complement strand
GGCATTCGTGTTTGCTTCGTGGGTTTGTGCTACTTCCTCTGACACGCGCTTGTCAAATTTGCGTGCGCTCCACAAAGTGATATGAAGACAGATCAGCATTGCTTTGTCGGAAATCATTTCTGTTCAAACCTCCAGGCGTAGCCCCGGATACAGGGCTACGCGAGTAAATCGCTGTGAGTGACAGCAAATTGGGTGAATTCAGGGGTGGTTGCAATGGCCCGGTCGCGCAGCATAGCATCGCGCATCGACAGGACCTGCAGTTCATCGGGAAGACGTTCGAGGTATTGCTTCGCCTTCGCAATCGAGCTGTCGGTGATGCGGCGGCCGAGTGCCGTGGCAATTGCAATCTGGGCCGAGGGATCGCTGGGCAAGGGCGCCCCGGTGGGGTTCAGGAGAATCTCATCAATGGAAGGCAGCGAATGGAAAAGGTTGAGGAAGCCTATGAACTCTGCGGCGACGCCGTCGCCCACGGCGCCTTGAATGAGGTGCATGAGCAGCATCTCGTGCACGTCTGCGGTGATGCTGGCCTTCCGCGCATCGATTCCGTCCATTGCCCTGGATACCATCTCCCAGGAGCGCGGCGTCGGCCACGCATTGACACCAGATCGCACGGCCGCGTCGTGCAACAACTCCGTTCGGAAGCGAAGAAACGCGATGATTTCCGGCCTGATGCCGGCCTTGCCGGCCCAGACGCACCACTCGCCAAGATCCGGTTCCAGCGTGAGATGCAGGAAGCGGTTGAGCAGCGGGCGGGGCATGGAATAGCTGACGCCTCGCTCGGAAGCGGGATTGCCTGCGGCAAGCACTGACCAGCCGTCTGGGAGCCGATAGTCGCCAAGCGCGCGATCTAGAACGAGCTGATAGCAGGCCGCCTGCGTCATCGGCGGCGCGGAGGTGAGTTCATCGAGAAAGAGGATTCCTTCCCCGCTCGTGGGGAGGAAGTTCGGCGTGATCCATTCCGTGCGGTCGTTTTTAATTCGTGGCAAACCGCGGAAGTCGACGGGATCGAGCTGGACGGCGCGAACGTCGATGAATTCGCGCTTCAAGTGCTGCGCGACCTGTTTAACGAGTTGGGATTTACCGACGCCACAGGCGCCCCAGATATGGAGAGCAACATTTTGAGGAACAGCGGTAATCAGCGCCTCAACGAGGTGAGAAGGTTTCATCAGAATTGTCCTTATGAAGAGAAAAACGGCCTAATGACGGCCTATGTGGCTCAACAGGAATATGTCTGCAGCGACCCGAGTTCTGTTCGGGATGAAGTATTTTCCTTTAAGGTTTGTTTGTATAACCTCGATGACAAGGCCGCGTGGCTTTGAGGAGGATTAACAACGATGGCGCAGAATTTCGATCCCGAAAAGCTAAGGCCGGCAGAATACGTGTTTGAACCCGATCCACGGGGCACAATGTTCGTTAGGATTGACTGGAGAAACGGAACTTCTCGCGTTATTGAACTGGCCGACCACCATGAACAGATATCTGGGCATGTGTTACACGCCGGGGTGCCGGAGGAAATCGCGCTCCAGTTCGATACAGCGAGAAATGTGTATCTGTAGCCCGATTTGGCTTGTGCGGAAAGCTATGGGTTAAATCACTCGTTCAGGCCCTGATTGAGCTTGAGATTTATGCTGCCGCAGCGATCCCAACTGGAAAATGCACGAACCTTTGTGGCTGATTACGCTGTCTGCCGGTTCTTCCAGATATGTGCCGGTGGCTTCCAGACACGTTCCGAAATCATCAAAGAAGCGGCGGATCCTTGAGGGGTTCTTCCCGCCTCTGCGTTTTCGAAGATCTCACGACATCGCTGTTGAAGATTGCACGTTGCTGGAATACGCTTTATCCACAATGAACATTCCGCCTCTAGAAGCTGATTCGGTGGCAAGTCTTTACCCTGACGGGAAGTCTGTGCGACTAAAGAACGATCCGTCGCGGGTTGGAACGTGCACCGGGCGCGTCCGCAACATGGCAGGCGTCTGGATGATTCAAGTCCGATTTGGGAGTCCTACGTGGTATGCGGAGTTCGATATCGAATTCCCAGAGACTCCGCCGCCGGACGACCAGGAGATTATTCGAACAGGGCGCTTCGGCCGTGCAGCTGAGTTACGCCGCCGTCTGACCCATATTCAGCTATCCGGCGGGCTTGCTGACCTTGTGTACAGCATGAACACGACGAACACTGACTTCTACGCGCACCAGTACAAGCCAGTCCTCTCGTTTCTGGAGTCTCCGTCGCGCGGGCTTCTTATCGCGGATGAAGTGGGTCTTGGAAAAACGATCGAGGCTGGGCTGATTTGGACCGAGCTCCGCGCACGCGTTGACGCGCGTCGATTGTTGGTCGTGTGCCCTAAGATGCTGTGTGACAAGTGGCGATTGGAACTTCGCGGCCGTTTTGGCGTGGACGCGAGCGTCGTCGATGCAGCAGAGTTAGCCAAGGAACTTGAATTGCCCCGTCCGCAATTCCCTTCGAGTCAGGCACTAATCGCGAGTATTCAGGGCATTCGTCCTCCACTTGATTGGGAGGAGGTGGTTGAAGATGATTCGGCACGGCGGCGACTCGCAAAAGTGTTTCGTGATGCTTCTGGCAAAGATCCGCTGCTGGACTTGGTAATTATCGATGAAGCGCATTACATGCGAAACCACGAGACAGCAACGCACCAGTTGGGGCAGTTCTTGCGCGACGTAACTGAGCACATCGTTCTCCTCTCGGCCACTCCGATCAATCTCAAGAGTGAGGATTTATTTTCACTCCTGAATTTGGTGGACCCAGACAGCTTCAGATTTCGTGAGCAGTTCCAAGATGTTCTTGCGGCAAACGAGCCCCTCGTCAGAGCTAGGTTAGCGGCGCTTGGCAAGGAGGACACTCCCGAGACGGTTCGTGCGCATATTGAAAGTGCGCGGAGTTTCCCGGTACTTTCCCAGTCTAAGCAATTAGAGACGCTCGCGGATGAACTCGCGTCGTGGGGAGCACGCCCCTGGAAGATAGCTGAGCGGGTGCAGCTTGCAGACCGTATCGAGCGGGTTAATTCGCTTAGCCGAGCGCTCACACGCACTCGTAAGCTGGATGTGACTGAGCGTAAGGTAGTTCGCCATCCGGTGGTTCAGCCTATTCCAATGTCGCCAATCGAAAACGCGTTCTACGTTTTAGTTTCGAATGCAATTAAGCAATACGCCTGGAGCCACGATGTTTCTGACGGGTTTTTGCTGGCGACACCTCAGAGGCAGCTCTCCAGTTGCATGTATGCCGCTGCGGAATCGTGGAACGCGCAGGATAACCAGGACGTCTCGGAGGAGATGCTATACGAAGACCTCGGAGTGGAGACTCGCAACGTTTCCATATCTGGCTTTCGTCAGTTTTTGCTGAATGAGATTCGTGGAAAATTCAATCTGAAAGCATTAAGGCAATCGGATTCTAAGTTCGATTACCTGGCAACGCTTCTCCGTGATTTCTTTTCGCGCTTTCCGCGTGAGAAAGTCGTTCTGTTTTCCTACTTTCGCGGAACGCTCCACTACCTGGCCAGCCGACTACAAGAGGTCGGTATCAAAGGCATGGTTCTAATGGGCGGGATGCGCGAAGACAAGTCCGAACTGATCGAACGATTCAAGAATGAGCCGGACATACGAATTCTTCTCTCTTCAGAGGTAGCGAGCGAGGGAGTCGATTTGCAGTTCTGTCGTTTTCTAGTGAATTACGACCTTCCTTGGAACCCGATGAAGGTTGAACAGCGGATCGGGCGAATCGATCGTCTTGGGCAGACTGCTGAGAGAATCGACATCCTGAACCTCGTGTATGCGGACACAATAGACTCGCGAATTGTTCAGCGCCTATACGAGCGTCTTAATTTGTTCGAGCGCGCCCTCGGCAGCTTAGAAGGTGTGCTCGGGGAGGAGATACAGCAACTCACCGCCGACTTGCTGACTGGTCGGCTTACCGCCGAAGAGGAAGAAAAAAGAATCAGTCAAACTGCTCTTGCTTTGGAAAGGCGAAGTCAAACGGAGCGTGCGCTCGAAGAGCAAGCAGGACAGCTCATTGCTCATAGCGATTACATCTTGAAGAAAGTCCACGCAGCACGGGATTTTTCTCGGCTCATATCCGACGACGATTTGCTCCTCTATGTACGTGATTACCTTGAGAAGTCGGCACCAGGCTACCGATGGCTCCAGGTAGGCGACGATCCTTATGAAGTAGAGCTTTCATTGCCGCCTGCGATCCTTGCGAAACTGGATAATTTTGTCTTAGACAAGCGATTGCAGGGGTTGACTCAACTCTCCGAGGGTGGCGCAAAGAGATGTAGGTTTGTAAACAGGGTGAAGAGTGGAGGAGGCAGCGAGCAGCTTAGCCAGTTTCATCCTCTGCTTCGATTCATAAGCGAGGAGATAAGCTCCAGCAGGTCCGCACCAAGCGACCTCATCTCTGTAAGGGTGCCGAGTCCTCTGCGCGCTACTGGGGGCCCGTCAGATGGAAGATTCGCGTTCACAGTCCACCGTTGGACATTCAACGGACTTCGCACCGAAGAAGCAATTCGCGCGCGGGTTGTGAACATCGATTCGCTGGATGCTCTTGACTCGGAAAAGTCATTCGAAATAGTGAACCAGGCTCGCATAAGTGGGTTGGACTGGCCTGGCGCAACGGGGACTCTGGATGCTAAGCGTGCAGCCGACGCTCTCGATGAAGCCGAATTGTGCCTAATCCAAGACTTCAATCAGGAGGGCAAGCAAAAAGCTGCAGAGAATACTGATCGTGTTCAGTTCCAGTTGCAGGCGATACAGGCTTATCGTGACCGCAAAGTCAATATTGAGAAACAGAGAATTCTTAGCCTAGGCACCGAACCTCGGAACCGAGGGTTAGTCATCACCGCTGAAAGGACGATGCTCCGTTTGAAGGAGCGATTCGAACTCCAGCTGGCAAAGCTTGAACAAACCCGAGATGTTCAAGCGAGCCGAGAGACTGTTGGCAGAGGAATCATTCAAATCGAGAAAGGCGCCTGACGATGCTTGACTGGAAGAGCGCGCTGCGCAGTATTGCTGAGGAACTTCATCTTAAAAGCCGTACTGACGTGAAGCAGAATCTAGGCCAGTCGAAACCACGTGCAAATGCGCCAGGTGATCGCGGCGGGCGGCAGGACGCTATCCCGCCGTCTCAAGTTCCGCGGCGCGATCTTAATATAAGTTCGGTTGCCCAAAGCCGGCCCGCCGCGTCGTTTTCGGCAGGCGGTAAGAACATTGCAACTCCCAAACAGCGTGATTCAGTTAAACAGGCCCCATCTTCGAGAAGCTCGAACCCCAGGCACCAACCTTCCAAAAACATCTCAGTCGCTATCTCACCTCAAATCAAACAAGCGCAGCCTGCATTTTTCGATAAGAAGTTCTCTCCGCCGGATATGAAGAAGTTCAGGATTGGACATTCTGACTGCGTCGTACGTCGTGACCAGAATTGGCAGAAGGTCGGAACCGAGCTTGGGATCGGCCGGGTGCAGCCCGGCAAACGGTCCTTGTGCATTCTTGGGCTTGACTTCGGTACTGCATTCACAAAAGCCTGCGTGCGGGTTCGCGATCTTTCGTATGTTGTTCACTGGGACAAGGCAGTAGATTCCTCAAGTTCATTTCTCCTTCCAAGTGTGTTCTCGTCATTGCCGGATGGGACGTGTGTATTGGGTGTGGCTCCGGGTGGTCAAGGATTCAGCGATATAAAGATGTCGCTGCTGGAGCAGCCGACTGAAGAGAATAGGCTCAAGGCGGTTGTGTTCATTGCTTTAGCTACTCGCTACGTTCGGGGCTGGCTTTTTGACGCACAACATAGCGTAGTCGACGGATTTCAGCTTGAGTGGGCACTAAATGTGGGACTACCTGCCGCGTCCTGGGATAGTTCGGCGATCTGTCAGTTGTACACAGAGCTTGCTGCTGCAGGGTGGGAGCTTGGTTGCGTTCGAGGACCCGTCACATTCCAGGCAGCGAGGGACATTTGGGAGTCCCGACGGAATAGCGCTATGGCTGTGATTTCTGCACGGCTTGCCGGGGAGAGCGTACACGCATTTCCTGAGTTTGGCGCACAGATTCATTCGTATCGGAGCTCTGCGCAACGGCAAAGGGACCTGCATTTGCTTGTGGACGTGGGCGCCGGCACGGTGGATATTGTGACATTTCACATCGGTGAGGATGAGGAATCTGAAGAGGTCAACTGCATTCTTGAACCGCTAGTGAAGACACAAGGAACTCATGTGCTGTTGGGGTATCGCGCTGAGGCGGGGGCGCTCGTGAGGAACGCATGGGACGATTCGGCATCGCGTCTTGATGGTAAGGATTTTGAGCGTAACTATGGACTAACCTCTGGAACGCTCGATCCAGTGCAGGAACATTTCTCGGAATTACTGTATCTCTCCATCCGCGAGATTCTTCGCCGCACCAAAGCCTTTCGCTATGAGACGTCACCTGCATGGTCGCAGGGTTTGCCATACTTTCTAGCCGGGGGCGGACGAACGGTCGATGTTTTTCGAGCGGCCATGCAGCGGACCGCACGCGACCGATCTCTGCTACAGCTAAGTTTGCCGGTGCCAGAAGACGTTGAGCTGGGAAGAGTGAAGCCCGAGGAATTCCACCGTTTGTCGGTAGCCCATGGATTGAGCTACGCGGCACTGAACCTTGCTAGAACGTTACGCCGCGCAGAGGTGCCAGATTTGCGGCGAACAACCGGAAAGGCTGAGGACTATCGCGACAAATACATGGAAAAGTAGGAATCGGGCCCACGTGTCCCAGATATTGAGATCCGGTATTGTCAGGCAATGCAAAAGGCAGTACATTCGAAGTACCGCATCCACTGGAGCACAATATGTCGCGAAGCAAGGACAAAACGCTGTCCATTCGCACCACAGACGAGGTCAAGAGTCTACTCCGGCTAGCGGCGGCGCAGGAGCGTCGTTCCGTTGCTTCGATGGTTGAAGTTTTGGTGCTTGCCTATGCCTCCGAACACAATCTGAAGGCTGAGCCCGTTTCCGCTGGCCGCCCAACTCCAAACAAAGTAGCTCGCGCAAAATGAAACTTATTAAGAACAGCGGTAATGAGCGCGTCATTGATGAATTGCGAAGGTGCATAGTCGCGCAGTCGACGCTTGACATTGCTACTCCAGCCTTTTCGCTCTTCGCATTCGCCGAGGTCCGTGCACTTCTTTCAAATGTCACGGGATGCCGCCTCGTTGTTCCCAATAGCGAATCATGTGATTTGTCCTTGATTGGTTCCTCCTCCGACCGAATGGCTAGGAATGGACTGCAGTCGCGGTGGCTGGCGAAAACTTGCATTGATTGGGCCGAGAAGAAACTCGAAGTTCGCGAGGTTTCGGCTTCACTTCCGCAATCTACGCTAATCGCGGGAAGATTTGACCAAACCGATGACCGCGTGATCATTGGCAACTGTTCCTTCACGACGCAAGGATTTGGGCTGACCCCCGGAAATCAGTTCAGTCTGATTCAGTGCTCTGAGTCGAAAGAGGAATGGGATGCAATCAACTCTTGGTTTTCTGAGCTTTGGAATAGTTTGTCAGGCTCATTGGATGCTAAGAGCGCCTTTCTGGCACGGCTTCGCGATTTTGTTCAGCAAAAAGAACCATCCCTCGTTTATTTTCAAATCCTCTATCAACTATTTAAGGACATTGGGGATGAACTCGACGAAGAACGTATTATCAAGTCCGCTACCGGCATCCGAAATGCCGCTGTCTGGAAGAAGCTCTATCGCTTTCAGCGTGACGGTGTCGTGGGCGCGATTGACAAGCTCGAACGTCACGGCGGCTGCATCATCGCCGACAGTGTAGGACTGGGCAAGACGTTCGAAGCATTGGCAATCATCAAGTATTACGAGCTACGAAATGACCGCGTCCTTGTGCTCTGTCCCAAGCGCCTGCGAGATAACTGGACGCTCTATAAGGCCAACGATAGACGCAACATCCTCTCTGGCGATCGCTTAAACTACGATGTTCTGAACCATACTGACCTCTCTCGCGACGGCGGCTCATCCGGCGACATCGATCTTTCGTATGTCAATTGGGGCAATTACGATCTGGTTGTTATTGATGAATCGCACAATTTCCGCAATAAGATAGCCCACAAAGAGCGCGACACCCGGTATGACCGCTTGATGAAGCGAATCATCAAGGACGGTGTGAAAACTCGCGTCCTTATGCTTTCGGCTACGCCAGTAAATAACCGTTTGGCAGACCTCAAGAATCAGATTGCATTCGTTACAGAAGGTGAAGACGAGGCGCTCTCGGCACATGGAATTCCGAGCATTGAAGCCACTATCCGCCAGGCGCAAGCACAATTTAATCGTTGGCTGGCCCTTGAAGATGTGGATCGCAAGTCATCGCGACTCATGGATATGCTGGGATTCGATTATTTCAAGCTTCTCGATTTGCTGACAATTGCTCGGTCGCGTAAACACATAGAGAAATACTACGGCACAAGTGAGTCTGGCGATTTCCCTGAACGGTTGACTCCGATCAACATCAAGGCCGACGTGGACAGTACCGGAGAGTTCCGGCCGATCCGTGAGATAAACAACGAAATTCGGCGCTTGAACTTGAGTGCCTATGCTCCCCTGCGCTACGTCTTGCCTCACAAACAGGCTTCGTATGACGAGAAGTACAGCACTAAGATTCGCGGCGGGGAGAGTTTCTTTCGCCAAGTAGATCGAGAAGAGAGCTTGATTCACCTTCTGCGCGTGAACATTCTCAAGCGAATGGAGAGTTCCGTTACATCGTTTGCGCTCACCCTTAAGCGTCAGCTTGCCGATGTCGAGGAGCTTCTCGCCAAGATTGAAGCTCACGAAGATTTCTTAGAGGAATTGTCGATTGAGGATGTGGAAGTGGACGATCCGGCGTTTGAGAGTTTGCTGATCGGCCGTAAGGTCAAGGTTCTCCTCCAGGACGTAGACCGCGTGCGATGGAGGCAGGAACTTACAGAGGACCGAAACAGGCTAGCCACATTGCTTTCCGCTGCCCGTCAAATTGATCCTTCCAGAGATGCCAAGTTGGCAAGACTCCGCGAAGTGATCACTGAGAAAGTTCGTAATCCGCTGAATCCCGGCAATCGCAAAGCCATTGTCTTCACCGCTTTTGCTGACACAGCGGAATATCTCTACCGCGAGCTTTCGGGTTGGGCTAAGAAGACGCTTGGCTTGCAGTCTGCCATGCTCACTGGAACAGGGAAAAACAAAACCACGTTACCGGAGCTGCGTGCAGATTTTGGAGGCATCCTCACCGCGTTCTCGCCCCGCTCCAAAGAGCGGCCCCAGGAGTTCTCTGCCGAAGGAGAGGTCGATCTACTCATCGCAACGGATTGTATCTCTGAGGGGCAGAACCTCCAGGATTGCGACACACTCATCAATTACGACATTCACTGGAATCCAGTGCGCATCATCCAGCGGTTTGGTCGAATCGACCGTATTGGCTCAACAAATACTCGGATTCAATTGGTGAATTTCTGGCCCAACATGGAGCTTGAGGAGTACATCAATCTCGAACAGCGTGTCAGCGGACGCATGGTTCTACTTGATATTTCCGCAACCGGCGAAGAGAACATCATCGAGCATCAATCTGGCAACCCGATGAATGACCTCGAATATCGTCGCAAGCAGCTTATGAAGCTGCAGCACACTGTTATCGACCTCGAAGACTTGTCTAGCGGAATCTCAATCGCTGATTTGACACTCAATGATTTCCGGGTTGACCTGTCGGGCTTCTTGAAAGAGCACCCCGGACGGCTAGACAAATTGCCGCTGGGGACATTCGCCGTCACGACAACGCAAGATGTGGCTGATACACCCCCTGGCATCTTCTTCTGTCTGCGCGCCGAGGGGGATTCGGCGTTAAACGCCGTGGAACCCGGCTATCCGCTAGCTCCTCACTATGTCATTCATGTCGGAAATGACGGCACCGTGCTACTACCCTTCACCCAAGCGAAGCAGATACTGGATCGCCTCAAAAACCTCTGTATTGGACGCGATCTTCCGGATGACAGTGCGTGTGCGCGCTACGACAAGGAGACATGCGGCGGCAAGGATATGGCCAAAGCGCAGCAGCTTCTCGCGAAGGCGGTTGCTTCGGTCGTGGGAAAGAAGGAAGAGCGGGCACTAGCTAGCCTCTTCACTCCCGGCGGAACTCATGCGAAAAAGGGTGAGTTCCAGGGCATCAATGATTTCGAAGTGGTGGCATTTCTCGTGGTGCTTCCTGAGAGTGCTGTCTGATGAGTCTTTCTCCTGCGATTTCCGCTCTGGCGTTGCCGCCTGAATCCCGGGTCGATCAACGAATTCCCAAGAAACTTCTCTTGGAGCAAAGCGAAGCGACAGCCGCCGACAAGCGGATGCTCCAGGATGGAATCGAAGATTTAAATTGGATTGCAGCTCTCAAGCCGGCAAATATTGGAGTGCCCGAGTATCGCGACGAGGTCCGCGAATATCTGGAGATAGCTGTTCTTAGCGCCACTCTACGAAGCGCTGCAAAAGCGCGAGTCGCTGAGCTGATTCACCGGGCGATCCCATACCCGGTGTTCCTCATTACCACCCAGGGAGGAAACTTCACTCTGACCTTGGTGCATAAGCGGTGGTCACAAGGCGAAACTGGCAAAGTAGTAATCGAGGATCTGCGCAGCACAGATGTTTTTCAATTGGGTGCACTCAAGTCGGAGGAGTCTCTATTCTTAGAGAGTCTCGCTCTCTCAGCCCTGCCTCGCCGCGACCTATTTGCGCTTTATCAGGGTTGGATCGATCGCGTGGACGCACTGGAAGCGGCTCAAGTCACTGGCAAGTTCATCAAGCCGGGTTCCGGCAATCTTACGTTGACGCTTCGTGGAGACCTGGATGGTCACGCCAGACTTCGTTTGGAAGTGTCGTCGCTGCGCGCTCAGGCTGCCAAGGAAAAACAACTCAACCGCCGCGTAGAGCTCAATCTTGCGATCAAGCGAATTGAAGCAGAACTGACGGC